>Ga0307517_10000594_pt1 | contig 61603 bp, 48 predicted proteins | sample 23_EM_MG_FD_194515 | JGI IMG/M metagenome (GOLD analysis project Ga0307517, IMG submission 194515) | Populus trichocarpa ectomycorrhiza microbial communities from riparian zone in the Pacific Northwest, United States - 23_EM | ecosystem: Host-associated > Plants > Roots > Unclassified | place...
CCCCGCTTCTGTGTTGTGCGATCTATCTAGTGTTGCCTTGCCTTGGCGTTTGTTTCGTTTCATCGCCTATCACTCGCCGTTTTATCGCCGCCGTTATTCGCCGTTCAACCATAGCCGATTTGTAAAAAATAGTTTCACGCCAACAAGTCACAGCACCTACCAATGAGCCTCATTCGAATTCCCAGTGAACTTTCCAGTTTATGTGGCTAAAATAATCAGATGCGGTACCGTACATGTACAAGTGCCATGGGTGATGTTTTCGCACACAACACCACGTCAGTTACAACAACAGCAATTGAAATTTCAACTTAGTTGACTTGTCATATTTCTGGTTTTGGCCAATTGAGTTCCTTGGACCCCTCTTCACGACGGCTTCAAGTCTTTAGTTTAAGAGCATCCTACTCTTGATCTAATTTCATCACTAGAAGATAGATTTATCTCTTCCATCTATTATTTTTACTCCCTCATCTTCCATTAACACCACGGTATCTGGTAATTATGGTTAAGTGAGGTTCTACTACTTTTTCGGCAACGAAAGTTGCTAAAGCGGGGTTGGCGGCTTCGGCCGCGTTAGCGAGAATATTGGAGTTGGAGAAGGAGGTCTCCAGGTTAAGGCACCATGTTTCCGTTTTATTGAAGCGAAATCATGGGTTGCAGAAAGAGGCGGAGAAGAGAGGTGATGGAAATGGTGCCGAGGTGGCTTCGCCCGTGAGGGTTCAGGAGCCTGAGCCACAAGTGGTGGTTGAGCCTGAGGTATGGATGAGTGGCGTGGTTGTGGTGGAGGAAGAGGAAGATGTTTGGGTGGCACCTGTGGCAAAGCCGGCGGTGGCTGAGTCAAGAGTGGCGTTAGTTGTGGATGAACCTGAGGTGACGTTGGTGAGGCTGCCGAAGGGTAAGAGGAGGAGAACGATTGTGGAGGAGGAGAGTGAGGTGGAGGAGAGTGAGGCGGAGGTTGTTGAGAGAGTGGATGAGGTGGGGATAATTGTGGCGACCTCGATACCGAGGGCGCCGAGGGGGATGCAGATGGTTGGAGTGGCCCCAGTTGGGCCGAGAGGGAGAGGGATAAGGGGGAGGGGTGTGGTTAACCCTAATGTTCCTTTGTTTTTCAACCAACCCCGGCCGTTTGCCGGAGACCATGAAAAATGGCCTGTGGGGCGTGGTGGGTGATACAGGTAACCTTGAGTGGCGAGGGTAAACTCACTAGATCCAGTCGTCCCGTCCGTCCAAGACGGGGCGAGGACGACGAAGGATGAGACAGTCTCGTCCTTGGACGGGACGGGGTGAGGAAGACGAAGGACGAGACAGTCTCGTCCTTGGACGGGACGGACTGGCTTGGCGACGTCCTGGACGGGGTGGACGGCCGTCGACTACAACACGCGAAATTGCACAATGAGAAAAATACTGTATCCAAACAAGTTAGGGAATTAAAAATTAAAAAGTAAAAATTTAAAAAAAAGAGGTGCTCGAGCCGCCCGCCAGGGGTGGTAGTCGGACTGCCATGGACGCCCGTCGGACGGCGGTCGTCCTCGTCCAGACGACCTTGGCGTCGTCCCGTCCGGACGACGACGACAGCCGTCCGACGGGCGTCGACTGCAGTCCGACTGGACGACTGGGGGGGCTGGGTAAACTTATCTAGGGCCGTGTTTGTCTGTTGCGATTCCACGTGATTAGTGCTTGCTTTTCCCCTTAACCAGTTGATGGAGGAGCCCGCCTGCTGTGTGAGCACTGGGGTTTCGGATATGTAAGTTCACCTTGTTATTGTTGTTTTACTAATGATACAGATTCTTCATTTGCCTTGGTGACCCCCTCGGGATGCGGTTGGCTACGGGGGGAAGTCGGATTAGTGGTTTTGATGTTGATTTAGTGTAAAGGGTTACTTGTTGTTTGTTTGCCGTTGCTGGAGGTCGTGAGGGAGTATGTTGCGGTGGGCGGGTCCTCAAATAGCAAGTTGAATCTGGCAAACGCTTTAGAGTAGCATATACACCGCGAAATGGAAAAAGTTAATAAAAAGAAAAATGTTTTCGCACACACCACTTTGTGACCTCACCAATTTTTACCAATTTTTTGCTGGTAAGCCACTTTGGTGTGTCCGAAAACATCACCCATGGTACTTGTACCGTATAAGCTGGCAAAAGTCGGATTGGAGCTAAAGCAAAACTAAGGCAACCGAACCAACAGGAGAGCTCGAAGAAGGCGAATTTGCCACAGTTTAAACATATGGGCCGCGGTGGTTGGACAGGTTCAAGAAAATCCTCACTAGCGTCAGTCCGGCTTTTGCCAGATTATACAAGTTTCAGGGGGTATGTTTTCGCACACACCAAAGTGGCTGACCAGCAAAAAACACTAGAAAATTGGTGGGTCACAAAGTGGTGTGTGCGAAAACATTTTTTTTGTAAAATCCTGTGAGTTTATTTCATATTTAACTACAGGAAAACTCCGGCATGCACCCTAAGGTATGGCCTAGAAAAACCATTAATATAACAAAAGAAACTCCATCACCGTCTTCATTGACAAATAAAAATGTAGAACCAAAGTCTACGCGATAACCATAACATAAATCATGGCAATCAAGTGGTCATTTTCTCCTCTTCTCCTTCTGGGTTCTCATCCTGAGCAACCTTGGGGTGGGAGGGGCATCGTGCTGTGTGGGCATCGTGCGGGCCTTGGCAGTTCACACACCTAAGTACCGTATGGCTGCACGGTCGGCCACGTACTATACAACAGGTAGCGTTGGGACAGGAGTGGTTTCCTGTAGGATGTCGGGAGGCACACCATCGGCATGATACCGGATTGGTGCATCGGTTACTGTGGGATCCATAGCCCTGGCATTTGGAACACTGTGTGTGGGAGTTAAAGCGCAAGCGGCGCTCGGTCCTATAGGTTGACGAGAAAGCGGCAAGGCGTTTTCCAACGTAGTCAGATGCCCTGGGGCCCATTATGCTGATCACAACTGTAGAGGCGGCTTTTCCAGCCCTAGCGTCATCAGTGGTAAGCCATCTGGGTTGGCTAGTAAGGGACAACCCAGTGTTGAAGGTGGTAAGTTGGTAGACTATCTCAGCCAGTGACTTCGAGGTTGGGATTCCGTGTACCAACACGTGTGATACAGGGGTGTCCAGGTGAACTCTAACCGTTCCTGGTATTAGGTGTAGGAATGTTCCCACCTTGCTGTTTAGCGAGGGAGCTTTGATTGATTCCATAGTGGTAAGTGTGACAGTATTGCCTCGGAGGGAGACAGTCTGTACGTAGGTTGCCGCTAGTGCCAAGTTGATGTCATCTCTTAGGTCCAGGGCGGTTGTAGGGAGTGGTCCGCCCTCTCGTTTAATGACAAGGCGGCGTTCTCTGGCAGTGAGACCCTTCTTAAGTTGGGGCCTATTCTTGGTGGTTGATTTTGCTGGGGTATTAGCAGCGCTAGCAGCCATGGTAGTCTTTTCCTTTCTGCCCTCCCTGGCAACCGTGGCCCATGATTTGTGCGGCGCGGCTGTGGGGAGAGCGATTGGGTGGGAGTCGGGGGCTGTCACCGGTAGTGGGGAGGGTATCGGGGTGGGGGCGTCAGGCCGGGGTGTAGCGTTCTTGAGGGTACTAACCTCCTCGGTAAGGGCTTCGATCTGTTCGCTGAGCGCATCGATGGCCGTCCTGTAGTCTTTGTGAATCTGATAGATCATCTCGATCATGACCACATTCTCTTTGCTGGCGGTGGTGGCCCCAATTTCCTGGTCCTGGTTTATCTTATGGAAAAGGTTCAGGAAGTAGGCACTTGGAGGGGCATTTCTCAAGTATCTCTCATCAATATGTGGGAGACTTGTTATCATGTTACTTCTGGGTCGCTTGAGCGAGTGGGGGCCTGCTGGCATGAAGATTGGGGACAGGGTGGGGGCGCCCTCCTGAGTGGAGGAGCTTCTAGCACCCATGGGTGGTGGGGGGGGGTCGGCCGCTTTGCCTTTTCCTTTGCCACGATGACGCGAGCCAAAGGGAGGGACAGAGGGATCCATGTGGTATTCGTGTAACCTGACAGGTCACGTTACTCGGAAATCTCGAGATAGTGTACGTGGTGTTTCTGAAAGTGCAAATTGCACTTGGAGGGAAAATAGGGGAGTTGAATCTCTTTTATTTATAACTATATAGCTAATGGAGCAACTACCGATCCGGGCTTGCACAACTATAGTACGGCAGTACATTCCAAGGAGTACGCCAGTCCAACCCGCCTAGCCTGCAGTACATCTGGAAAAGTACCACCCGTGCGATTCGTAGACCGAAGTCCGAGTATCCGGCCAGCACACGGGAATCACATAATAAACCACCCAACTAGGGTACAACAAAGTAAATCCACCTCCCATAGCCATCCATCAAACACAACCGTAAGCAAGGTCATAGCCACAACCAAGCTCACATTCCGGCAGACCGGTCACGCAAACACGACAAAAGAAATCCAACACAATCTTTATGGCGCCCGCCATGCTCCTTCCGACGCCGACCACGGCTGACGGTAATGAAACCAGGGTAGCGAGCATGACCATCGGACCCTCCCCCCCCAGCAGCCGAAGCTACCGGAGAACTGGTATGACCAGTGGGAACCGGAGGAGGTGACGAGGAAACAACCTCAACCATCCGAGCCTTCCGAGAAGCCACGCCAGCCTCATCATCCACCCAACGCACACGACGCGGGCGATGTTTGGCAACAGCCCCATCCGCCGACGGTGACCGTTCACCCTGGACCACCACCGGTAACACTGGCTCAGCCACACCGGGCTCAGGCTTCTGCGCCATGACAGTAGAAGTCACAGTAGTCACCGTCAACGCCTCAACATGCACCCCGAGGGACGCCACTGTAGGCGCAGCAGGCTCAGCCACCGGGGCGAGCACCGCCACTTCATCAGCCTCCTCACGAAGAGGAGAGGCTTCAGCACCGGCATCCTCACAAGAGAGGGGAGTGACTGAACGAAGAGCATCGAGCTCACGGTGAAGGGACTCACTCTCCAAAGCCGACAAATATAGCCGACGGGAGAGGACGGAAATGTGATGGCGGAGGCGAGAAACCTCAGCCTCGAGGGCCAAAGTTTTCTCGACCGTCCGACCGAGAGCCAGACCTGATCTTGCGACCGCGGCGGCAGAAAAGGTTGAGGAACCTCGCTTAACCATGACGATCAACTCGCGAAGGAGACCGACCGTACGACTAACCGACCGATGGGGAGAAAACCACCGACCTTTCGACCAAACCGAAGGGAGGAAACCGCCAGCACTCAACCAAAGGAGGAAGAAGCAGGTGCAAAATTGTCCACCAAGGGAAGGAAGAAGCAGAGAGCAAGCCGACCGAGGAAAGAAGAAAGCAGAGGGGAAAAATGAGGAACCTCAGGATTCCAAATGATCGTGATCGAAAGGAAAGAATTAAAATCAAGCAGAGCCCAGCGGAGTACTTGAAGTTAAAAACTTGAAGCTATCGCGAGAGGGGGCGATAAGGAATCAAGGATGCTAACTCGTTGAAAACCAGAATGTGACGGATCACAAGGAGGTTACGTGGCCAATTTTCAGAATATGAGGAAAATAAGGGAGAGGAAGCATGGTGTGTGCGAAAACATACCCCCTGTGCCTTGTACGGTACTGGTACTGTGGTCGCTCTTCTCACACCCCAAACCCAGCCTCCCATCAAGCAGTGCCCGCGTGCCCGCATTATGCCCAGCGAAAATTCGAAGGGTGCAAGAACATTAAACTAGCGAGCGAAGCTAAACACTCACCATTCTATGAGATCGCGGTAGCATATCTCGCCGTCAGGAAATTTTAGACCCAGAATCGTGTCTCTCCCCCGTCCGCGGCAGGTATGTCCCACTTTCAACTACAGTACGTCCTCGAGTACCGGTATTCGAAATACAAAAGACATGCGCTAGGTTGTTGAAATTCTCCCCTCGAGATAGGAACAGAGACGCCACAGCGAACAGTTCTGGCCAAAAAAATAAAATAGACCGGGTGAGCCTTCAGCGAGAGGCAGAACCCTCAGCAAGGCTTAGCCCTAGCTTGACACCAAATTTCAGTACGAATCAATCATAATCCATACCCGCAAATATTTGAATCGCTAAGCGCTCGCCTAGTTTACCCCCACCAACTTACTCGAGCAGTACTGTGGGGGGCGAAATTTGGCTCCAAGTCACTTGGTTTGCATATCTTAGCTAGCTCGCAGACAACTTAGAGAATAACGGTTCATCAGCTACTGTAACTTGCTTGGGAAGGGAAGTACGCTGGGCTTGGGTTGAACGGCGAGTGGGGAAGTGTCACGTTTACTACAGGGGTGACTGTTGGTTAGCCTGGGCAGACTAGGGGGCGAGTCTATGTAAGGCAACGATCCTTCACTTCTCCCGCGTTGCTTCCACCACGACAGCCCAGCACAAAAGAACAGTTTGGACCGTCAGCGGACGAAGGAAGATTTGGGATAGCGGACAACAAGAGGAGGATCTCCTGCACTTAGATAGTCGGACAACCGAGCAAGTCGGACTTTCTTTTTTGTTTTGATTTATTTTTTCTTTTCTCAGTTCGTCTTTGGGTGAAGGTTCGCGTATTAGCTTAGGAGTGTTGAATTGATTGCTAATTGTGTAGTTTCTTTTGCCAGACAGGATTTCTTGATAGTGACAATTGTTGGCTTGTAGTTTCCTGCCCTTCGAAAAGTACTCACCTCGCCGGGTTTAGTCATAGGTCATGTGGAACTTGGACGGAGAGAATTCACGCTAAATAACCATTCGCCCACGTGAACTATGACTAATTCCGGCGAGGTGAGTAGATACACTATCCCCAGTTTTCTTCGTTTCAGTACTCGCCAATTCACAATGTCTCGGGATACCGCCTATTCCACCATGGCGAAATTCTCGCACCGCGAGTACCCGCACGGAAAGTAGCATCACAAACAAAGCTCAACCAATCTCGCTACAGAGACAGTGGTTATTCTCGCGACTCGAGAACCTTGCGACACTAGAAGAGACTGTATCGAGAATACTTCTCGTCGCCAAGCCAGATTGTGACAACTTATGTAAGAGTTTCCTTCCTAACGAGGTGGGCTCCCAGCAGTCATAAATTGTATTGACTTTCCCGAATAATAAAGCTCCCTTTGCGCCAGGTCATTTTCTCAATATCATACCCGAATAGGTTGCTTTACGAATTGGAGACCCCAATTACAATTTCCTAACACATTTCTCTTGTCCTTGAGTACTTTTGCTGTTTTACAGTACCTTATCTGCCACGACTTTCCATCCTACCACACCACACCAATCAGAAACTCCTTACTCCTAGGCCTCCCAATACTCTCTGCTGCAATACGCTGCTCTAAGCGCCTTCCTCGTTGTTCGGCTTTAGTTTGTTCCCATATGCTAGCCTTTAACCCCCCCCCCCCCCTACCACTCACTAGTCGGTGTATTTTTGGTATGCACAAGGAGGGCGGCCATATGAAAGTTGTGCGAGTCGTTGTATCTTGAGACTGGCCAATCAATCAACTATTTCCGCTACTAAATACCTAGATATCTCACGCTCTCCCGTAACCCCACTAGGATACATATTGGCACCTTTATGCCAGAACCACATCTCAGCGGCCTAGCCCGGTAATTTAATTCAAGATATGCAGAAAATCCCTTCGGTTGGGCTCACAGGAACCCCATGTCCAACCCTACACTACCAACACCCTACGCTACCAACTTAGAGTGCTGTACTAGTACTGGTATATTTAAACAATTCAAGTACTGTAATTATTAGAATATTGATCTAATGTCGTCCCGTGAAAACAATGCAAACTCGGCACCCGCCCAACCACAGCGGCGCACAACTGCTCCGATAATACAAACAGATACAAGCAGCATTCAGAGACTTCCCGCGGTCACACAATCTCACTCGACTACCATTAACCTCTTATCCAGGAAGTATTATTTCAATGTGATTGCAATCCGGATATGTTCGGCCAATTGGCAGGCTGATAGAGGCAAGGTCTAGGATATAACAGGAGTCATATTGGCGCATATCCGTGCTCCAGATTACTATAAGTAGGGCAGTCTTAAGTGTATCTATCGACACGCAAGCAAAACAGAAACTATTTTCTCTTTCTCTCATCAACGCGGCATCACTACTTTGCACTCCGACCCCGGCTTCCTCTATATGCCCTCAGACATCGCACAGTAATACCCCTTCACTTGCAGAGTTCTTAAAGTCCCTTGTGCCACAAATCGAACCCAACCGGATAGGTGATATAGAAAGAAACGATGGGAAGTGAAGTACATCTACTTCCAAAATCCTGTTGGAAAGGCTGCTCGGCATGTTGGTTTCTTTTGTTTCATCAAAGCACGGAGGTTAAGAAAGATGTTTCATTGACGGATGGATGGATAGGACAATGGAAAGCATGAAGGCTACGGAAATAAAGGAAGTTTTCTTTTGTCATACATTTCTTTTGTTCACGGATAACAGAGTGTTTATTTCATTTGTTTATTGAAAGGATAGACAAGGCGATAAGCAGGCATTTGCGGAAGGAAGTGGAAATGTGTGGTGATGGTTGGAAGACTGAGAATGGTGTTTTGCTTTCCATATATACTCCTGTCATTACCGTCAGTTTAGCAAGCAACCCACGTACGACGAATATACCTCTAGTTGCTCGCTCTCATTATCCTCTCTCCCACTATTGCTCTTACGGTGCCGTATTTGCTCTTACTTTGTTTAAATCCATGTTCTCAACCTATATCGCGTCTCACTGGTCACCATTCCCCCAAGCAGCGGTCGCAAGCGGCCAGGCCAGGCCAAAGTGAAACAGACAGGCCCGGGATTTTCAGGCCAGGCTTTTGAGAAGCCTGCGGGCTTCACAGATGCCCGACGGTGCTGGCACGCTTTCGGTATATCCCGGCTAATTAGTCAATATTGTATTTATAGGTAATAGATATCTGAAAATGCCTGTAGATATCTGAAGATACCCATAGGTATCTGAAGATGTCGGCGAATATTTGTTGCCTTTTAGATATGGATCGACGCCGACAACAACGAAAGGAAATGATGACTGCGAAACCCCAAGTTCTCGCACGAAAACGATCGAGCAACTCAGGAGCGGGGAAGTTCCCTTCATTCAATGACAACTCTCTCAACAACCATGCTAAAAACCCAACGGTAAAGGCAGGAGTAGATTTAACCACAACACAATATCCTCCTTTCCTCCTATAGACCACCACACATGCCCATACTATTCCATGTAAGTCTTCCCTTCCCCTCGCTCACCCCTGGGACAACAAAGGAAAACCAAAATCCCACTGCCCATAACCTCCAGGCATATGGCATTCATGTGTCCAGCTCTCCCACGCTGGCCTTAAACCAACTTCCGCTTTTCTCACAGCCCTCCCGCCGGCTACACAGTTCCAAAACTCTCGCTCATTCCTGCATTCGAAATGCCCACCCGAAACACAAACACATGCCCAAAGCCAAAGTGCGCTCCCAAACTCTACCGGAACGACAAAAGAGCTATCATCAGAGCACGCCGAGCAGCATGTCATGGTTTCCAACAGGACTTAATCTTGGCGTTTCGTTTCATAATCACACATTATCACTCGAAAGCGGGCAGATATATCTGAAATCAGCTGTCAACCCTTTAATAGAATCGTATTTGTTTATTCTGCCTCGCTTGCCTATTCTCGTCCACATCAACATACAACATGTTATATATACAAACATCCAAGTCCAGCGAAGCCATCAGGATTTCATCCATTCCACCATTCATACCAGTTCTCATTCTCAAGCGCATAGTGTCATTCCTTCCCCCAACCATGCTGTACATTCCACCATTCCATAGGCCAGTAACCATTCCTCCAATACAAATCATTCTGCATACCAGCAAGCACGATACATTCTGGACAACAATATCTGTGGGAGGACAAAACATTACCGTCATCAGCAAAAACAATCCAGGAAATCTCTCCCGTAAATTCCCTATTTTCTCCGTAACTAAGCCATCGATTAGGACACCTCACCAGCAAAGGCAACTCCAACGTCCTAGCGTGAGGTTCAATTATTCCAGTTCTTACAGTATACAAACCTAGAGTGAGAAGCATCCCGATTCCTTCACGGACCACTACCTATATTTCCTGATTGCCCCACACACCCCCTTAATGAAAGGGGGAATAGAACTGCAGTAGCTTCTCCATAAATCAAAATAATTCTAGAGCAAATGAAACCACAAACACTCCGGAAACATAAAGAAGCATCCAAAAGCACGATTGGCATGCAAGTACCTTTTCCCAACTTCAACAGTTCTCAGCTCTCGTCCTTTCCTCCTTTCTTCAAACAAGTGGATAAAGCAGGGGCTGGAATATGATTGTATCTATAGAGTACACTGACTGCTAAGGAGCATCAAGAAGAGCTAGAAGTTCAGTTTTGGCAAAAGGAAAAGGACAAACACACTTCCGTCTAGGCAGAATAGATAGATGCATAGGAATATGAGTGTGAGAGAGAAAGATCAAGGCGTCAGAACAACAGAACAATAGAGGAAACCATAGGCTAGACCTAGGAAATAAAATGAAAATAAACCCTTTGTCTCCCCAGCCATAGTAGCATGGGCAGCCTTCCCACCGCTTGAAAGCCAACTATCAGAAAACAACAACAGATTGGTTGACAGATAGGAAGTGTAGTTGTGGAAGTGGTGGGCGCATATCAGGAGAGGCGTGGACGGGGAACCGGCAATTAACAGGTGAGAGAGCTTCGCGTATATAGGTGAAAGGAGACAACTTAGGTCCAGAGGTATATCAAAACCGGCGGATCTTTTTGAGGGGTGGCTCGGGGAACGGGGAAGGGTCAGTTGCAAAGGGCCCAGATAATTCCACCCCGCGTCCTAATATAGAGGGGGGGCCGTGTGACCCCCCTTGCTCCTGGGCGACTCTCCCACAGTCATTCCCGGTAGCCAATGGAAATTTGTTTTGGCCACTCTCATCTACCGTGTTGGGAAGTGCATCGTTCCGTAGTAATAGCATCCCCACAATTTTCTCATGCCCACTCTTCGCCGCCCATGACGCTGGTGTTCGGCCATCCTCATCCGCAGTGTCGTGATTAACATCGTTCTGTTCCAATAGCATCTTTACTACCCGCTCACGCCCATCCCCGGCAGCCCACGAAAGTGGCGTTCGACCACTCTTGTCGCTGTAGTCTGGATTTACATCGCCCCGTTTCAACAGCAGCTCGGCAATTTCCTCGCGCCCATTCCCAGCAGCCCATGACAGTGGTGTTCGGCCGTCCTCATCTGGAGCGCAGGGGTTAACATCGCTCCGTTCCAATAGCATCCTCACCATTTGGTGGCGCCCATTCCCAGCAGCCCATGAAAGTGGCGTCCGGCCACTCTTATCAGCACCGTCGGGATTGACATTGTTCCGCTCTAACAGTATCTTTACAGCCTCCTTATACGATTCCTCGCCAACAGCCAACGGGTGCTTCGGTCCGGCAGCCCATGAAAGTGGCGTTCGGCCGTCCCCATCTGTAATGTCGGGATTAACGTCGTTCCGTTCCAATAGCATCTGCACAACTCCCCCGTACCCATTCCAGGCAGCCCATGAAATTGGTGTTCCGCCACTCTTGTCAATGCTGTCGGGATTGACGTCGTTCCGCTCTAACAGTATCTTTACAACACCGTGAGACCCTGTGTTGGTGCCCCCCCGCCAAATCCCCGGCCCGGCAGCCCACGAGAGTGGCGTTCGGCCGTCCTCATCTGTAATGTCGGGACTGACATCGGCCCGCTCCAATAGCATCCGCACAATGTTTTCATACCCATTCCGAGCAGCCCTTGACAGTGGTGTTCGGCCACGCTTGTCAGCACTGTCGGGATTGACATCGTTCCGTTCTAATAGTATCTTTACAATTTCCGAACATTTCTCGCTAGCCCACCCCCACATATCCTGCCCGAAAGCCCATGAAAGTGGCGTTCGGCCACTCTTGTCAGCGTTGTCGGGATTAACATCACCCTGCTCTAACAACATCTGCACAATTCCCTTATGCCCACTCTCAGCAGCCCATGACAAGGGTGTTCTGCCCAAGTCATCAACAATATTGGGATCGACACCCTCCTGCTCTAGCAGCACCTTCGCTATCGCATCATGCCCCATCCTCCCAGCCCACATCAATGCCGTACTACCCAATGAGTCTGTTACGTTAACATCCCATTTGTTTATCTTAAGTAAAGAAACCATGATCTCTAAAATCCCGAGAAAGGCTGCAACGTGGAGCGCCGTGCATTTTATCGGCCCATCGTAACCACGAACGTCCCAGTTCGGTGCCTTCTGGAATTCACCACGGAGGAGTAGCTCACAAGATATGTGTGCATCGAATCCATCAAGTAGTTTTAATGCAAGAGAAATTACACTTGAGGAGGTTTGTTTCCGAGCATGTGCTCCCCAGTGACGAGAAGCGTATTCAAGAAAGGGAGTTGCAGGTGGGGGTGAGCGTAGAGCTGGAGAAAGGTCCCTAATGCATCCAAAATTAAGGTAGGTCAAGCAAACCACCGCAATCAGCGAATGGGGGCTGCAAAAAAGCGTAGGATTGGCTTGGACATGTTCCTGTAGAGTGAAATGAACAAGACGGACGACGGAAGACGATGAATCGACTGTAACCAGTCCTAACCCGCAGTTCAATATGGTCCGGATCGAAGGGACATTGTCACTATCCAGATCTGTCGACCCTATCTCTACTCCTAAGGCTTCACATAGCTCTTCTGGCGACAAAGGTCGCTCTGAATATGCTACCCACATGATAGCTTCCATTCCTAGCCGCGCTCTGTCCTTCTTCTGCGCCTTGATTCTTTCCAAAGTGGCAGCGTATACATCTCCTACGTCCCGACCGCTTGACATTTGTTTAAGCTTTTCCCGACGACGACGAATCGTTGTCTCCCCGAGGACTGAATCGATGCTAAGAGTGACAAGAAGGAATCTGCATCCAATCTTTAGTGAGAAACGTGATTTCCGCTTGATATAGGAAAACTGGGCATCTGGACATACATCTCGGATATCTTTTTCGGAATAATTTCCATTATATCCACCCTTAGCCTCTCATCCATAGCATCAGGTTCTGGATCCTCATCCAACTTCATCCTCAAAAAAGTCTCGATGTCTTCCTCCCTCGGACTAATCGGTATAGTATCCACGCTCGGGAAGTACTTCTCAACCTCACTCCGGATGAAAGGCCTTCCAGTCAAGAATAATCGGAGATTCGGCGCCCCCCGGACGATAGCCTGCAAAGCCCTAAGGAGGCCAGTCCGATGCACCCCGAGGGATTCATCTAAGCCATCAATACATATAACCACCCGTTGTCGTTGCGCAATGGCCGCCCTTAGCATTTGAAGAAGTTCTGAAACTTCAGGGCCTACCCCACCAAAATGCTCTTTTGCGCCTTCGAAAGCCTTTCGTATGTCCTCCGGGATAGTCCCCTTCCCTACCAACTGCTTGAGCATGGCTCCTAGCATGTTCGATGTAGTCTGCTCCTTTCTGTCGAGGTAGTCACAATATAGCCCGGCGACTGTGATATCCTGCCTCTTGCCATAAAAATGGTCGATTACCACCGAGCTAAAATTGCTAGTCAGCGATGTGGGCTCTCTCCCGAGATTTCTTGTGTTACCTGAGATGAGTCTTCCCCACACCTGGATCACCATGGCAAAAGAGCACAGAATGAGAAGAGCCATCTCCTCTCGCATCCCATCTCCTGAACTCGTCTGTTCGGAAAATCCATTGCCCCACGCCCTTCAGTCGGTTCCCCCTCAAATGTTGATGTCGTTTCTGAGGCTCCAGAGGCGACAGCCACTGTAGAACCTGATTCCTGTCATCCGTTATAGTTGTGTTGAAACTGTTGAAACTGTTGACATTGAACGACTCGGTGATCCTCTTACAGTCCATACTCTCTGAAGTCAGGCCGATAGGTGGGTACAGAGAGGTGGGTACAGAGAGGTGATAGATAAAAGTTTCAAGGTGGTTAAGAGTCTCCTCTGAGCCGAAGAAAATCATGTCCAGGGGTAAGGCTACGAAATATCAACACCTCGGCATTTCACCCAATAGTTTCACGCCAACAAGACGCAGCACCTATCATACCAATGAGCCTCATTCGAATTCCTAGTGAAATTTCCAGTTTATGCGGCTAAAATGATCAGATACGGTACCGTACAAGTACTCGAGTACTGTAGCACTGTGGTCGCTCTTCCCACACCCCAAACTCAGCCTCCCATCAAGCAGAGCCCGCGTGCCCGCATTATGCCCAACGAAAATTCGAAGGGTGCAAGAACATTAAACTAGCGAACGAAACTAAATACACACCATTCAATGAGATCGCGGTAGCATATCTCGCCTTCAGGAAATTTTAGATCCAGAATCGTGTCTCTCCCCCGTCCACGGCAGGTATGTCCCACTTTCAACTACAGTAAGTCGAGAACCGGTACTCGAAATACAAGAGACATGCGCTAGGTGGTTGAAATTCTCCCCTCGAGATAGGAACAGAGAAGCCACAGCATAACAGTTCTGGTCAAAAAAATAAAATAGACCGGGTGAGCCTTCAGCGAGAGGCAGAACCCTCAGCAAGGCTTAGCCCTAGCTTGACACCAAATTTCAGTACGAATCAATCATAATCTATACCCGCAAATATTTGCATCGCTAAGCGCTCGCCTAGTTTACCCCCACCAACTTACTCGAGCAGTACTTCTATTCTCATCGTGTATTCGGAATACGGTTGCTATCGCTTCGTCTATTCCTGAATTTCACAGCTGTTTAGCGTTGCTGTAGCGTTGGGATCAGCAATGGCTAGTCAGTATAATAATTGGCAAAGTCTACCTTAAACTGCCGTCATGTTCACACCCATCCACAACGTTGGGCACAAGTCCATTTGCTCAATCATGATAAGGAAAACGCCTTGCTTGAGAAGTTAATTCCGTATATTTATACTATGTAAAGGTCTAAACCGATCTGGTATCCTAACCTTACGGCAGTACTTGAGGTACGCCAGCCCATAACAAAAACAAATAACACCTGCCTATCCCACAGTACATCTGGAAAGTACCACCCGTACAAGTCGTAGCAAGATCGCACCATTACCGCAGGTGAGCTACCCACAGTCGGCAAGGCAATCCCAGTCCGAAGACACAAGGCAGAGACTCGTAGCCAGAGACACAGGAAATCCCAACCATAAAACAAAAACCCTAACGGTCCTCGCAGCCCCATACCACAAGAGAAAACCAAAAACAATTTCAATCTCAACCCCAACGTGCGCCACACGCGCCACAATTAAACCATCGATACTGGTATGGGCTCAGCCACATGTGGCTCAGGCGCCTTCCACGACGCCACCAAAACCAGCGCAAAATCAGTTGAGCCCCGCTCCCCCGCCTGCTCTGACCAGAGCCCCCAACAAAGAGGACCCGCTCTGCCCCAAATCGTCCGGAAAACCAAAACAAAATGGTGCATCGTATTCCCAGAAGGTGTGCCCTCCAGGTGCCGCTGCCTTGGCGATGAATCCGACACCGACCAAGGACTTCCGTGATGGAAACGAGCTCCCTGCCCGAAACCAACCTGACATGAAGCCATCGTGAGATAGACTCCAAGGGCGTTTATTGGGTGATCCCCCCTCACACAAACAAAAATGACCTGTCACCTGAAGGTGAAAAGGCCCCTTTGCTTGAGAAGCAGTGTAGTGCTCGGAATAGAGCAAAATCAACAGAACTCAGCATGCCCATGATGGGCACAAGATTGTTCGCGTATATTTGCTCCTGATTGCTTCAATAAGTTTGGGTCTACAATTTTAAGCCTGATTGGGTGCCAGAGATTTAGGGAATAATAGCCAATGACATAGTTAGCCATGCTCTCATTGGTATCGCGCTCACCTAAGTGTCGTTGCCATACCGCTAGGGGCAAGCCGCGATCAGACGAAGGGATAGTGACAGCAATTGTGACGGTGGCCATGTTTGGTCATAGTATTAAGACATAAATCTTTAATATTACCTGATTATCACATTTCTCTTGTCCTTGAGTACTTTTGCTGCCTTACAGTACCTTATCTGCCACGACTTTCCATCCTACCACACCACACCAATCAGAAACTCCTTACTCCTAGGCCTCCCAATACTCTCTGCCGCAATACGCTGCTCTAAGCACCTTCCTCGTTGTTCGGCTTTTGTTTGTTCCCATATGCTAGCCTTTAACCCCCCCCCCCCCTACCACTCACTAGTCGGTGTATTTTTGGTATGCACAAGGAGGGCGGCTATATGGAAGTTGTGCGAGTCGTTGAATCTTGAGATTGGCCAATCAATCAACTATTTCCGCTGCTAAATACCTAGATATTTCACGCTCTCCCGTAACCCCACCAGGACACATATTGGCACCTTTCTGCCAGAACCACATCTCGGTGGCCTAGCCCGATAATTTAATTCAAGATATGCAGAAAATCCCTTCGGTTGGGCTCACAGGGGCCCCATGTCCATCCCCACGCGGCCAACCTAGAGTACTGTATTAGTACTGGTATATTTAACCAATCGATGTACGGTAATTGTTAGAATATGGATCTAATGTCGCCCTGTGAAAATAACGCAAACCCCGCACTTGCCTAACTATAGCGGAGCACAACTGCTCCGATAATACAACCAGATACAAGGACCATCCAGAGACTTCCCGCGGTCACATAATCTCACTCGACTACCATGAACCTCTTATGCCGGAAGTATTATTTCAATGTGATTGCAATCTGGATATTTTCGCCAAATTGGCAGGCCAGATGGAACAAAATCTAGGAAATTACAGGAGTTATATCGGTGCATATCCGTGCTCTAGATTATTATAAGTAGGGCAGTCTTAAGCGTGCCTATTGACAAGCAAAACAGCAAGCAAAACAGCAACTCTTTTCTCTTTCTCTCATCAATGCGGCATCATTACTTTGCCCTTAGGCTCCGGCTTCCTCTGTATGCCCTCGGACATCGCACAGTACTACCCCTTCACTTGCAGAGTTCGTAAAGCCCTTGTGCCACAAATCGAACTCAACCGGAAAGATGATATATCAAGAAACGATGGAAAGTGAAGTACATCTACTTCCAAATCCATGTGATTCTCTCAACCTATATCGCTCCTCACCGGTCACCATTCCCCCACAACGAAACGAAATGGCGACTGGGAAACCCCAAGTTCTCGCACGAAAACGATCGAGCAACTCAGGAGCTAGGAAGTTCCCTTTATTCAATGACAACTCTCTCAGCAACCATGCTAACTAACTAGCGGTAAAGGTAGGAGTAGATATAACCGCAATACAATGTCCTCCTTTCCTCCCATAGACCATCACACATTCCCATACCATTCCATGTAAGTCTTCCCTTGCCCTTGCTCACTCCTGCACTAACAAAGGAAAGACAAAATCCCACTGCCCATAACCTCCGGGCATATGGAATTCATGTGTCCAGCTCTTTCACGCTGGCCTACTCCCGCTTTTCTCTCAGCCCTCCCGCCGGCTACACAGTTCCAAAACTCTCGCTCATTCCTGCATTCGAAATGCCCACCCGAAACACAAACACATGCCCAAAGCCAAAGTGCGTTCCCAAACGCTATCGGAACTACAAAAGAGCTATCATCAGAGCATGCCGAGCAGCATGTCATGGTTTCCAACAGGACTTAATCTTGGCGTTTCGTTTCATAATCATATATTATCACTCGAAAGCTGGCAGATATCTGCGGGCCAGGACCGTTTAGATAGGCCTTCAAACCCGAACTGGCCGCTTGCGAACACTGCCCCCAACTTAATTGCTCGAACGGTATACTATTCCTCTGGGACAGCTAGGGTCGCATCCCGATACTTAGAAAGTCCCTATTCGTATCGTATACACCGTTTGCCCTCATGCCCCACTACCCAATGACAAAACACTACTGTCATTAACAAAAGCAATCCAGGAAACTCTCCCGTAAATTCCCTATTCTCTCCGTAACTAAGCCATCGATTAGTACACCTTACCAGCAAAGAAAACTCCAGCGTCCTAGCATGAGGTTCAATTATTCCAGTTCTTACAGTATACAAACCCATAGTGAGAAGCATCCCGATTCCTTCACGGACCAATACTCATATTTCCTGACTGTCCCACACACCCCCTTAATGAAGGGGTAATATAACTACAGTAGCTTCTCCATAAATCAAAATAATTCTAGAGCAAATGAAACCACAAACACTCCCGAAACATAAGGAAACATCCAAAAGCACGATTGGCATGCAAGGGCCTTTTCCCAACTTCAACAGTTCTCAGCTCTCGTCCTTTCCTCCTTTCTCCAACCAAGTTGATAAAGCACGGGCTGGAATATGACTGTATCTATAGAGTACTGCTAAAGAGTATGAAGAAGCGCTAGAAGTTCAGTTTTGGCAAAAGAAAAAGGACAAACACACCTCCGCCTGGGCAGAATAGATAGATGCATAGGAATATGAGTGTGAGAGAGAAAGATCAAGGCGTCAGAAGAATTGAGGAAATCACAGGCTAGACCTAGGAAATAAAACGAAAATAAACCCTTTGTTTCCCCGCCACAGCAACATGAGCAGCCTTCCCACGACTTAACAGTCAACTGTCAGAAAACAATAACAAATTTGTTGGAAAACAGGAACTGTAGTTGTGGAAGTGGGGGCGCATATCTGGAGAGGCGTGGACGGGGAACCGGCAATCAACAGGTGAGAGAGCTTCGCGTATATAGATGAAAGGAGACAACTTGGGTCCAGAGGTATATCAAAACCGGCGGATCTTTTTGAGGGGTGGCTCGGGGTACAGGGAGGGGTTAGTTGCAAAGGGCCCAGATAACTCCTCCCCTAGTCCCGAACTAGAAAGGAAGCCATGTGACTCCGCTTGCCCCTGGACAACTCTTCCAGTGCCATTCCCGGTAGCGCATGGAAATGGCGTTTGGCTTTTTGGGCCTACCATGTGGGGGTGGGCATCGTTCCGCTGCGATAGAATCTCCACAATTTTCTGACGTCCATTCTCCGCCGCCCATGACAATGGTGTTCGGCCGCTCTTGTCAGTGCTGTCGAGATCGACCTCGTTCCGCTCTAAGAGTCTCTTTACAATTCCCTCACACCCCTCCTCTCTATACCTTTGCCACTCGCACAAAAATCTACTAGCACTCCAGGGATTGCCATAGTTCCGCCCTGTCAGTATCTTTGCAGCCCTCTCAAACCCTTCCTCGGTCTCCGGTGTCCAAATCGCCGGCCCAGCAGCCCATGAAAGTGGCGTTCGGCCGTCCTCATCGGCAGCGTCAGGGTTGACATCGTTCCGTTCCAACAGCATCTGCAAAATTTTCCCCCGCCCATTCCGGGCAGCCCATGAAAGTGGTGTTCGGCCGCTGTTGTCAGTGCTGTCAGGATCGACATTGTTCTGTTCCAATAGTATCTTTGCAGGCCCCTCACCCTCAATCGTCGCCGCCGCCCATGACAAGGGCGTTCGGCCACTCTTGTCAGAGCTGTCGGGATTGACATCGCTCTGTTCCAACAGTATCTTTACAAACATCTTGCTCCCACTCACCGCCGCCCATGACATGGGCGTTCGGCCACTCTTGTCAGCACTGTGGGGATCGACATCGTTCCGCCCTAGCAGTATCTCAATAACCCTCCTATGCCCTTCCTTGGTCTCCGATGTCCAAACCTCCGGCCCAGCAGCCCATGAAAGTGGCGTTCGGCCGTCCTCATCGGCAGCGTCGGGATTGACATCGTTCCGTTCCAACAGCATTTGCACAATTTTCTCGCCCCCATCCCCAGCAGCCCACGAAAGTGGTGTTCGGCCACTCTTGTCGGCTCCGTCGGGATTGACCTCGTCCCGCTCCAGCAGCATCTTCGAAACCCTCTCCCACCCCTCCCCGCCAGTCCGTGACCAAATCGCCGATCCGGCAGCCCATGAAAGTGGCGTTCGGCCGTCCTCATCCTCAGTGCCGGGATCGACATCGCTCCGCCCCAATAGAATCCGCACAATCTCCTCACGCCCCTTGTAGGCAGCCCATGAAAGTGGCGTTCGGCCGTGCTCATCCGGGGTATCGGGATTAGCATCGTTCCGTTCCAACAGCATTTGCACAATTTTCTCACGCCCATCCCCGGCAGCCCATGAAAGTGGCGTCCGAACACTCTTGTCAGCGCTGTCGGGATTGACCTCGTCCTGCTCAAGTAGCACCTTCACTATCGCATCATGACCCATCTTGGTAGCCCACATCAACGCCGTAATACCAAACGAGCCAGTTGCGTTAATATCCCATTTATTGATCTTAAGTAAAGAAACCATGATCTCCAAAACGTCGAGAAAGGCCGCAGCTTGGAGCGCCGTGCATTTGATCGGGCTATTCTGATCGGAATTGAGCCCCGAATCCAGGTATTCCTTGCGTAGGAGTAGCTCACAAGATATGTGCGCATCGAATCCATCAAGTAATTTTATTGCAAGAGAAATTACACTTGCGGAGGTTTGTCTCCGGGCATGTGCTCCCCAGTAACGAGAAGCGTATCCAAGAAAGGGAGTTGTAGGTGGGGGTGAACGTAGAGCTGGAGAAAGGTCCCTAATGCATCCAAAATTAAGGTAGGTCAAGCAAACCTCCGCAATCTTCGAATGGGGACTGCGAAAAAGTGTAGGATTGGCTTGGATATGTTCCTGTAGAGTGAAATGTACAAGTCGGACTTTGCAGGACGATGAATCGACTGTGACCAATCCTAGCCCGCAGTTCAATATGGTCCGGATTGAAGGTACATTATCATTGTCCAGACCTGCCGACCCTATCTCTACTCCTAAGGCTTCACATAGTTCTTCCGGTGACAAAGGTCGCTCTGAATATGCTACCCACATGATAGCTTCCATTCCTAGCCGCGCTCTGTCCTTCTCCTGTGCCCCAATTCTTTCCATACTGGCAGCGTATACATCTCCTACGTCTTGACCGCTTGACATCTGTTTAAGCTTTTCCCGACGACGACGAATCGTTGTCTCCCCGAGCACTGTATCGATGCTAAGAGAGACAAGAAGGAATCTGCATGCAATCTTTGGTGAGAAACGTGATCTCTACTTGATACAGGAAAACTGGGCATCTGGACATACATCTCGGATATTCTTCTCGGAATAATTTCCATTATATCCACCCTTAGCCTCTCATCCATAGCATCAGGTTCTAGGTCCTCGTCCAACTTCATCCTCAAAAAAGTCTCGATGTCTTCCTCCACTGGACTAACCGATATAGTATCCACACTCGGGAAGTACTTCTCAACATCACTCCGGATGAAAGGCCTTCCAGTCAAGAATAATCGGAGATTCGGCGCCCCCCGGACGATAGCCTGCAAAACCCTAAGGAGGCCAGTTCGATGCACCCCGAGGGATTCATCTAAGCCATCAATACATACGACCACCCGATGTCGTTGTGAAATGGCCGCCTTTAGCATTTGAAGAAGTTCTGAAACTTCCGGGCCTACCCCGCCAAAATGCTCTTTTGCGTCCTCGAAAGCCTTCCGTATGTCCTCTGGGATAGTCCCCTTCCCCACCAGCTGCTTGAGCATGGCTCCTAGCATGTTCGATGTAGTCTGTTCCTTTCTGTCGAGGTAGTCACAATACAGCCCGGCCATTGTGATATCCTGCCTCTTGTAAAAATGGTCGATTACCACCGAGCTAAAATTGCTAGTCAGCGATGTAGGCTCTCTCCCGAGATTTCTTGCGCTACCTGAGATGAGTCTTCCCCACACCTGGATCACCATGGCAAAAGAGCACAGAATGAGAAGAGCCATCCTCTCTCGTATCCCATCTCCTGAACTCGTCCATTCGGAAAATCCATTGTCCCACGTCCTTGAGTCGGCTCCCCCTTAAATGTTGATGTCGTTTCTGAGGCTCAAGAGGCGACAGCCACTGTAGGACCTGATTCCTATCATCCGTTATAGTTGTGTTGAAACTGTTGTTGACATTGAACGACCCAGTGATCCTCTTACAGTCCATACTCTCTGAAGTCAGGCCGATAGGTGGTATAGAAAGGTGATAGATAAAATTTCAAAGTGGGAGTCTCTTCTTGCCGAAGAAAATCATGTTCAGGGGTAAGGCTACGAAATATCAACACCTCGGCATTTCACCCAATAGTTTCACGCCAACAAGTCGCAGCACCTACCAAGAGCCGCTTTCGAATTCCCAGAGAACCTTCCAGTTTCCGCGGCTGAAACGACCAGATACGGTACCGTACAAGTACTATTACTGGAGCTTGCCATCAAGCAGAGCCCGCGTGCCCGCATTATGCCCAGCGAAAATTCGAAGGGTGGAAGGACATCAAACTGGCGAGCGAAGCTAAACACACCATTTTATGAGATCGTGGTAGCATCTCGCCTTCAGGAAATTTTAGACCCAAAATCGTCTCTCCGTCCACGGCAGAGATGTCCCACTTTCAACTACAGTAAGTCCACGAGAACCGGTACCCGAAGCACAAGAGACATGCGCTAGGTTGTTGAAATTCCCCCCTTAAGATTGCAACAGAGAAGCCAGAAAAGCCATAGCAAAACAGTTCCGGCCAAAAAAATAAAATAGACCGGGTGAGCCCAGAGCGAGAGGCAGCACCCTCAGCCAGGCTTGGCATGGCTTGACACCAAATTTCGGTCTGAATCATGATACCCCCGAATATTTTCCTCGCCGAGCGCTCACCCAGTCTACGCACCAACTTACTCGCCAACTCGCAAAGTATCCAGATATCGAGAAAGCCTCCTGACGCCAAGCCAGATGCATGCTAGAATCCCCCCGCCCGCAATGAAGGCTCCCGGCGGCCATAAACTGTGCAGACCATACCGGAAACAAGGCTCTATTTGCGCCAACTCATTTTCCCCATATCCGGATAAGTTACTTTACTATTTAGCAAGTCCGAGAGGCAATTATAAGTCCTAGCATATTTCTCCCGTGTTTGAGTACTGTACTTTTACGTCACTTCATGTTCCGCGAGTAAACTTTCGCTTTTACATCGCCGCACCAATCAGAAACACCTTAGGTCTTCCACTAGACTCTGGTATAACGGGACTAGAACCGTTACGGGTAGTTAGCCACGCTGCAGATAACAAGCCCCTATAAACACCGGACATTTTAACGGGAATTAGAGGCCAAACGAATAGCATAGCAAAAGCCAACGGACCTACCCACCATCCCATTCGATCTAATCTCCTTACTCTTCCATAACAAAACTACCATACTAAGTTAACTTACCCCGTACCAGAAGTCCAAACCAATCGCAACATCACGATGGATGGCCCCTCATCCTTGTCAACCTTCCTCCGCAATGTCCCAACATCTTAACCCCGGCAAAAAGAACTTAACCTATCCACTCCATGCCTCCGCAGCGGCGCTATCCCATGCTTTACCAGTATACTTAAGTCTGCAAAAAATACATGGACAGTGAATTCCACCCTCCCTAATAGACAATCTACGACCATTGATCTAGTTGGCGCAAGATTTCACAACACAGAAATTCCAAGCCAATAACCGGCCTGCGGAATGGTACCTGTATTTGAAGCCATTGTGTTCCCTATATACCGTGTACACTAGTACAAGGGTAGGGAACAGTTAACCTGAACGGACAGGGATATGTTTGGCTGGTTAGCTTTGAACAATTGTTCGATCATTTCTTACCGGACCCTGTATAGCGTATCTCACGATATCTCACACCAGCGAACACACACCTTACGAAAAAAATACCCGGTAGAAATATAATATTATTATTACGAGATATATTCCTTTCATCCCCCCTAATTCTTCAGACACTTCGTTCGCCCCATACCCCCCACCACTGACTTATTCTCACCTATTATATATACCGAGTATATTCCATAGCTCCATTCCATTTCCAAGCAATTCACCACATTTCACCACTCAGGGCCTATTGCCACGTTTTTTTTTATTTACACTCTTCAAACCCCTTAAAAAAAACCCCCACCCCCTAATCCAAGTATCCTCACCTCAATTCCTAAAATTCACAAATGCCGCTTCTCAGTCTCTGCTTACAAAAATGTACTATACGGTTATTCTCATTCTTTCTTACTTGTAGGGCTCAGCGCTGATGTATCGTAGCACAGTCCCGCATGCCAAGACGGATAAAAACCAACAGGCGTGACTACCGAGATTCCCCGCCGGAAAAACTAGAACCAAAAATATTTTTAGCTCCTATGGTAATTAGGTTGTCATACCATCCACCTCAACAATCGATCTAAAAGCTCAGGGGAAAAAAAACTGTCGCAATAAGCGGAACGCTTGGAACTCAGAATCTTTTATGTATTTCTATACTTTCTTTGCCATTTCTCACAGTATTATTCGCTCACTTCGGCGTTGCAATGACTGTTGTTCTCGGTTGCTTCTTTCTAATCACCTCACCCAATCACAGCAAGCCCCAAGGCCAGCGAGATAAATTACGTGCGCAGACCCAAATCTGGGACCTGAAAACGAGCGACTTTCCGTAATATTCAACGATTGAATGACGCCAGCCCCATTCTAACATAATACTTGTATTATGCCGTGTTTAATCCCCCGCATTATTTCTTCTCCCCCCCCCTTTCCATTTGGCATAAATCAAGCAACATATCATACTATAAGATCACCATCCAAATCCTCCTATCTTCAGGACCAGCCACAAATCGGCTTACGTGTAGACATATCCTCCCCCCCAACCAAATCAATATGCCAACCAAACATGCATGTAATAATAGACACAGGTATGCATTCACTAGCCTAGCCAACAAACAATAGGAATCTATCTCTTGGGCTCATTCCTCGACAACCATGCTAAAACCCCAGAAAAACTTCTTCCAGCTTCAGTCCGCTCCTCCGGATCCAACAAATTCCAGAACCTCGTCTTCCGAACCTTGAGCTTATCCCAATCGCTTCCCTCCTCCGATTGAAAGTATTCGTGGTTAGGGTCCGGCATCTGGCCAGTTTCAAGGAAGCGCAGGTACGGCTGGGTTACCGAGATGCGAGTTATGGAGACGTGGTGGTGGAGGGAGGTTAGGAGGAAGATCTATCTATCGATTGAGCTCAGTTATGAAGGGAGGCAACTGGGGAGTATACATCATCCCGCCATCTACCACCCTTCCCGATGGCCCGAAACCGGACCTTCTTTTCCGTCTTGCCCTCAGGCCTGCCTTCTCTTGGCCCTTTCCTTCTATCCTGCGCAAGACTGAGCGCGGCAGCCACCTCGCGAGTAATGCCTACTATGTCCCCGACTTCTTCCTCGCCGTCAACATCCATGCTATCGTCTGACTTTTTCTTCGAAAACTCAAACTCGTGCCGGACCTGCACGCCCATGACTGGGCCTTCTACAAGACCGGAGCGAGCCTCGGCAGGAAGGGCAGGGGTAAGGCAAATGTAGTTGGTCATGTGCACGAGAAATCGGGATTTCTGAAGTGAGACTCTCGGGAGTGCTCGGGGTGGACTTTGACTTCCCCAGGTATTTAGCAAGTGTAACACGATTGTTCGTACTTCATATCGTGATAAAGAGGGTATAATACTAGATCCGCACTCCGTATCCCCAGCAGATGGGCTCAATGAAGTTTTTCACAAGCTCTTCCCGGAATTTCTCGGGAATGGAAAATTTCCTATCGCCGTCCTCTTCCTCGTCCATATTCGAGGATTCTCTCGGAGCAGTGGTAGTGGTAGTAGACGACTCCTCCGGCTTGCCCCTCTTTTCCATCCCGCCTTCCACCACTTCTTCCGCTTTCCGCTTACCGTTCTTGCCGGCTTCGTCACCCGACGACATCGGTGTTAGGGGATCGGAAGGGGGCTCAATGGGATAGTATGCTTTAACCATGTCGATCCCTTGATAAAACCTATACATGTGGCCTAGCTTGATATCTTTCCTCCGTCTCGCTAAAGCCTCCAGCGCGTCGCCATTCGGGATAAGCAATTCCCTCCTTCTCTCAGAAAATATCTTGTCATCGTCGGTTGGAATAAAGCTGGCTCCGTCGCCGGGTAGAAGCTCCTCGATCGGAACATCGTATTCCACCGAAACCCCAAGAGCGCTAAGATGCTCGGGCGTGACCTCGGTAGCCTTCTTGATCTTCCCAAAGAAAGTATAAAAGGAACGTTCCTGGGGTGGAGCGGTAAAACTTGAATTTGAGGTCTGAGGAGAAGAGTAGCGGGGGAATATTTTCGGACCAGTAAATGGTACGGGTGGCTTTATCACAGGACCGCTAAATAGGGATCCGTCCATGCCCCGGATTGGTGTCGATGCAACGGTCGCCCAGTTGCAAAACATCGTGGCAGGGGCAATTGGGAGGGATCGAAGGCAAGATGGCTAAAAAAAACAGACGGGATTAATGATGGGGGATGGGGTTGTGATGGAGGGAGCTAGAATTGGAGAAGGGGGGTTTAACGGGGGGGGCGGCGGAGGGGGCGGTTGTCGTTGTCAAGAGAGCCACGTTAGACCACCTCGCTCCGTTGCCGAAATCTGCACTAACAACGCCTGAGACTTGCGGGGGTATCCTACCGTAAGTTGGGGGCTGCTATCGAACCTATCAAATACCAAGACAGGCGGATATTTCGGTACTAAGAATACAAGTACAGTACTACCGGTAGTGTATCTTTTTACCATGGATTTGCAGGGAGTTCATGGTGAGGAAGGCAGCAATTTTTCGAAGAATTCTCTCCCAGTACTGCACCGGTACTGTACTCGAGTAGCTATAGCTCCACTTTCAGTAGAAGTAGCATTCCTCTTAATTTTTAGGGCGCGCCAAACGCCTATGTGCGTTGGCGGCGTTATTTCCTCCTTCGCAATCGACTTCCGTGCTGGTGATTATTACTGGGAAAAGTCTGAATCTGTATATTATTGCTTGCCTTAGGCACAAGGGCAACTCTACCTTACATCACGTATGATACCCGAAAGGCAGGGTACACAATCTGCGAGCACCGAATACATAACCGGCCTTAGTGCTAACACAGATGGTATAAGTATCGTACTCGTAGAAAAAATGGAAGAAAAACCCCGTCAAGATCCTATGGGGGAGTGAGCAGAAAATCTGTGTGAATAGAAAATAATGTGTCCTAGCAGACACGAGCAACTCGACACATTAAGGGATATCACCAATCCCAAGCCAAGCCAATAATTAAAAATTTGCCTTGGTACAAATTGGGTTTAAACGGCTAGAGACTGCTTGAAACTCCCGAAGGCCGTTTCAGCACCGCCAAAATTCGCATTTTAGACCGTGCAACCAGTCTAGACTCCTAATTTCTGCAATCCTGTGCCTCTCTCCGCAGTCTGACCAGATTATTGATCAACACAATCTCTACTCTACCACCACAAACTTTCCGATTTTTTCTACCTTGCTCGGCTAAGTAAGTTGAATACCACTCGTAAACTCCCTCCCGAACCAGTCGGTGATTTTCTTCCAAACCAGCCTTCAAGCCCCCCCCGTCGATCATCGGCACTTCAATCCATTCCGCACTCGAGTGGACGCCTACTCAATGGCAGCCGAGCAAGGCAACAGTGAACATGTTTTCTCCTCATGACGCTTTTCCAGCCCCACTCGCCTCCTAAAACTGCGCGTGTTGGCCTAAACTTGTACCCGTACCGCAGTCACCAGCCAAAAGCCAGCGATAGAGCGAACCACTCCACGCCATCGTATCGCCAGTTGGCAACTAACAAGATACGGTACGACAACACCAGAACGAACCGAGCGGCAGAAGCGAGGGATAAATAAATCACGGAAATTTGATAAAGAACGAGTGGAAAAAAAAATATGTAGGAGAGAACGTGTGTTGGAGCCGGAAGTGGTCTGTGCCCTTTTCACCGTGGTCTCTCGGAAGCTCCCGAGAGGAGCTCCCTGATTTATCCCTCGAGTTGCACTTTTGCTTTGCTCCAGTCCTCGTACTGTGTCGGTACTCCTACCGGTAGGGACTTTGCATCGTCATAGCCTCCTCTTTTCGCCACACCCAATGTGGACCCACCGAACCAACGGCCGGAGGGAGAGCGACATACACATCGCAACCAAGCGGGTAAGCTCTCCACCCACCTACTGCCAGTCGAAACCCAAACAGAATCAACAAACCGGAGGTTTTTATTCTTGGGAAGGAAAAGGAAAGAAAAAAAACTCATTTGCGATCTGTTGCGATAACTTATACCCTGTCGCACCCTGCCTACCTCTGACACAAGTACGATATGATCAGCGATCAGTACCGACATCGCCGACACAGATATGCAGAAAACGTTACAGACGTGTTTGCGAAAAAGTACGTCTATCCGCTGGATGACCATCAGGCGAGCGGCAAGCGCTGCAGGAATGTTTCCGTTGCTCTACCTGCAATGCTTATGCAAAGTATTGTACAGAATATGTTTCCCGGGTTTCATTTATCGGGTCATCGTGGGATGAATGAATGTTTGGGATTCGGGAGCTATATTAGTGTGCATTCTTATGCGCAATGTACTTCATACTGCGCAGGTAGCAGTACTCTGAGAGCTGTCGAAACATGTTTATTTGCTCACTCGCTAGTCTAACCCTCGGATGATTGGACAGAATGAGATGGCTTGAACGAAGCCAACCAAATTCCCGACTGTATGGAAAGAAGTCGGACCAGACTATCACCTGAGTGAACTATCTTATCATTCGCACGTCATTCACAAAATGTTAAGGCAAAGAAAGAGAGAGGAAGAGGAGAGGAGGAAAAAGAAACAGCTTCCCCGATTGCTAGCCATTTGGTGGGCAACCCTAATCATGCAGGCGTCTATCGCCTCGACAGGCCCATTTTATTGCGGGGGGATAAGCCAAGCTATCAGAGCTAGAAGCTCAGGGAACCACATCAGCGATTGTGTGAAGCAGCTCAACAAGTGTACTTTGTAATAAAAACGTGGTATGTGTTTGGGCTGTATGATACTTCATCAGCTGTTCGCCAGCAAGGTAGACCGCCTCTAATCTCGCCATAATTAATCTTCAATATCCCCGTAAATAAGTAAAATAAATGAAGGTGATAAAAATAAAAAATAAAAAAAACAAGGAATGGATTCCCTGGCGCTCAAATTTTCCGAAAGACCCGGTCGCCCACGCCTGCCTATGATCGCGCAGGGATTAAGCACATACCTCTCTTCCCAGCCTCCTCCTCCTTCCTCTCAACCCACCCAACCGAGAATCGCGACGAAGACACCCAGTAACCGTCACACCTTCTCACTCGAGAACCCAGTAAGCACCAGCGGAAATTCCCCGCTCACTCGTAGCCATCCAGCTTAACTTACCGATTCTCTTCCTTTCTCCCCCAACCACAGACTTGGTTCACATCCTCGGCCCGATTCCCCCGTCTGATCGCTTTCCAATTGCCTCTAGCGTATGAGCGCCTAAGAACGCAAGCCTCTCGTAGTCGTCAGAAATCCAGTCTGTGGGGGAAGTGATCATTATGGTTGCCGCTCGTTGGCTTCGTGCCCCCCTGAGCCAGTTGTTGCGCGTGTCGTGTCACCAGTCATGATTGAGGATGGTGGACGGTGGATGGATACCAACAACAGAGAAACTCCATGTATGGCGCTCGCGCAGGTAGCGTATTGTAAGGCACCCGGTGATTGAAGCTACAGAGGATCGTACAGTAGCTTGAAGCGATGACCACTGATAGTGGAAAACGTATGTGCAGTGTTGTATCTGACTGGCGGGTGTGTTTGCCCTCTCCCTTTTCTCCCTTCTACCCGTGATCAGCAGAAAGAAGGGAGAGTGGGGGAAGAGTCGACAGCAGGAGAAAAAAAGTATATGATATAAAGCCTCCCCGAATTCCTCTACGAATTGGACTTCCCCTCGTTGTTTTTGGCCGTACTCGTTGATGCTCTGGTAGTTTTTCTTGTCGTTGCGCTTACTAATTAAGGTCGACCCTTAAAGTTTTTTTCTACCTTACCGGTACTTGATCTGGAATCCTTTATTTACTTATTTGTTTATTTGCTTTTTTATACCCTTTGGATCTAAGGCTGTGCCTGGCTCCTTCCTTGAAAAACAAACGGTAGTCCGGAATTTGATTTCTATCGCTGCCTAACATTACTGCACCCTACCCCCCCAAGCTCGTCTGCCCCATCTGCTCCTTGGACCCACTAGTATCGCCTCGCCAATAAAGCCTTCTCTATAAAGTCTGCTCTGTTCTGCTCGTATAGGACCATCTATCCATTCATCCATAACGAAGCAATCGACCAACTACGCAATCAGACAACCAAACTATCCTACAAAGCTAGCTAGAAACCAAGCAAAAATGTCCATCGAAACTCAACAGCTCCACCGCGCTCTGATCACTAAGGATCGTACGCTGCCATGCGCCAGATACCGTAGCATGAACGAGATCCTCCCAAACCTCTATCTCGGCGAGTCCGTCTCCCCTCCTCCTCCCTCCCTTCCTCCCCATCCCAATACCTCACCAACCCTACTAACACCCCCATAGCTGCAAAGCAATACTAGACCCAATAACCCTCCTCTCCTCCGGCGTAACGCACGTCCTCTCACTTCGGCAATCGCCTGTCTACATGCGCCACCAAGTAAACGTAAAGCACTGCCAAATCTTCATTGACGATACCGAAGATACCTGGCTGCTTGACTCGCTCAATGCCGCAATGGATTATATAGAGCGCGCCATGGAAACCGGTGGAATCGTACTTGTTCACTGCCAGGAGGGAAGAAGTCGAAGTGCTAGTGTTGTCATTGCTTTCCGTGAGTTTCGCCTTTCTCCCCCCCCCCCCTCTGTTTGTTCGAAAGTAGTTGAGGAAGGGTGGTGGCTAACACGGGAGAATTAATTTAGTGATGAAGCATTTCCGCGTCTCCTTTGAAGAGGCTTGGGGGTACGTGCGTCGCCGAAGACCAGTCGCCGGGCCAAACCCGGGATTCGTGGACCAGTTGAAGATCTGGGAGAGGAGGGGGTATTGGTGATTTTCTGTGAAATCTTCGTTTCTCTTTTCATATATTTATTTTTTCTGTACTGTTGGCTACCGGGTAATTATCGAACGAGTACTATCCTGACGGAAACCCTTTCCCTTGAAGTTTATTATTATTATTATTACTTTTAATTCCCCATTCCGTAACATTATTTATGGGGGAGTTTCGGTGGGTGTTTTTTGTATGTTTTTTCTTTTTCTCTCTTTCTTCCTACAACTTTGCATTAACAATGAGGCATTCATTACCATCAAGGGTTCCTTTGTCGGTTTCTCACGCTTTTTTTACGTTTTATTTTATTTTTTACTTCTCACACGCTTGCTTCTAGTCTAATTAACTTTCGTGGGAGGAATAAAAATAAAAGAAATCGAAATATAATGCAGTCCAGTATCATCATACTCGAGTGCGTGAAAATCCGTTGGCAGAAAAAAGTCGCGATAACATGAACTTACCAAGCAACCACAATTCCCAACGTTCCTTCATTCCACTCAGGGCGAGAGTGAGCCTCAACGACGATCATTGCGTTGCGCTGCCCATTCTTTCGCTCTGACAGTGCATAACATTTCCGCAAAAAGAAGGGCAGACACACAGACAGTCATGTGTAACCGGCCTCTCGAAACCCCGCCTTTCAGGCCTTGTTTTTGCTTTGTCTTTCCAGGTCCAGCTCGCCATCCTGCCTCCCTCCACTCACGGAATCTCGCCCCCCCCCCCCCACAATCACCTGATTTGGAGAACGCTCAGCCATCCATGTTGCACTTCACTTCACTTTTGAAAAAGGTCAGACAATTTCCCACAATATGTATTCAGATTACGAAGTATTCCGGGCAGAACGGGTAGTCAAGTACCGGTAGGGCTTCCATCCTGCTTACTGTAGTAGGCAGACTTGCCTCAATTTTTCACTTGCCCATTCCTAGTCGGTCGCGCGGTGTCATGGTGTCTCACTCGCCTGAACCGAACCGGAGCGAAGTGGGGTGGTGGAGGTGGTGGTGGTCGTAGTGGTGGAGGAGGATAGGGGTCGTATAAGCACTCTAATCTAATCCCTGGTTTTGAAAACCGGGAGGCAAGAATGGGAAAGGGGGGGAACCTACCTGGTATTTGTTTGGTCCAAATTCCAATGTCGACCGACTGAGACTATTTATTAGACAGGCAAAAAAATTATTATATAGCGATGGCGATGGCGATGGGCGATGGGATGGGATGGGATGGGGTGCGATGCGGGGGGATGATGATAGGTTCGATTATGTCGTGGAAGTGTGGTTGCATGGAATGTGTTCGGCATTTTATCTGTATTACTGTAACTGCGCCGTGGTATCGGTGCTACGAGTAGTAGAGTTACTAAGGTTTTCCCTGGCGTCGTACCGGTATTGAGGGGGGGGGGTTCGGTCTTTATTTTATTTTATTTTTTATCCTCTTTCGGATCCTATGAGGTTTCGTATTTGTATTAATTATGGTATCACGGTATTATTGCAAGGCTCAACATTAAGTTCAACAGATCGACTGTCATGGTTCGAATCTGTATATTCGGCTACGGGCCCCCCTCCCCGCTGCGACGGGGTAATAGCGTCCGCGAGTCGGCTTAGGTGGTCGGCAGCGCTGCTCAGGGTCCTCGGAACGGTGCGTGCGCTCTCCACCGGTTGCGATTTGGGGCTTTCTGTGGGATAATGCTGGTACCGACAGCCGGGCAGAATGCGTCGATCAGAAGAAGGGTTTGACGGGTCGAAAGCAGCGAATAAAAGGGAACGTTTTAGAATGGCGTGGAATCACAGTTGCAGGAATTCTTTCGAGGTTTGCAGGTTTATGCACGTTTCAATGCAGGTATATCAGTCCCCTGCTGGGAGCATCGGTGGCGTACATTTCTGGTTATCAGACCATCACAATACCTCTCTCTTATCTTTCGATCTCCATCGACTAGCTAACACCGCTGCGGTCTGGACAAACCCCTCATTCATTCGCTCACCGCCCCCCCTAGTCGTGTCATACGTCCTTCTAGAGCAGAACCCACCAAGTTACTATATTAGTCTAGAAGGGATACTAATACGGTACTCCCACCGCCGTGAGGCTCAAGGTAGCGTGGACTGTGTGCACAACTCTGAGCTCCATAGCGCATGCACCTCCGTCTCAACTCTTTAGTGGTGATTCACACTTCAAAGAGCTCGCCCACCCCGATTCTGTGGGAGCCCGCCCGGCGCTATCGCCCCCAAAGACTTTCCATGACCAGAGTTGGTCATGCCAGCACACGAAATGCCCACTTTTCTAGTTGATTCCTTCCCACTTCTCTGAGTGCCTACACGATGAATCTCTCCTCCGGGGTTGAGTTAGAAGCACATGAATTCGCAGCACCGGAACTTGTGCTTCTGGTCCACGTCACTCAGAGCCTTCGGATATAAACCATACCTAGGTTTTCGCATCTTCGATCCAGCGCCCATACCATATCCGTAAGTTACTAATAGCTCTCTCTTTCCCTCTCTCTGACCATGGCCGGTTTCTGGCCGGCCGTGGTGTGTACGTTAGACGTCTTTGGTACCACCCAGCCCAAGGCGCAGGTATTCCCAACGATTTTGTCGTTTTTTTGGATTGTTTGTGGGGTGATAAACGTAGTCTCGGAGTAGGGGCATGCGCTGTCCGGGGATGAAATGGGATGGCGGGGCTTCGGGTAACTTCGGGGCTGGAGGAGCTTGGTTATCATGTTCGCCGTCTTAAAGTTGGGAAGGGGCCCCCGGAACTTGCACAGGGTCCAGAAAGAAGTTATTGAACAGTTATTTAAGGTTAACTAGCAAAATATATCCCGTCGGCTCGGGGTGGTTGTTCTCTACCCTTGTATGATATTATACGAGCGAGGGTTTATGTGGGTGGGGTGCTGTCAAGAGATGAGGGTGTGAGGCGAGACGGTGAACTTTGATGCACCGGTGATGTGATGGTGTGCCGGGGAGTTTCTTAGGAAATATTGGACTCGGTGGGAGGGGTGGAGGGGTCATTGGGAAACCGGGAAACATATCCCTTGTCCCCATAGAGAATTGTATGTCATCAACAGAAACACTTTTTCAGGTTTTTAACGATCCCCCTGGGTATACGGTTGCAGGGTCCGTGGCGTCAGTGGATGGGTGTAGAAACAGGGTGAGCGCCGATAACATGATAACGGGGGAGCCGTCGGATGATTTATCGCCGGGAAAGAAGTGCTGTAGAATTTCAAATGATTGGGCCATGCGCTATCGTTTAAGTTACCTTCTCTGGTAAGACTTCCGGTCCGAGTAATCGAGCACTCTTATGATACTTTTTATTTCTTTGCCCTTAGGGGGGCTGAGCGACCCAAGCTTTTGCTTTGTTTTTCGGTTGTTTCCGAGAGGGGGGGGGGGTTTGGATTACCTAGCGCAGGGTTTAATTATTTGAGGTTGCACAAAATGGAAGGTGGGAGGTGGGAGAAGGGCCTACGGTAGAGGGAGAAAGAGGTTATCTCTGTTTGCAATAGTACTATCTAAGCGTATAATTTATAAAGCTCCATATCTAGGATAGTAACTTAAATGTCGGAAAACCCTTGTAGAGATCTGTCACAGTACTCTACTGTACCTCGGGCACGTCGCACATACTCTCCTGTTCTGTAGTTGTTTACTCACAGATTCAAGTAAGGCTTTGGAACCACAACTCGGGTGCCGATACCGATGTTTTCAAGACCAGCGTTAGAGCCAACCAAATAATGTTAGGTGAATGGCATCGAATGACAAGGAGGCAAAACCGACCCCCGAAGGGTTGTATTAATAAGGCAGGCTTTAGGCGTCGTACCGACCGATTAGTAGAGATAGGAAAGGGCATCAAGTGATATATTTCCATATACAGTCAATTTGTTTGTTTAGTGTTTGTGAAGAGTTTTGTTCCTTCTCTTGCATACTCTTAAAGAATGTTTAAGGGTATAGAGGGAATACAAGTGAGCTTTGCTAAAGGCCAGCAGAACACGGGGGCCTGACCGGCTCACGATAGAGTAGGTATCGGGCACGGTTCTGTTCAGACAGAGAGGAGGTTATTGCTAGTGGGTTCTCCCGGCCTTTCGGAAGAGTTTTACCGGGGTACATTAAGTGCGGAGCCTGCGCTAGCTGGTAAGACTGCTCATCAATGGTCACTCGGCTGCCGCAGAGAGAAATTTGTTGAAGTCTGTGATTGGATGACCTCCCCGCATGCCGAATGAACCGGGTGATGTATTAGCCACTGCGGTGTTCGGGGGTCTTTTGTTGAGATGAGTAGTGAGTGATATAACCTCACCATCATATTCAGGGGATAAGTGTAATTTTTCGCTTGGTAGAGAGGTTATGTCCGAGCGCCTGCGATACATCCAATTGGGGAATGCAACGGGAGTGAAACGGGTAGAATGGAAGGAGAAAGTGATAGCTCAATTGACTCACTGCATGCTTTTTACTACATGTGTATGCTGGGGAGATACATGACCCGATAGGTCTCTTCTGATTTTCTAGCCCGAAGCTAGTTGGACTATGTACGTCAATCAACCAATAGCCCGAAAACAGGGAGGAGATCGAGGGCGGAAGGCAGAAAATGATAGCGAAGGCTAGAACCGGACCCGTCGGGATTCGGGAAAGATTGAGTTGCAACGACATCAAAAGCAGAAGCGGAGATAACATTCAACGGACTCCGTGGAGGAAAAGTGGAGTGAGTGTCTACGATTTATGGCACCTGGATTAATTTTTATCACCCCCAACTGACACGTTCTCATTCAGGTGGTATACCGGATTGGAAAGAATAAGATGGGTGGTGGTGTGCTTGAATCTATATGGTGAGCAACATCGTGAGTGTTCTCACTTCACACTCCAAACAGGGGTGCTCACTCTCGGGGATGGAGGAGGGGTATGGTTCGTTTGGTGCAGGTCTGCTCTTACAGCTGCTAAATTTTATGGTTCTACAAACTGCGCACTCTTCATGAGACCTAAAAAGAGTTGAAACAAAATTTCTCCATTTGCAGAGGGCCTTGCGCCCGCCTGCAGGCCAATAACACACACCATCTCGAGGAAATATTAGGATCGCGCGGGAAGCTTTCTCTTGAATTTTCCACCAAGTTTGAGACATTGCTGATTCTGTTTTTCCTCTTTTAGTTTCTCCCTTCTTCTGCTTATTCTGCCCCGCCTTCCAGGTATGAGCTGTTAGCGGGGAGGGGGGGGGGGGAAGAGGGAAGAGGGAAGAAGGAAGAAAGGACAGAAATAGATCTGATGAGATCTTCCATATCGTTACATTTGCATTTTTGTTGCACAATACTGTACATAATACCATAAGAGAAGAGGCGAGGTTGAGAGATCCCTCAAAAGAAATTTTGCTCTACTTGTCCCAGGCAAGAAATATCCGGAAATGCGAGTGGTGAATTTGTGACACGCACGGATATTTTGCCACATATTTTGCGGGCCTAGGACGAGTAGTACTGCTTGCTATACCCCAACCTAAGTCCGCTCTATTATCAAGCAAAGGAATGGAAAAGTACAAGGATAGTTGAAAGTGGGGCTTGCTAGAAAAACCCCTTGGATTTGGTCCGTGAGGCACCAGAAGAGAAAGGGAAATCGAAAAAGTGAATGCACATTATGCTGGATATATATCTAAGACTTAATAGTATGGGCTCTGCTGACTCACTTCACATTTCTGTAGCGGGAGATAAATGGTGTAACGGTCGAACGGTCGAACTAGACTAGGGATAAACTATAGGGTAGGTATAATTGGAAACTTCATTCGCTGGTCATCATCATAAAACTAACCAACCAACATAAGTCTGTATCGGAATAATAAAACCATCTCGGTGATTCTATCGCTTCCCACACCTGTCGGTCTCTCTCCATGAATGATCCCATTTGCCTGCGTACCTCTGTGATGGTAATAAAGGAAAGACAAGGCTGTAAACCCTTCCGTCAATCCTTTCATTCCCAGAACAAATGAAGCCATTAATGCGATTTTGCGTCCTTGTCCCTCATCTATCCGCTTCCCTTATCTCCGACAACTATCCGTTCCCGTCAACTTTGAAAATTTCCAGTGCTAACGAGTGGCAATGTGCGCAAGGCAATGTGATTGGCTCGAAATGTCGAATGAGAATTAAAAGAGGGGATAGTATTAGGTAGTAGTCGGAAAGTGTCTTTTAAAGCTATAAAAGCGGTACGTGGCTAGGCCTGAGGGCACGGGGAAGAGTCATATCTCCAGGGCCTTATACCATGTCGGGTGTCGCAGCCTTTCGAGCCTTGAGCAGCTTTACAACTTGGTCATGGCTGTCCCGAACTGTCCACCAGAGCGGTGTGTAGGCAGAATTGTCTGGTCTATCGATGCTAATGCCCTTCCGCTCCAAAGGTGGCTTCACTACTCGATCATGCCCACTCTCGGCGGCCAGCGAGAGCGGTTCCCGGCCGTGATCGTCTTGTATACCAAGGCTGATGTCTATCTCTCTAAATAGCAGACTCTCCCAAGATCGGCAAATAGCCGACCAGGAAACTGCCGGATCACCCTCTCATGCCCACTTCCGGCGGCCTGGGGATGTGTTGTTCCGCCATTTCGCATGTCCAGAACATCAGGCTGAGCATGCTTTTGCTGCAAGAGTACCACTTCTTCATGTCTAGACCTCGCAGCCCGCTTGAGTGGCGTCCCACCTGGACTATCTCTTCGGTTCACATCCTATATTTTCGTCCTCATCAAGTCAGTTGTGCTTCGGCAATGCCGAAATACGAAATATAGTGTTGCGGGTGCAATGGCTTGAGGGAAGGAAAGTGCAGAAGGTTGACTTCTAGAGTAATTCGGCAGATATGCGATTACCATATTGCCCAAGGAGGTCGAGCATAAGGCGCCTTGAACGATATGAGGGTTCTATTTGCATGTCGGTTCCCCAATACAAAGAAGGATATTCCAGCAGGGACATGTCTCGGGGGCCACGAGAAGGGTTGACTGAAAGATCACCGACGAATGCAAGTCCTTGACAGCAGCCTAGAACTGTCCGGATCGAAGGAACATTGTTGGCATTAGTGCCGGCTGACCTATCTCGACCGCCAGCGCGTGACATATCTCATCCACATTCAACGGCCGCCCGGAATGTGAAGTCTACATCAGGGCATCCACCCCCTGCCTGGCTCTATCCCCTCCCTGGGCCTTTATCCGTCCTATGGTTGCGTCATATGCATCCCCCGATCCCGAGCCATTTGTCACGATATCGAGCTTCTCTCTCTTCTGATAGACAGTCGTTTCTTATGGGGTCGCCTTGGTATTTAGAGATACTAGTAGGAATCTAGACAGTGTTGTCAGCTCACAACTTTACGTATTTTTTTCTAGCAACCTTGTTTTTTACTTACATTTCTGAGACCACTTCCGGAGTGCCTTTTTTAATGTCCTCCTAAAAGTTCTTGTCCATCGCATCCTGTGTTGTATCCTCATTTATTTTAACTCGCAGGAATCGGACAATATCATCCTTGATGGGTGTTATGGAGACCGTCGCCACCCTCCCAACAAGATGTTCTCCACCTTGTCGCGGATATGCAATCTCCCGACCAGAAATATCCGAGTGTTTGGGGACTTGTGTAGAATATTTTTCGCGACATTTACCTGATGCTCGGCCATGCCTTGTCTGAAGCGTCAATGCAGATGAAATTGCACTGGGGGACTCGATACCCTGTAGCATCTCTATAATTTTGGAGAGTCCTAGTTTTGAGCCCCCATGGATCTGTTCCTAGCCTTGCAAAGCCTGGGTGATCTTTGCCGGAATATCTTCTGGTTTGCCAGAATCCTGCTTTAGGAGGGAATCCAGGGCGCTCGCTGGGGATTGCTCCTGTCGGGCGGCGGGGTGGAGGAAGCGGGCAACAGCAGAATCTCGTCTCCTTGCCCAATCGCATTATCTATTCATCACCAAGGAGGTAGTACCACAGATTCTTAGCGAAACCTTTGATTCATGAAGGATGCGCTTTCTTACCTGAGGGGTGTCTTGCTGGCCCCCGGAGATCAGTGGCAAAACAGGGCTGAATTGTCGGACTCTCCTCCGAGCGCCATAAAACCAATTCCCATATTCCTCCTCGCGAGGGCTGGTCTTCCATACCTTCCACTCTGTGGGTTTTAATAGCATTACGCCAAATCCGGGGATCTAGCGGAGATAACTATATGAGAACCCCAACTCTCGTAGACACCACCAAAGTTCTTCACGTCATAAATATTGTTGGAGCTATTATTATTAAAAAACCTGTTACTGTAAGGGTTGCTATTTCCCTAGGAACGGGATTGAGAGATTTCTCTTCATTTTTTGTTATTTAGGGAGTTGTAGATTCGGAGGACCGGTTCTTGGGTAAGTTAGAGTAAGGTTAATTGATAGACTTCGCGAGGCTGAAGAAAAGCGGCGCGATCGTTTTCTTGCCGCCTCGTTGGGGAACATGTGATCCAACCAGCTCGTTCCGAATACAGTATGTGCACGTACAGTACGAGTACTGTACTCGAGTACAGGGCCGGTTCTGCTGAGTAACCGTAGTTGACAGTTATTTTCCAAAAATACCATTCTTCGTAGCATAGCAAGAGCTGCCCAATAAGATCTATCATTTGCTAAATGAAAGCTTACTTCATCACAGCAGACCTATCGATGTTTTGACCTGGATATTGCGTGAACTTTTTAAATGGTAAAATTTTCCCTCCAAAAGAAAAAAAAAACGACTTCCTATAAGCTTCCATGCAAATACCTATACCACGGTACCTTAGGCGCTTGGGAGCTTCAACTGCTTTGGGGCGTAGAAGGTTCCCAGTACTGTACCAGTACTAGGTGTGAGCATAAGTGAGGCGAAAGGGGTTTGGTGGTCGGAATTTAGTGAAATTTGGTGAGTGTGACCATGGAAACGGCCAATCTTGGGGTTTTTTTTCGGGGGGAAAGTTAGGCGAACCCGGGAAAATTCAGACTCAAGAACCTCATGAAATTCTGCTCAATAGGAACCAGCTCGCCTCACTTACCCTGAACCCCCGGTAATCATAATCCCACATGTATGAACATGATGAGCTGGAGACCCCTAAAGCCTCGGCTACTCGGACAGAGTATATTTTCACCTCTAGGAGGTTACCGACACTATTTATACTTGTATTGCATCTCGCAACTATAAATCTGATGCCGGGTAATAGCGTCCCTTGCAATAGGAGCCCATGTCGTAGAAAGTGCTGATATATTAAGCTCTCCTGTAACGGACTGATTCTACATTGCCAACCTGCAGATCGAGTGGTTCCTGGATTGGGTGGCTTTAGTTAGTATGAGGGGGATTGTATCTGGAGGGTGCTACTGAGGGAGAGGAAAGTTGGATGCACAATATTTGCCGGCGGTGTTGGGGGTTGGCTGTGGGGTTAGGAACTGAAACTAGGGTTTCTTTTCCTTGCCTCCATATCATAGTGAAGGCGGGGACCGGACCCTTCAGCATTTGGGAAAGGAAGCATTGAAGTGACAGCAAAAACCGGAAGAGGAGATTGTATTTAATGGGTAGGGGAATAGTCAAGTGGAGTCTACTATCTGCCTGGATTAAGTTTACCACTTTCAGCCAACCAATATTTTCTCACTCGAGTGGTATGTTGAATTGGAAAGAATAAGATGGGTGATGATGTACTTGAATCCATACTGTTAACAACATCGTGGGTGTTCTGACTTTGCAATCCAGACAGGGATGCTCACTCACGGGGATGGAGGGGGGTATGGTTCATATGGCGCAGGCCCACTTCTACAGCTGCCAAATTCTATGGGACTATAAATTAGAGTAGTCTTTATGGGATTTGAGGGCAATTGAAAATTTTTCTCCATTTGTGGCCGGTCTGCGCCGGCAGCCCAATGGCGCGCCATCTCTGGAAAATATGAACATCCCTTGCTATGGAGGCTCATGCCGCTGAAAGTGCTGAGAGATTTGATGGAGGTGGTAGCACAGTCGTGTAGATGTACTCGAGTATTTAGGAGAAGGAGGTTGTGGTGTATACTCTCTGTGGAGGTTGCTAGCAACCGTTCACCTTGAGTACTGTAAAAACTCGAATGCAAGGCCAGTGTGCTATGTCGTTGAAATTCCCCCCTCTGGGATAGGAGTAGGCGAGTCACAGCAAACTCACCAAAAGAAGGAAAGATACACAGCGCTTTACCACGAGAGGCAATTACAACGACATAGCACATTCGAGTTTTTACGGTATTATAGTGGAAACTATACATGCATAGCCCTATACATCCGTTCATGGCCTAGAAAGTTCACTCGTCCAGACTTCGGTGTTCCCCCATCACATGTGCGCTTCCTGTTGCCAGCGCTCCTCTCTGCCCCTAATACAACTTTCTACTACTGGGATTATTATACCGCCAAGATTAAGCTCCCTCGCAACTATAAGGTTTTATATAGCTAACCTACAGATCGGGTGGTTTTTGGACAGGACTTAAAGGTGAGGCTTTAGTTAGTAAACGAGGGGGGTTGCATCCGGAGGGGGCTATCATACTTACAGAGGAAATTTGGATGCTGTGCCGGGGGTTAGTTGTGGGGTTAGGAACGGAAACTAGGGCTACTTTTCCTTGTCTCCATACCGTGGGTAGAGCCCCTCTTACTTCTCGATTGGGGCCAACAAAAGTGTTTTTCATACCGGTTTGGTGGGGCTATGGGGGGTTACTATCATACTGGATTGGGTTGTGTTGTGTGGTATGCTACGGTATGTGAACTACTATTTAAATCCGCTGTATAGTAAAAAGTAAATAAAATAAATAACCAAAAAATGTTCTTAATCGCGAGTTGTAAGAAAAGTGATAGTATTAGTAGTTTCTTTCTTTCTTGTCTTCCTAAGATCGCAAGTAGACTACTATCCTTTATACTAAGTATTTCGAGCCTGATAGATATCCGTTCAAACCACACAATCTACCTATTCCAGCCATCCCATGACATTCCGTCTAGTCCACTCCATTCCATTAGATCCATTCCATTCCTCCTACTTCATTTCAGCCAGCCCATTCGTCCCAGCCATTCTGCCCAACTCCGAATCCACACACATCCGTTTCAGAGGTTATCCGGAAGCATACTAGCCATTCCTTACAACACGCTGAATTTAGACAAGATGGGTGACGACCTGTGACGCAGTAATAAAACAGACCAGGAGTAGGTGGTGGTGGCTATTACCTACTTGGAGATGACAGCGCTCAAGTGTAGCAATCTGTATGAATAGAATCAGGCAATGTTTGGGTTTTTTTCTGCGCGTACTGCGTTATTCGTAGTAGTTTTGTTCGTATTTCGGGGCAGAGTACGAGGCTAGTAGGGAATTTTTTAATCGTTCGGGATGGGAAGGATGGGTGATCCGGTTATCCTACTTGTACAACAAATTCCTCTGCAAGCACAGGGTTTTATGGAAATAGACATGGCCCACTTCTTTGTTCGGGTAACTCACTTGTACGGTCACTTTAAAAATCACCTGGTACAGAAGACTAAGGGTCTTGTTCTTTCAGAATTCACAAGAAATTTATGATACCTCCTGCATTCCTTTTGTCAATAGTTTAGAGGTAATCTTAGATCCAGAATTACCCTAGGCTTTGAGAAGACTATTCGTCGCATGCAACGACTCCTCGAATTACCGCTTAGGTTAGCCATCCAATGGCATTTGATTTTGACCAGTTCACTCCTCGGCCATTGATAAGGTGGGGTATATTATGAGAGATGGGTTGTGCTTGAAGCAGCCTATAGTGACACGGCAGTGATATTTGAATTTCTCGCAGCTCGACTAATTCATCCATAAGGTTTGATCAACTGGCACTTGTACTCGAGTGCTAAGCGAGACGATTACATCCCAGGCCCTGTAGTGTTCATCGCGGCAAAGGATTTGTGCTGTACGCGCCAAATATTCGCGTTTTATTCTGGCAGTGCTGTGCCGCACATATCTGGTGTCCACAACACAAGACAGTGCTTGCAGATGTGTGGAATTCGTTGTTGCACAGGCAGAGTATTCTTTTGCGCAGGGGAGATTGGATGAACAGTCATAGTATCGGTGTGGTCCCACAATGACCCCCGCTTTTCGTTTCTTCAGCCTCGAGGAATTCCACTGAGAGTGCTCCAGCAGTCGACCGGCTCTATCATCCGTCATCTATGATCTTCTGAGCAGCAAGATTCAGAAATGTCCCAATCATTCAGTCATAACATCAACTCTTTGAACACCACCGTAAATAACTTTACCTTTGCCGGTGATCGATCGGATATCCTAGGCTGGCTATCTCCGCTCAATCCAAAGTTACGGCATCAGGATATTCAAGGTCGCCGAGTTGAAGCTCTGGGGGAATGGCTCCTACAAACCGAAGAATTTAGAAGATGGCACGCTGGTGGTGGGGAAGGCGAATCGGACAACGCAGTGTTGTTTTGCTATGGAGATCCGGGGGTTGGAAAGACTTTTAATAGGTAACGAGGACGAACCTCCTCCAGAAAGGGAAGAAAAAGGGCAAGTGCTGACAAGCTATGGTGTTAGTTCATTGGTGACAGATAGGTTGTGTGATCAGGCCAGAGGCCGAAAGGTCGCGGTTGCATGCTTTTACTTTGACTTTGCAGCCCAGAAGGAGCAGTCGCCCGCGAGTATGCTAGGTGCTCTGCTTAAACAGGTCGTGAGTGGGCTGGAAGAGATACCCGAGGAAATAGCGCAAGCATATGAAGAACACAAGAACGTGATCGATGGGCGGGGACCTCAGCTTGCCGATATTGTGAAGATGCTGCAGACTGCCACTTCCAAAAAGCCCACATTCATATGCATCGATGCTCTAGATGAATGCGCGGCGAGATATCGAGTCAAACTTCTTCATTCGCTTGATGAGGTTCTACAAAGGTCTCCAGGCACCCGGGTATTCGTAACAGGGAGACCGCACATCCAGGCTGAGGTCGAGAAGTGTCTTTCCGGAAGAGTAACGACCATACGCATCACTCCCAAGACACACGATATCATTAACTATCTTCGTGCCAGACTGGACGAGGACACAATGCCAGATGCGATGGACAGTAGCCTGAAGGCAGAAATCCTGAAGAAAATTCCCCAAGATATTTCCGAAATGTATGTAGGAGCAACAACACCGGAGAAGGTACCTCAAGTTATGTGCTGACAGATACATATCTAGATTCTTGCTAGTCTCGTTGAATATAGATGCGATCCTCCGGGAAACCACAATCAGTCGCAGGCGACAAAAGCTCAGCGCAACCACCGACGGCCCGGGATTGGAGGGTGTTTATGGCGAGACGTTAAGCCGGATAACCGGACAGGGCGAGGAAAAATCGAGGCTCGGCATGGCCACGTTGATGTGGATATCTCACTCGGAGCGGCCCTTGAAAGTCGACGAACTGCGTTACGCCCTAGGAGTTGAAATAGGATCGCCGGATCTCGATGGCGATAATGTCCCTTCAATAGGAACATTGCTCACTTGTTGTCAAGGACTTGTTACCGTAGACAAGGAGGGTTCCACGGTCCGGCTAATTCATTTTACTCTTCAAGAGTACCTCCGGGCCCACCCCCAACCTTTTGGCAGAGCTCACTCGGTAATGGCAGAGACCTGCCTAAGTTATCTGAATTCTCGTCAGGTCAAGGTTCTTTCGACTAATCCCTCTCCTGATCTCCGGGGCGCACCTTTTCTGGAATATTCTTCTCTATATTGGGGAATACACGCGAAAAGAGAGCTTTCAGATTGTGCGAAACAGCTTGCGCTGAAGCTATTTGATGACTACGACAACCATATCTCCACGGAGATCCTTCTAAAGGCAGGGAAATCGCGTTTCTTCCGTCTTAATTTCAATAAGCCTTCCCTGTTTAGTGGTCTACACTGCGCATCCTTCTTCGGGATTGTTGGGATTGTGGATGGCTTAGTAACAGCGGAAGACTGTGATATCAATCAAACAGACTGCACAGGTAGTGCGCCTCTGACATGGGCTGCTTTCAATGGGCACGAAGGTGTTGTGAAAATACTACTCGGACTAGATGACGTCAAACTCGACAGACCGGATATCAACGGCCGAACACCGCTCTTGTGTGCTGCTGAGAATGGGCACGAGGGGGTGGTAGAAATGCTACTCGGGCGGGGAGACGTTAACCCCGACAGACCAGATATCAGTGGCCGAACACCGCTCCTGCGTGCTGTTGAGAATGGGCACGAGGGAGTGTTGAAAATACTACTTGGATGGGGCGGCATCAGCCCCGACAAGCGGGGTATCTACGGCCGAACACTGCTCTGGAGTGCTGCTTTTTATGGCCAAGAGGGAGTGGTGAAAATACTACTCGGACAGGACAACGTGAACCCCGACAGCCTGGATATCAACGGCCGGACACCGCTCTGGGGTGCTGCTGAGAATGGGCACGAGAGAGTGGTGAAAATTCTACTTAGACGTGACGACGTCAACCCCGACAAACCAGATATCAGTGGCCGAACACCACTCTGGGGCGCTGCCGAGAATGGGCACGAGGGAGTGGTGAAATTGCTACTCGGACGGGACGACGTCAACCCCGACAAACCAGATGACAACGGCGATACACCGCTCTTGTGTGCTGCTGAGAATGGGCATGAGGGAGTGGTGAAAACACTACTCGGACAAGGCGACGTCAGCCCAGACAGATGGTGTATCTACGGCCGAACACCGCTCTCGAGCGCTGCTTATTATGGTCATGAGGGAGTGGTGAAAATACTGCTCGGACGGGACGACATCAACCCCAACAAACCTGATATCAACGGCCGAACGCCACTCCGGGGTGCTGCTAAGAACGGGCACGAGGGAGTGCTGAAATTGCTGCTCGGGCGGGACGATATCAACCCCGACAAACCAGATGACAATGGCGATACACCGCTCTTATGTGCTAGTGAGAATGGGCATGAGGGAGTGGTCAAAATACTGCTCGGACGGGACGACGTGAACCCTGGCAAGCCGGACATTTCTGGTCAAACACCACTCTGGCGTGCTGCCTCGAGAGGGCACGAGGGAGTGGTGAAAATCCTACTCAGACGGGACGACGTCAACCCTAACAAGCCAGATAGCAGTGGCAAAACACCGCTCTGGTGTGCTGCTAAGAATAGGCATGAGGGAGTGATGAAAATACTATTCGGAAGGGACGGTGTGAACCCCGACAAACTAGACAATTACGACCGAACACTGCTCTTGTGGGCTACCGCGAGAGGGCGCGATGGAGTGAATATGTTACCCGGGCGGAACGACGTGAGCCCCGGCGATACCAATGAGTACGACCATACACGGCTCTGGTGGGCTGCCGAGAATGGGCACGAGGGAGTGGTGAAAATGCTACTCGGACAGGAGGACGCCAACCCCGACGAACCAGATAGCGACGGCCGAACACCGCTCTAGTGGGCTGCTCTAAATAAGCACGAGGGAGTAGTGAAAATGCTGCTCGGGTGGGGCGACGTCAACCCCAGCAGGCCAGATAACAATGGCGAAACACCGCTCTGGTGTGCTGCTTTTAATGGGAACGAGGGAGTAGTGAAAATACTACTCGGACGGGAGGACATCAACCCGAACAAGCCTGATATCTACGGCCAAACACCACTCTTGTGCGCTTCTATAACAGGGCACGAGGGGATTGTGGAAATGCTACTCGGACGGGACGACATCGACCCCGACAAACCGGATATCTACGGCCAAACGCCACTCTTGTGTGCTGCTATAATAGGGCACGAGGGAGTGGTAGAAATGCTACTCGGACGGGACGACGTGAACCCCAACATGCCGGATAGCGGCGGCCGGACGCCTCTCTGGTGGGCTACTAGGCGTGGCCAAGTGGGAGTGAGGGTGTTGCTAGAGCCGCCGGCACCTCCGACTCCCAGCACGGCATAAGGTCATCGAGCCATCGCTTACCTCACCGTTCCCGACTGCGGATAACCTATGTGCCATTTCTCCAAGGACCGTCATAAATACGCCCCCCCATCACCTCCTACCTCGTCCCCCCCTCCCCTGCCTCCTTCCCCGGGCCGAGACACCGCCTTGCAGTAATATCCCCCTTTCCTTTCCTTCCGGGGCAAGCCCACTACGGAGGCTCTAATCAAATACTTTCCCTTTCGTTGCAGAAAATTATTTGCGATGGGGATGCACAGATCACATACCCATCCAATTACTCCACACGCATTCTCCTGTACAGTCGAAATTTACTAATTTCTGCTTGTAATCTAGACTTTGGAGTCGCTGGGGGTATTTCTATAGTATTTTATTGAGATAGGATAGTGCGGTCTCCGTCGTGTTCCTTTTTATTATTAGTTTCAGGTTCTATATCCTCTGTGCACATTTATTATTCATTCATTTTTTCCCCAATTCCTTTTTTTCTCCCTCAGGCGTGCTGTCAGGGTTGTTTAGATGCAAATATAGAGAACAAAAAATTCGAAGTACCAGTAATTCCTGACGCTCGTGAAAGCGACCGGAGTGCAAGCTGCTAACTGAGGTATGGGAGTGGTGAGTTCTCATTATCAAGGTGGTTTATATTGTGAACCACCGGCGCTTTGATTGATAGCAGAATCTGGACATCGCAAGAACTACGACTACATCTCTGGAATTCATCACTTCTCGCATAAAGGACAAACACGAATAATCTGGAAAACGGAGAACGAAGTAGGAGCTGGGTGCGCATTGAAGAAGGGAGCAAGAATGGAAGGGAAGGGAAGGGAAGAAGAAGCGTTAGGAATGGAAGAGAGGTGAAACAGAGGAAATGGAGAGAACCGGCGTGAAGAGGTTGGGCAGAGGGAGAAGAGACGCAACGAATGCTATCGTGGGGAAAGGGGGTCTAGGAAAGGAAGAAGTTAGAATGTAGAAGTTTTCTGAGCTATGTATTTAAGGACACTAGTTCCCCTCCTGAGTGCGACGATAGAATCAAGATCAAGACTTTCTCCTCCGCTATCTATCCCCCTTCCAAGCAGATAATCTTTAGTTTTACTTTAGTTTAGTGAGGATCATGCTTTCATACTGTTGCCCCTGATCTCGAAGGTGTGGTTTGTAGGCCGTCTACCCCCTCTGGTTCTTCTTTGTGAAAGAACATCAGCACAGTTAAGACCCTTCCAACAGTGAAATCAACCCTCACTCCATAAACACGGATATCCTCCCCGACTCGCCGGGTGTGATTGAACGGCCCGTAGCCCTGCGAGATGCCGCCGACTTGCGAGCTAGTTGGGATGGATATAAAGTTACCATCCCGCACTAACCATCTTTTGCCCGCGACAATTTCCTTTAATTTTGCAGTTCTCAGGGTGCCCCGTGAAATTCTCTGATAGGGTGCCACGGGCCCATACAATCACTCCTGATAGTTAGGAGAAATTCTTGCTACCTCTGGGGCATTAGTGTCCAAAAATAGGGCGCATTACGGCACCGTATAGTATTTATGCAACAAGGCAAATTACAGCTGTAAAGTACAACACCGAGAAACGGCACCTCGCACTATGAAACTTAATATCGTGTAATACCCTCTCTCTCAGTAGGCGTCTATCGCGCAGAAAGTGCTGATAGAGCAAGTTCCCTCATAGCGGGCGGATTTTTATATTGCCACCTACAGATTAGGTAGCTTTTAGACTACACTTAAAGATGAAGCTTTAGTTAGCATGTGAGGGGCATTGCATACGGCGCTAGAAGGGAGAAGAGAGTTGGATGCACAGTATTTGTCAGCGATGCCGGGGGTTGGCAGTGTGGCTAAAACCGAAAATTGGGGTCTCTTTTCCTCGCCTAGACGCCTTGAGTGGAGTCCCCTCTCTTACGCCTCGATTTGTATCGAAAGTACTTTTCATGCAAGTCTGGTTAATAATGTCTAGCGGGGCTATGGGAGGTTACTGTGCCATATTTGATTGTGTTGCATCAATATGGTATCTTATTGATTTACAGTTCAAATCCTCTATGTTGTAACGACCGTATTGATTCAGAACGAAACCCCGGAGGTGCCTGAACATTTATACACTCAATAACTACCAGCCGCCGCTTCCCTAGGTTCATGCGGCCTCACTCGCCACGTTGCCCACTTCATCGCCAGCTGACGGCCGACCATACCAGATATAAAAGGATGCTCCAACACTCCAAATTAAGACAAGACGAGTGACAATTTGTGATGCAGTAATAAAAACGACAAGGAGAGAGTAGTGATAGGAGCATCTCAGCAAAAGTGTCAGTAAAATGGGCTTTTTACACCAAAAACATCGATTTTTAGCTGCCCGTAGCCTATGGACCGCAGAGAATTTTTCAACCCAACTTCTTGTATACAGCTACAATGCTCTTCTGCAGCTCATACACAACTCTCAATAAATTTGGTGAAAAATTGCAAAAGTTATGTAGTCCTAAAGTTTTGAGTACGCTGAAAAGAATCATTTTAGATACAAAACCGGCATTGCAACGGGTGTGGCCTTTGAAGACTGGTAGCTTAGCTGCATAGAGTAAATTGACGTAAGTGGTGTCAAGAAAAGCTGCAGGGAAGGTGAATATGATTAGGTAAGTTGTGAGTATTATTTGATGAAATTCCAGGTGGGTGTTGGCCAAGCATGGCAAGTTTTGGTGCAAAAAGGTGTTTTCACCAACATTTTCTTGGGGACTTTGCTCAGAATTAATAGGACTTTTCTGTTGCCTGGTCCCCAACCATGTGAACCCCGATGCATGCCAAACTGTACCGCCTATAAAATCCCCTGCTTTTTCCAATGTTACGGTGGCAAGTAGACATCTTTTGAAAATGGGCCTTTTGTATGGAATGGTGAGTCGTTTTTGCCGTCAAGATTGTACATATCCGGTGTTCGCTGGCAGGAGAGCGATTGGGGATGTGTGAGATTTCCTGTCGCATGGGCAGAGTACTGGAATTGTGTTGCCTGGTTGTGGGGGGAGGGATTTGACGATCCCGAGGTATCGGTCGGGTTCCACAATGATCCCCGCATTTCTTCAGCCTCGAGGATTTCCGGGGCTAATAGTCGGCCGACTCCATCATCCGCCATCCACATCATCCGTCATCTACGATCTCCTCAGTAAAATGCAGAAAATGTCCCAATCATTCAGTAATAACATCAACTCTTTGAACACCACTGTTAGTAACTTTATCGTGGCCGATAACCGATCTAATATCCTAGCATGGCTATCCCCACTCAACCCAAAGTTACGCCATCAGGATATTCAAGGCCAGCGGGTTGAAAAGTTGGGGGAATGGCTCTTGCAAACAGAGGTGTTTAGAGCCTGGAACGCGGGCAGTGGAGGTGAATCGGATAACACAGTGTTGTTTTGCTATGGGAACCCGGGAGTTGGAAAGACTTTTATTAGGTAACGAGGACGAACCTCGGGAGAGGGAAGAAAAAGGGCAAGTGCTGACCAGCCATGGTATTAGTTCATTAGTGATAGACTGGTTGTGCCATCAGGCAAGAGGCCGAAAAGCCGCGGTTGCATGCTTTTACTTTGACTTTGCAGCCCAGAAGGAGCAGTCGCCCACGAGTATGCTAGGTGCTCTACTTAAACAGGTCGTGAGTGGGTTGGAAGAGATACCCGAGGAAATAGCGCAAGCATATGAAGAACACAAAAACGTGATCGATGGACAAGGACCGCAGCTTACCGATATTGTGAAGATGCTGCAGACTACCACTTCCAGAAAGCCCACATTCATATGCATCGATGCTCTAGATGAATGTGCGGCGAGATATCGAGTCAAACTTCTTCGTTCGCTTAATGAGGTTCTACAAAGGTCTCCAGGCACCCGGGTGTTCGTAACAGGAAGACCGCACATCCAGGCTGAGGTCGAGAAGCGTCTTTCCGGAAGAGTAACGACCATATGCATCACTCCCAAGAGACTCGATATCATTAATTATCTTCGTGCCCGACTGGACGAGGACACAATGCCAGATGCGATGGACAGTAGCCTGAAGGCAGAAATCCTGAAGAAAATTCCCCAAGATATTTCCGAAATGTACGTAGAAGCAACGACCCCGGATAAGCTACCCCAAGCTATGTGCTAACATATACATATCTAGATTCTTGCTAGTTTCGTTAAACATCGATGCGATTCTGCGGGAAACCACGATAAGTCGCAGGCGACAAAAGCTCAACGCAATCACTGACGGCTTAGGATTGGGGGGTGTTTATGGTGAGACATTAGGTCGGATAACCGGACAGGGCGAGGAGAAATCGAGGCTCGGCATGGCCGCTTTGATGTGGATATCTCACTCCGAGCGCCCTTTGAAGGTCGACGAACTATGTCACGCTCTAGGAGTCGAAATAGGATCGCCGGATCTCGATGGCGATAATGTCCCTTCAATAGGAACATTGCTCACCTGTTGTCAAGGACTTGTTACCGTAGACAAGGAGGGTTCCACGGTCCGGCTAATCCATCTCACTCTTCAGGAGTACCTCCGGGCTCATCCCCAGCTTTTTGGCAGAGCTCACTCGACAATGGCAGAGACCTGCTTGAGTTATCTAAATTCCCATCAGGTCAAGGTCCTCTCGACTAGCCCCTCTTCCGATCTCCGAAGCACACCCTTTCTGAGATATTCTTCTCTATATTGGGGAATACACGCGAAAAGAGAGCTTTCAGATTGTGCGAAACAGCTTGCACTGAAGCTATTTGATGACTACGACAACCATATCTCCACGGAAATCCTTCTAGAGGCACCGAAATCGCGCTTCTTCCTTGATAGCCCTAATAGGCCTTCCCTGTTCAGTGGTCTACACTGCGCATCCTTCTTCGGGATTGTTGAGATTGTGGCTATCTTAGTAGAGGCGGAAGACTGTGATATCAACCAAACAGACTGCACAGGTAGTGCACCTCTGATGTGGGCTGCTTTCAATGGGCACGAAGGAGTAGTAAAAATACTACTCGGACGGGATGATGCCAACCAAGACAAGCCGGGTGTGGGCAAACGAACACCGCTCATGTGTGCTGCTGAGAATGGGCACGAAGGAGTGGTGAAAACACTGCTCGGACGGGAAGGCGTCAGCCCTGACAAACCGGGTTGGTGCAAACGGACACCACTCTTATTTGCTGCTGAGAACGGGCACGCGGGAGTGGTGGAAATGCTACTCAGGCGGGGGGGCATCAACCCCGACAAACCGGATAAGATCAACCGAACACCGCTCCTATGTGCTGCTGAGAATGGGCATGAGAGAGTGGTGAAGACACTGCTCAGACGGGATGGCGTCAACCCCGACATGCCGGATATCGGCAGCCGAACACCACTCTGGTGTGCTGCTAAGAACGGGCACGAGGGAGTGGTGGAAATGCTACTCAGGCGGGGGGGTGTCAACCCCGACAAACCGGATAAGATCAACCGAACACCGCTCCTATGTGCTGCTGAGAATGGGCATGAGAGAGTGGTGAAGACACTACTCGGACGGGGCGACGTCAGCCCCGACAAACAGGATAAGCTCGACCGAACACCTCTCCTGTGTGCTGCTGATAATGGGCACGAAGGAGTGGTGGAAATACTACTAGGACGGGACGACGTCAGCCCCAACAAACCGGATAGGTTCAACCGAACACCGCTCAGGGGTGCCGCTTCTCGTGGCCATGAGGGAGTGGTGAAGATGCTACTTGGACGGGACGGCATTGACCCCGACACACCAGATATCTGCGGCAAAACGCCGCTCCTGTGTGCCGCTGGGATGGGGCACGAGGGAGTGGTGAAAATGCTACTCGGACGAGACGACGTGAACCCCAACAAGCCAGATGACGACGGCCAAATGCCTCTCTGGTGGGCTACTTATTATGGCCACGCGGGAGTGATAGCGTTACTCCAGCCCCTAGCACCTCCGACTCCCATCGTGGCATAGGGTCGTGGAAGCATCATTTTCCTCACCACTCCCGACCACGGATAACCTATGTGCCATTTCCCCAAGGACTGCGATAAACATGCCCGCCCCCATCACTCCTACCCCGCCTCCTCCCCTTCCTACCACCCTCTCTTGTTTGAGGTGCCCTCTTGTAGTAGCCGCCGCCCTTACTTTCCATCTGGAATAAGCCCACCACGAAAACTCTAACTAAACCCTTTCCCTTTGGCCGCAGGGGGGTCGTTTGCGATGGGGATGCACAAATCACATACCCATCCAATTACTCCACACGTATTCCCCTATGTAGGCGGGACCTACTAATTGCTATTTGAAATCTAGGCTTTGGGATTGGTTGATGTATTTCCATTGTATTGAGATAAGATAGTGTGGTCTCAGTTGTGTTTCCTTTTACTATTATCCACAGGTCCTAGATCCTCTATGCACATTTATTGTTCATTACGGACATAGCTTAATGAAGTCCATGCCTCTACACCGCCTCCCCAGTTATGATCTCGAAGGTGTGGTTTGTAGGCCGTCCACCCTCTCTGGCTCCTCCTTATGAAGGAAAATTAGCACAGTAAGGATTCCTCCGACAGTGAAATTAGCTCCCACTCTATAGGCACGAGTATACTAGCCGACATTCCAGGAGTGATTGAAAGGCCCATAGCGCTGCACAATACCGACCTACGAGTGAGTTAGAATGGATATTTCATCCCGCCCTAACCGCCCTTTCGCCCGCGATAATTTCTTTTGATTTTCCCCTTTCTCGGGGTATTCTGTGCGATCCGGTGTCACGATCCCATAATATCGCCCTAGCCCAGTAGGAGCAAGTCTTGCCATCTCCAGGGGATTCGTGCTCAAACAATACTATGCGTGGCTGGGCAGTATAGTATTGTGCCTTAACAAAATCAACCGCACACAAACGATCCAAGGCAATCCAACTCTCCTCACCGCCTAGATTGGTGGTGATACCTTTTACAGTGTAATGAAAGATTATTGAACTCACCACCCCGCATTTTCAACACCACTTAAGGATATTGGATCAAATATTAATTGCTACAATGTATTCTACTATGCATTTACACTATATCTCTTTTATTTTATTTTCATGATAGTGGGGTTGGTGGGGGAGTGCGCCTGAATTTTTCCTGTCCGTTGATGCACGGTTAATTTTGTTAAGGCACAATATACACAACAGGGTAGATTACAGCTGAGAAAGAAAAAGGCATCCCGCACTATAAAATTTGATATCGTGTAATACTCTCTCTCTCTCTCTCTCTCGCCGTCGGTGTCTATGCTATGGAAAGTGCTGACAGATTAAGTTCCCTCACAGAGCGAGAGGGTTTTGTATTGCCGACCTGCAGATTAGGTAGTTTTTAGATTAGACTTGGAGGTAAGGCTTTAGCTAAATTTAGCATATGAGGAGGAGTGCATACGGAGGGCGCTAGGAGGGGGAGGAGAGTTGGATGCACAATATTTGCCCGCGATGTCGGGGGTTGGCAGTGTAGTTACAAGTAAAAGTTAGGATTAGGGCTTCTTTCCCCCAACTACCTCCTGTAGGTAGTCCCCTCTCGACGTCTCAATGGAATCAAAAGTGTTTTTCATGCCGGTCAGGTTAACAGTGTCTAATGGGGCTATGGGAGGCTACCGCACCATACCGGACCGTGCTATACGCTACGCGAACCTACAGTTCAAATGCTCTAAATTTATAAGACAGGTGATAACCCGTGACGCGATAACGAAAGAGTCAAGAAGTTGTAATAACTATCACCTACTTGGAGATGACAGCGCTCAAGGGTAGGAATATGTAGGAACAGAATGAAGCTACGGTTGGGAGGGGGGGGGGTTGAGCCTACTGCGCTAATCATTGTATCATACATTGAACACTTAGATCGACCAACACACCCTTTGTTTTCCTATCACACCCTTTTCTCCGGGTTTCTCAAGGCGGCTTCACAGCGGTGCTTCATAGGGCGGCAGTTTTTCCTCGCAGGGTGATTTCCTGCCTACGTTTGACCCATCCTCCATCTCCTTTCAAAGTTCACCAGAGATTTACCAGCTAGTTTCGGATGATAGGTTAGGGGCAGATCTTGGGTCCCAAGTTACCCTAGGCTTTGAGAAGACTATTCATCACACTAACCACTCCTCAAATTACTACTTAGGTTGGTCGTAGGGCGCTACTTGGATTCAGCGAATTTGCGCCTCGGTCATTGATAAGTCGGGGTATTTTATGATGGATGAATTGTGCCTACAGCAACCTACAGTAACACTGCAGTGATATTTAAATTTCTCGCAGCTCGACTAATTCATCTATCAGGCTTTTTTTTTTTTTTTTGTTAAATCATAGAATTTATCTGTTTAAGGTACAGACCTCGCATGCAACCCCTTAAAGTTATGGCGTCAGAAACCTCCTTCACAGGCCTAGGGAAAAACAAGCCACCCCACGTCCCTCTGGTATGGGACCAACCGCACATCCTTTTAAACTTGGGCTCGAAACGATATACGGCGAAACGAAACGAAACGGCGCCAAGGAATCACACCTAATACGATCGCACACAGAAGCGGGGGAAAAACTCTTCTCTTCACAACAACAACTCCTCGCTCAACGACACCTGTCTACTAACTCAACTAACTAGGGCAAAGACAGAAGTATATATCATCACAAACTCCTCCTATCCCCATCAGGAGGTACCTTCAAACAGTTTGCTCCTTGTCCCACCTTTCCCCCTTTTTCCCGAAAACTCATGCTAACAAAATGCAGAAACAATCATCACTTCATCACACCCTCCGTACTTTTTCCCTCCGGGTGTCCTCCGGGTGTAAAACCCTTTTACTACCTTTTCGCTTTCCTTCCGGTTTTCCTTACAGCCTTTCCGTCTCCGTTCCGCCTGCGTTCCGATCGCTGCATTCCTACATAGGAAATGCTTTCCACAAACACACGCCCGGAGCCATATCCATATGCCCGACTCCTCTGCGCATACCAGCACTTCCCCGGAAGCTAGCTAAAGAACAAAGGAGATACCGGGAAAGTCTGGCGAGCAGCATTTCCAATACATCCTTCCCCATAAAGCACTCACCCCTTATCCAAAAAGAAGAAGTAGCACTAAACAAGACCGGCAGGAGGCAACAAGAAAACCCACACCGTATATCTTCCAAAAGGAAGGTATCCAAAACTATCCAAAACAAAAGAAATCCTTGACTGACAAATCTTCCAAAAATACAACTGTCCCAGCCTCAAAAGAGCAGTCCGGGTCTCTTGGATAACCGAGGTTCTCCATCGTGTTGGTTAGAAGCCGCTCTGAGAATGCAGACTCCTGAAGTGTTGTAACAACTGACCGGACAGGCGGTGACCAGAGACAGTGCTATACCAGCCACATCGCCAGGGGAGCCCAGTTGGTTCATGTATGTCGACAGACAAGGCAGGAGGCAACGTGGTGTCCCAAGCCAGGGCTGAAGGGGGTATTTACTTCCTAACAGTATAGCGAGATGCCACCGAGGAAGGGAGGAGGTAGATAGCAGGTAGGATGCCAGCCATAAAAGTTTTTTCTTCACGAAGAGGTTTGTCCCACTGCCTATGAAGCCTGAAGTTTGGCTGCGGGGTAGGATCGCGAGGATGATTCTTGTTGTTGTTCCCCGCAACCACCTTCCCAATTAGGAAGGTGAAAAGCGGGGGAGGAAAATAGGGGGAGAGAAGCTTGTTCATCTATCAGGCTTGATTTACTAGTACTTGTATGTACTCGGGTGCGAAGCGAGACGATTCCATCCCAGGCCCAATAGAGTGTTCATCGCAGGGAAGGATTTGTGCTGTACCACATTCAATATTCGTGTTTTATCCTGGTAGTACATATCTGGTGCCGGCAGGACAGTGCTTGGAGATATGTGGCATTTCCTGTGGCACGGGCAGAGTGCTGGGATTGTGTGGCAAGGTCCTATGGCACCCGCCAGGTTCCACAATAACCACCGCTTTTATTCAGCCTCGAGGAACTCCATTACCAGCAGCCGACCGACTCCATCATCCGCCTCCTACAATCTCCTCAGCAGTAAAACACCGAAAATGTCCCAATCATTCAGCAATAACATCAACTCTTTGAACACCACTGTTAACAACCTTACCGTCGATGACCGATCTAATATCCTAGCATGGCTATCCCCACTCAACCCAAAGTTACGGCATCAGGATATTCAAGGCCAGCGGGTTGAAAAGTTGGGAGAATGGCTCTTACAGACAGAGGTTTTTAGAGGCTGGAACGCGGGCAGTGGAGGAGGTGAATCGGATAACACAGTGTTGTTCTGCTATGGAAACCCGGGAGTTGGAAAGACTTTTATTAGGTAACGAGGACGAACCTCGGGAGAGGGAAGAAAAAAGGGCAAGTGCTGACAAGCTATGGTATTAGTTCATTAGTGATAGACTGGTTGTGCCATCAAGCAAGAGGCCGAAAAGCCGCGGTTGCATGTTTCTACTTTGACTTTGCAGCCCAGAAGGAGCAGTCGCCCGCGAGTATGCTAGGTGCTCTGCTTAAACAGGTCGTGAACGGGCTGGAAGAGATGCCCGAGGAAATAGCCCAAGCATATGAAGAACACAAAAACGTGATCGATGGACAAGGACCGCAGCTTACCGATATTGTGAAGATGCTCCAGACCACCACTTCCAGAAAGCCCACATTCATATGCATCGACGCTCTAGATGAATGCGCGGCGAGATATCGAGTCAAACTTCTTCGTTCGCTTAACGAGGTTCTACAGAGGTCTCCAGGAACCCGGGTATTCGTAACAGGAAGACCGCACATCCAGGCTGAGGTCGAGAAGCGTCTTTCCGGAAGAGTAACGACCATATGCATCACTCCCAAGAGACTCGATATCATTAGTTATATTCACGCTAGACTGGACGAAGACACAATGCCGGATGCGATGGACAGTGGCCTGAAGGCAGAAATCCTGGAGAAAATTCCCCAAGATATTTCCGAAATGTATGTAGAAGCAACAACACCGGAGAAGGTACCTCAAGTTATGTGCTGACATACACATATCTAGATTCTTGCTAGTTTCGTTGAATATAGACGCGATCCTCCGGGAAACCACAATCAGTCGCAGGCGACAAAAGCTCAACGCAATCACTGATGGTTTGGGATTGGAGGGTGTTTATGGTGAGACATTAGGTCGGATAACCGGACAGGGCGAGGAGAAATCGAGGCTCGGCATGGCCGCTTTGATGTGGATATCTCACTCCGAGCGCCCTTTGAAGGTCGACGAACTATGTCACGCTCTAGGAGTCGAAATAGGATCGCCGGATCTCGATGGCGATAATGTCCCTTCAATAGGAACATTGCTCACCTGTTGTCAAGGACTTGTTACCGTAGACAAGGAGGGTTCCACGGTCCGGCTAATCCATCTCACTCTTCAGGAGTACCTCCGGGCTCATCCCCAGCTTTTTGGCAGAGCTCACTCGACAATGGCAGAGACCTGCTTGAGTTATCTGAATTCCCATCAGGTCAAGGTCCTCTCGACTAGCCCCTCTCCCGATCTCCGAAGCACACCCTTTCTGAGATATTCTTCTCTATATTGGGGAATACACGCGAAAAGAGAGTTTTCAGATTGTGCGAAACAGCTTGCACTGAAGCTATTTGATGACTATGACAACCATATTTCCACGGAAATCCTTCTGGAGGCACCGAAATCGCGCTTCTTCCTTGATAGCCCTAATAGGCCTTCCCTGTTCAGTGGTCTACACTGCGCATCCTTCTTCGGGATTGTTGAGATTGTGGCTAGCTTAGTAGAGGCGGAAGACTATGATATCAACCAAACAGACTGCACAGGTAGTGCACCTCTGATTTGGGCCGCTTTCAATGGGCACGAAGGAGTAGTGAAAATACTACTCGGACGGGACGATGCCAACCCAGACAAGCCGGGTGTGGGTCAAAGAACACCGCTCATGTGTGCTGCTGAGAATGGGCACGAAGGAGTGGTGAATACACTGCTCGAACGGGAAGGCGTCAACCCCGATAAACCGGGTTGGTACAAACGAACACCGCTCCTGTTTGCTGCTGAGAACGGGCATGAAGGAGTGGTGAAAACTCTGCTCAGACGGGATGACGTCAACCCCGACATGCCGGATAGGGGCAGCCGAACACCGCTCTGGTATGCTGCCGAGAGTGGGCACGAGGGAGTGGTGGAAATGCTACTCAGGCGGGGGGGCGTCAACCCCGACAAACCGGATAAGATCAACCGAACACCGCTCCTGCGCGCTGCCGAGAACGGGCATGAGAGAGTGGTGAAGGCACTACTCGGACGGGCCGACGTCAGCCCTGACAAACAGGATAAGCTCGGCCGAACACCTCTCCTGTGTGCTGCTGACAATGGGCACGAGGGAGTGGTGGAAATACTACTAGGGCGGGACGACGTCAACCCCAACAAACCGGATAAGATCAACCGAACACCGCTCAGGGGCGCCGCTTATTCTGGCCATGAGGGAGTGGTGAAGATACTACTTGGACGGGACGACATAGACCCCGACATACCAGATGCCTGCGGCCAAACGCCGCTCCTGTGTGCCGCTGGGATGGGGCACGAGGGAGTGGTGAAAATGCTACTCGGACGAGACGACGTGAACCCCAACAAGCCAGATGACGACGGCCAAACGCCTCTCTGGTGGGCTACTAGTTGTGGCCATGCGAGAGTGACAGCGTTACTCCAGCCCCTAGCATCTCCGACTCCCAACGTGGAATAAGGTCGTGGAAGCATCGTTTCCCTCACCGTTCCCGACCACGGATAACCTATGTGCCATCTCCCCAAGGACTACCATAAACATGCCCGCCTCCTCCCCTTCCTACCACCTTCTCTAGTTTGAGGTGCCCTCTTGTAGTAGCCGCCGCCCTTACTTTCCATCCGGAATAAGCCCGCCACGGAAACTCTGATTAAACCCTTTCCCTTTGGCCGCAGGGGGGTCGTTTGCGATGGGGATGCACAAATCACATACCCATCCAATTACTCCACACGTATTCCCCTATGTAGGCGGGACCCACCAATTGCTATTTGAAATCTAGGCTTTGGGGTTGGTTGATGTATTTCCATTGTATTGAGATAGGATAGTGTAGTCTCAGTTGTGTTTCCTTTTATTATTCTCAGGTTCTAGATCCTTTATGCACATTTATTGTTCATTACGGACATAGTTTAATGAAGGCCATGCTTCCATACCGCCTCCCCCAGTTGTGATACCGAAGGTGTGGTTTGTAGGCCGTCCACCCTCTCTAGTTCCCCCTCGGGAATGAAAATAAGCACATTAAGGGCTTTTTTGACAGTGAAATCAACTTCCACTCTACGAGCACCGGTATCCTACTCGACTCTCCGGGAGCGATTGAACCGCACACAGCGCTGCGAAATACCGAACTTGCGAGCGAGTTAGGGTCGACACCCCATCCCGCACTAACCACCTCCGCCCGCGACAATTCCTTTCGAGTTTCCCCCTTCTCGGGGTATCCCGTGCGATGCCCCGGTCGGGTTTCAGGGACACATACGATCGCCCAGCCAGGTATCATATGTAGGAGAAAGTCTTGCCGCCTCCGGGACACTTGTGCTCGAATGCCACTGCGATGTACATTAGGCTACCGTATAGTGTCTATGCAATAGGTAGATTGCCGCTCCAGAGCACAATTCTGCAAATATGCATCGTTTCAAAACAAATCGAATATTCTTTTCCCCGTGGGTAAACCCTCCCTTTCCCCACCCTCTTAGGCCTCTATTGGGATTGAAAGTGGCTTTTTGTTTTTTTCATCCTAGTCCGGTTAATTCTATCTAGCGGGATTCCAGGAGGTTACAGTGCCGTATTGGATTCTGTTGTGTCTATGCTATCATAACGTACCTAAAGTTACTTTTCTAGCCCGTTGAAGTATGACGAGTGACTGTTTGTGATGTGTTTCTGGAGAAGCAGAAGAAATGGTGATGATTAAACTTCTCCCAGAGACAATAGCGCTCAAGTGTACTTAGTGTACTTACTTGCCTTTGCCAAGAATGCTTCCGCTAGCCGGTATTTCGCTAGAGTCTTCGTCGAATTCCCCGCCCACGATGGTATTATATTCTTGGCGAAGAGTGGTGAGTAAGTTAGCGTGTGCGCGAACAAACTAGAGCAGAGTTAATATAGCCTGTCTTTCTTCGCAGGTATGATACCGCACTAATCATAGCAGTTCTGTCCATGTTTTTGTCGCAGTCACAGTTCAGGACAAAGTCGACATTCGGGGAATTTTTTAAGCGTTTTAGGAGATGGGAATGGTCAGTTAAGAGGATGTTTTGCGCTGCGTTATTTGAACTTCGTCATCTCAACATCCGGTCCACTCGAGTATGATATGATAACTTAACTTGGACCATAAGGTGCACCGCGACTAACTTACGGTCGAGTTTAGCAGGACACTCCCCCACTATCGATCGTTTCGATATATCATGTACCTGTGGGGAACGCGCGAAATATTTTACTGGAATAGTTGGAAAATCATTTCCGTGGTTGAATTATGTTTATACAGTACGGGGACAAAAGGGTTCGTCCGATGCCCTTTTTACACCAAAAATGGACATTTTTAAACAAAAAATTCTCAACACTGCTTATATAAAAACACTTGAAATCTTTCTATCAGCTAAGGAATCACTATCTATCGAAACCTCTTCAAGTAGAAGTGTAAGGAATCAAAGCTGTTTTAGTTGGTCATGATTGTGTCACCAAGTGTGAAAGTGACCTAAACTTTTGTATGAGGCTCCATACAAAAAGGTACATGGCAACTAATAGTAGATGATTAAACAACCATTTCTCCATCACTTGGTAATATTTAAGGATTCTGTAACCTTCTTCATGTTATCTGCGGGTTTGCTAATGCAAGGACAAGTTTTCGCTGATTCTCATAGACATTGTGTAATGAGAGAAGGTGGTGAAGATAGGCACTTTTGGTGTAAAAAGGGCATCGGACGAACCCTTTTGTTTTTTTTTTGTTAATTCCGTGGATTGTTTTTAGGTGCTACCTAAGGTACATCCGCTGCATTCGGGAAGTATCCCATGGCAAAGAAACCCCACCCCCTCCAGCCAAGGGAAAACAAGTCATCCCAGG
>Ga0307517_10000595_pt1 | contig 61593 bp, 30 predicted proteins | sample 23_EM_MG_FD_194515 | JGI IMG/M metagenome (GOLD analysis project Ga0307517, IMG submission 194515) | Populus trichocarpa ectomycorrhiza microbial communities from riparian zone in the Pacific Northwest, United States - 23_EM | ecosystem: Host-associated > Plants > Roots > Unclassified | place...
CCCCCAAACGAACCAAGATACAATCAAGTTAAATTTCTTTTTTGTGAATGTCCCTTTAAATATTTTACAATTTTAGTTTTTATCCTTACTCTTAAGAACTATGTTAGATTTTAATCTAAAAATTGTTTGGGGAAGGAACCAAGATACAATCAAATTAATTTTTATCATTTAATCTAAAAATTAGAAAATATAATAGCAAAAGTCATAAAAAAAAATGTTAGATTTTAACAAAAAAAAAAAATGCAATGTGGGTTTGAATGATAACTAAAAATATGCATTTGTGATGAAATTGTTATCTTGCGTTCTTAATTATATATAGATTTTGATTTTTTGTTGGTACAAATATTTTATTTAACATATTATTTATTTTATTATTAAATATATTTGAAGTAATGATTTGATGAATGAATAAATAAACCATAATTTAATTATATTATATTTTCAACAATGAATTATTTTTATGATAATCATATTTTCTTAAATGATTTTAATGAGTGGAGAAATTGTTGCTTTAAGTTAGTTAATAAAAATAATGCTCAATATAAATTAAAGTGAAAATAATAATTTTTATTTAATTTTTCAAACATTTCAAATCTGATCATAATATATATTAATAAGAGTAAAATTATTATTTTTTTATTTTATTTTATTTCATCTTTTATCAATCAAACAAAATATATATTTAAGTTGCTTTGTACATCATTATGAAATATAAACTCATTTTCATCTCATTCCTTTTATCTTAGTTGTTTATGTTTTTTATGTCCCAAAACAACAACAAACATTACCTAAAAATTAGGAGTGATTATTTTCGATTCGATTGTTTTTTTTTTAAAAAGTAACCAAACCAAAATTTTTTTTTTAAAAAAACTCAAACCAAACTGAAACCGGTTCAAACCGACTGGTTTTGGCTCGGTTTTTTCTGGTTTGGCTCGGTTTTTTCGGTTTTGACTCAGTTTTTTTTCCGGTTTGGGTTCGGTTCGGTTCGGTTTTTTCTGTTTCAAGCTTATAAAACCGAACCGAACCGACGGTTTTTTAAAAATTTTAATCGGTTTTTTTCACGGTTCAATTTTATTTTATTTTTTTTCCAATTTTCTCAGTTTTTTAATTTTTTTTACTTACACGGTTAAAAACCTTACTTTCTTTTCATGATTTTGAATAGTTTTTGAAAAAAGAATAAAAAAGAGCGCAATGCTTCTCTATCTAAGAAGAGACTTGAACAAAAAAATAATGTTAATTTGCAAAAACAGTCATCAAAGATAAGTAAATAAGCTAATTAAAAAGGTAGGGTAAGGAGTGTTAAAGTTTTCCTTTTCTTCACTATTTCTCTCTTTAAGAGAAAACCCTAGTCATCGCTGCCGGTGAAAGAATCAATGGCGGCAGCCTTTTCACTTCTCTCTCCTCTTCTTTTTCGTTGTAAACAAATCTAGATCCAGTTCCCACATGATTCGAGATCTATTTTTGTTTTTTGTTTGTTTTTACTACATGTGTGAGCTACAATAACCATCCTGTTTTAGAAAGCTCTTGTGCTTGAAGGAATGGCTAACAAGTGCTATGGAGGTCTATTTCCACATCCCAGTAAGGGTTTGTGTTGGTCCCAAAGGCTAGGGGTTAATTGGCTTGTTAAGACTTAAAAAAAAATTAATCAAGTTTAAAAATATATTAAAATAATATTTTTTTATTTTCAAAAAATAATTTTTAATAGTAGTTCATTAAAATAATTTTAAAATATAAAAAAATAAATTAAAATTTAAAATTTCATGGCAGATAACTTGCATAACATTGTTAAACAGAGGCACAGACAAACAGGTTATGTACTTCACAATGCCGTATGCGGTGGAAAGATAGCTTTAAACACAAAGGTGCATGTAATAGGCTAGTACTGTGAAAGCAGTGCTTCTGACAAAATTTACCCATCATAACCTTTTTTTTAAATCATATAAAAAACTATTAAATGCAAAATTGTTCACATCACGTAAAAATAAACATAATTATTCTTATAATAATATAGTAAATGATTCAGTGATAAAAACTTGGGATTAAAAAGTTTGTTCTCCCTGTAATCTCAAATTCGAGCCCTGTGATTACTAATATGATGACCACTAGAGACTTACATGGTCATTAACTTCAGGACCCGTGAGATTAGTCGAGTTACGTGTAAATTGACCTGAATACCCGTGTTAATTAAAAAAAACATTATTATTATTATAGTCAAACCTCACTCAAGATAAGACTAGAATCATAGTTCATAAAGTTAGCCTGATTAACCTTAAATTCATTTTTTAAAAATAAAAATAAATTAACATGTTTTAATTCAAAAAAAATAAAATATCATGAATCAATTCAAATTTTTTATATGATCAGACCAAGTTAATATTGTTTTTTCAAATCCGGAATAATTCAAGCCAAGACAAAGTTTTATAACTAAAATTTTTATTACTAAATAATAATATATAATTATTTTTAAAATATATAAATTTAAAAATAATATATAATAAAAATAAAATAAATTATTTTATATTTTATTATATCTTATCTATTATAAATCAAATAGGATACTACCATACATCGAAAAATAACTTTTGTCCTTATTTTTATAATTGTTATTTGCTTTTCTCTTATTATTTTTTTAATTAAATTTTTTTATCTATCAAATTTGATTTTCATTATTTCAATTGTTACTTATTTTATTTGAAATAATTTATGAAATTATTATTATTATTATTATTATTATTATTTCATCATCTTTTAATTTTTTTTATCTATTAGATTTGATCTCCATTATTTTGATTGTTATTTATTTTATTTGAGATAATTTATGAAATTAGATTTTTTTTCAATTTCATTCTCATTCAACTTTTTAATTTGTAAGATTTGTTCATCATTATTTTAATAAACTTGAAAAAAAAATTAATAAGTTATTTTCCAACTTATTTTTCATGACATAACCAAACACTGGAAAGTGTTTTCCAATTTATTTTCTATGATACTACCATACATCGAAAAATAACTCACTTTATAGGAATTTACTTTTTAAAAAAACCACTTAATCAGGGTTTTAAGAGGATGCTAATTTGCTTGTAGGATAAAAGCTATTTACTGGGAAACTAGAATAGGAAAGAGTCGTTCGAAAGCAACAGTGTTTTTTATTGTTCATCAAGATTCATTAGAGTTCTCGCCTGATTATTCATAACCAGTTTTTTCTTTTCTTTCTTTTTTGGTCTTTAATTTTTTTTTCCTACTATCACTATAAGTTTTATTGGCATAATTTTATATCATGAGATATGTTAGACTTTGCATGCTCTCACTTATACCATATGTAAGATGTTATTCTAGCATTATAATAAATTACAAAATAAAATATTAGATCATGGTGAAAATAATAAATTGAAAAACAAAAATTAAAATTAAAATTAAACATATAAAAAGAGACATTTTCCATTTTTATGGTTCATTGGCATGAGAAACTTTAGTTTGGTCCCTTAAGTTCTCAATTTTGCATTACTTGGTCCTTATTCTTTTAAGTTTTTATATTTTTGTCCTAAACTTCATTTTTATTATATTTCAATCTCTGAATGTTGAGAGATGAGAGAGAAAGTATCTGGTTGGCTATAAGGATGACAATTTAATCTAAACCCGATGGATACCGATTAATCCAACCTGAATTGGTAGGTTTTTTTAGATAGTTACCTTACTCAATTGGTAATGGATATGGCATAAATATTGTCAAACCTGATTCAAAACCCGATACGAACCTAACCCAATATATATATGAATTCAATATAATGTATAAATATCTTATTTTGAATAATAAATAATAGTCGGATAATGAATATCCATATGAATATCTAAAACTCGATGGATAAAGCATGAATATCTAAATTTCTTACACAATGGATAATAGATAGAATATGTATATCAAGAAGCCTGACCCATAGATATCTATTGTCATCTCTCGGTAATAAATAAAAAAATCAATCTTGGTGTCAATGAGTCATCTTTGCTAGAAGAGTTAAATGGAAGATGGGTTGCCTTTTCCATAGATTGAGACCTGTTAAGTTTTTTTATTCGATTTGATTTTTGTTTTTAGAGTAATAAAATGTTGTTTCATGATTGAAAATGAGTTTATTGAGTTTCCAATGATGTTTTCAGAGTGTTTTAGGTGAAAACAAATTGAAAATTGAGTTTTTGAACCCTAAAAACTTGGACCTTACTTTTTGAGTTACCAAAAATAATCAAAAATTGTAATAGTGGATGGCACAACATCTACCTAAGCGAATGACTTATCGTCCAATCAATTAAAAAAAAACAAGATATTAGATGAACGATATGTCATCCACCCATTTGTTTTCTTAAAAAAATAAAACAAGTGTGATGTTGATGCGAACTCGGAGTGTTAAACCTTATAAACCACAATAAAATTTGGAATACTCACCTAAGAAAGATAAAATCAAATTAGAGAATCCCCCAACCCAATGATTGTTTGAACCAAAAACCAACTTAGAAACCACGAGCAAGAGTTGGAATACTAACCCAAGAAAGATAAAATCATATTAAAGAACCTTGACCCAATGATTGTTTGAACCAAAAACTAAAGGTACATGGTTAGAATGCCACAAAGATAATATCTTCGATAAGTTGTGGAAGTTCAATAAAGAGCCCAAAGAAGAAGAATATTAACGTTGTTTAATTCATAATGATGATAAAAAAAGGTATAATTTATATGTTATTTCAGTTGTTTATATAAGATGGCTATCAAAATAAACACTACTTGGTTAATAAGCTTAGATTAAATCCACATAACTAACTAATTTGAAACCAAAACAAGAATAGAGTACAAAGTCCATGCTTTGTATATAATGAAGTCCAATTCGTACAAGTCATGTATGCTTTGTATATAATAAGGCCTGATCCGTATAAGCTAGGGGTGATTATTTTTGGTTCGGTTCGGTTCGGTTTTTACTTATAAAAACAACCAAACTAAAATTTTGTAAAATACAAAAAATAAAACCGAAACCGAACCGAAACTGGTTCTAACCGACCGGTTTCGGTTCGATTATTTTATATTAAAAACCAAAACCCAACCGACCGGTTTTGGTTTGGTTCGGTTATTTTATATTAAAAACCAAAAGCTATAATGTTTTTTGGGCTTTTTTATGGAATTTCTGATGGGATTGGTTTCAGATCGGTTCAGTTAGTTTTTTAGTTCGATTCAATTTATTTTTAACTAAACCGGTTCGGTTCGGTTGAGGTTTTTTGATTTCAGGCTTATGAAACCGAAACTAAACCGAATATTTTTAAAAAATATTCTAATTGGTTTAATCAGTTTTTTTTCATGGTTCAGTTTTTTCAATTATTTTTTTTGTTTTCTCGGTTTGTCAGTTTTTATTCACCGCTAATATAAGCCTTGTATATCCAACCCTATATGCGGTATATGTTAAACAACCTTATCTTTTATTTGGATCAATTGATTAAAGCTTGATCTTTTTTTAAACTCAACTTTATGCTTGACACCATCTTAGAAAGAATTCTTAAAGCTTACTCAACCCAAATATCATGAATCAACCCATTGAATATCTCTTTGATCATTTTAGCTCTTGCCATTATAATAGATCCAATCGGCACATGTAATGGATCTTGTAGTGTTACTTATTGATTCTCATCACTCCCCTTTTCTAAAAAAAGATTCAACCATAAATCATTACCTACATCAAAAAAAGAAAAATTAGAAAAATTAAATATAACACTAACATTATACTCACCTAGAAATCTCAACTTGTATACAATGTCATCATTCCATTCAAGGACTTAGAATGGATCATCCATTCTAGGATGCATCTTAGATCACCTATGGGTTAGGAATTTTTCCTTTCTCGTATGCACCTAAATCAAATCACAAGGTTCAAAGATAACACACCTACTATTCTTGTTGGCTTAAGATGTACATTGATTATTCTTTATTTCTATTTGCTTTCAAACACTCTTATAGTGTTTCTTCAACATTTTAGCCTTTTTATTTCAATCAAAACAAACTCTTTCACCAACATATAAAGGCAACAAACCCAAATGAGTTAGAGAATTAAAACCATAAATAATTTTAAATGGTAAATGATTAGTAGTAGAATACAAACTCATATTATATTTAAACTCAAGAAACAACAAACACTCCTCTCAAGTTTTCAAGTTTCTTTTAATGATAGTACGTAATAAAATAGATTAGGTCTTATTCATTACTTACGTTTAACCATCTATTTGTAGATGACAAGTAGCTAAAAACAATATTTTAGTTCCTAACTTTTCCCATAAAACTTTCCAAAAATAACTAAGAAACTTAACATCTTGATTTGAAACAATACTTTTAAGAACACCATAGAACCATATTATTTATCTAAAGAACAAATTAACAATATCGTTTACATCATTGGTCTTACGACAATGTATAAAATATGTCATTTTAGAAAACCTATCTATAATTATAAAAATTGAATCTCTACCCCGTTTTGACCTATGTAAACCTAAAACAAAATTCATGGAAATATCTATCCAAGGTTCATTAGGTACAGGTAAAAGAGTATATAACTCATGCGATAAGACTATATATTTGGCTTGCTTATAAGTGATACATCTATTACATATCTCTTTTGTATCACATATTATCTTAGGCCAAAAGAAAGGTTAATGTAACACTTTTAAAGTCATTCTCAAGCCAAAATAGACCACCAAACCACCTCTCATGGGCTTCATGCATAAGCACCTCATACATAGAACAATCAGGTACATAAAGTTTATTCCCTCTAAATAAATACCTATCAAGCCTATAAAATTTCCCATAAGTTAATCAACAAAGTCATTATCATTAGCATACAGATCTTTAATATACTCAGATCTCAATAATCTTACATTTAGATTAAAAATAAGAACATATCTTGTAGATAGAGCAACAACTACAATATTATCCTTATTTTGCTTGTATTTGATGACATATGAAAAGGTCTCAATGAAATCCACTCATTTGACATGCCTTTTATTCAGATTACCCAATTCTTTTAAATGCTTCAATGATTTGTGATCCGTATCGATAATAGACTCTTTTGACCACAAGTAATTTTGTCGTATCTTTAAAGTTTTAACCAACGCATAAAACTTCTTGATAAATTAGGGTAATTCAAAGTTGTCACATTTAGCTGTTCACTAAAATAGGTTATTGGTTGCTTTTCCTACATCAAAACAGCTTCAATACATATCTCTAAGATATCACATTCAATCTCAAAATATTTTAGAAAATTTAGGCAATACTAATAAAGGTACGAGATATAACCTTTATTTAACTAAATAAACGCATGCTTTTATTCACTGGCCCATTTAAAACTAACAGATTTCCTTAACAATTTAAAATTGAATGCATACTCTTATTCACTTTCTCATTTAAAACCAACAAATTTCTTAACAATTTCAGTGAGTAGTGCAACTAATGTACTAAATTCTTTAACAAATATCCTATAAAAACTAGTTAGACCATGAAAACTCCTTATCTCGGTAATTGATTTAGGCATTGGCCATTGTTCGATAGTCTTTAACTTTTCTTCATCTATTTTTATACCTTTTGCATTGACAACGTAACCAAGAAAAACAACTTTATTCATGCAAAAATTACACTTTCTTAAGTTGGTATACACTTTTAATTCCTTAAAATATAAAACACACAACACAAATGGTTGATATGCTCATCAAACTATCACTATACACCAAGATATCATTAAAATGGACTATAAAAATTTATTTATAAATACTCGAAGTAATGATTCATCAATCTCATAAATGTGCTTGGTGCATTAATAATACCAAATAGCATAATCAACCACTCATATAGCCTATATTTTGTCTTGAAGGTAGTTTACCATTCATCTCATTCTTTTATCCTAATTTAATAATATTTATTTTTTAAATTAATTTCTATAAAGATATATGATCCATGAAACTTATTTAACATGTCATCTAGCCTAGAAATATGATATTTATAATTTACCATAATATTGTTGACAACCTTGCAATCAACATACATCCTTCAATACTCATCCTCCAATACTTATCCTCCTTAGCGCGAGTAGTATTGGAACTGAACATGGACTCATACTATATCTTAAGTACTCCTTTGCCAAAATATTCTTAATTTTCCTTTGAATCTCTTTTGTGTCTTCTAGATTACTTTTATAAGATGATCAGTTAGGAATTATGGCTCTAAAAACAAGATCAATTTAATGTTTTATTCTTTTAATGAGCTGTAAACTATTAGGAGCATCATTAGAAAATACATTTTCATAAAATAAAATAAATAAATAAACAATAACACAAAGAAGAGATTGGTCAAGATTATTAGTATAAAAAATGCCTCATTGTATAAAAGTACAAACATAGGCTGGTTTGTATAGAAAATACTTTTTACATCACTCTCTTTTGCATAAAAGCTCACTTACTTATTTTTTCCCTCAACACCTCATTTTATTTCCTCTCATGTAGCTCATCTCTCTTTCTCTTTTATTGATCACCTTTTTCTTTTCACTCCTCTCACTCTTTATCTCTCTCGGTTGTATAAAGATAATGGATTTATTATCTTTTACAAAAGAGTAATTGTTCTTGAACCCATCATGAAGGGTTTTCATATTGAATTGCCATAGTTTGCCTAATAATATATGACTTCTATGCATGAGAACAACATTATAAAGTACCTCATCATTATACCTCCCAATTAAAAAGGAAAATAACACTTATTTGCTTACCTTTAATTCATTACACTCATTCAACCATTGCAGCTTATATGGCTTATGGTTTTTAGAAGTAGGTAAATTAAGTTTTTCAACTAAAGTAGTGCTAGCTATATTGGCACAACTTCCCACATTGATAATCATATTATATACCTTGTTATTGATGTAATATTTAGTATGAAAGATGTTTTCCCCTTGCTGCTCCAACTCATCCTCATTAATTTGAGCACTCAATGAACTTTTAACCACAAGTGACTCACCCTCAACTAGATACTCTAATCTATCATCAATAACATTCTCAAGTAGCAATATTTAATTATCCTCAATATCATTTTTGGTTTCTACTTCCTTATTATCACCAAGATCATAGATTTGTTTTTTGGATACTAAGAAGCTAAATATCCTATTTCTAAATAATAAAAATATTTTATGTCATGATTATAAGGTGGTTGAGAATAAGAGTTATCTCTAATGTTGGTGGAGACGTCTTTCTTGCCCTCAGGTGGTTTGGTTTTGCCTTTAGAAATAACCCTATCATCCTTCTTTCAATTTAGTTACCATGAAGAGAACAAACTAAAATTTTGGCTTGGCTTTGAATTGTCTTTTTTATTAAGTTTTCGTTTCACTTTCGTAGCCATATATACCATGTCTTTTAATTCTATATGGTGTTGTAACTCTATAATATTTGTTATCTCTCGGTTCAGATCATTCAAAAATTTTATCATAGTAGTTTCCCTATCTTCCTCTATTTTTACTCAAATCATAACAACCTCCATCACTTTAAAGTAATCCTCTATCATAGCTAACTTTTTTTTTTCCTCGGAGCAATCATGGCAATAAAAAATCAGCTTTACTTTTATTTTCCATTCTAGAAAGGTTTTTGGATCATGCTTTCAATGGAAAAGGGAATATTTATTTTAATACTCTTAAGATTCTAGTCTACACCATCATGACCTCTAATATCCCTTTTAAACCTTTTATCATGCCTATCACCTTTTTGCCTAAATCTACATATATTAAGCATTGATGTTTAATCATTTTTATCTTTATCTTTATCTTCATTCTCAACATAAAATCTTTTTATGGGTATGAGAGCATGTCTCTCTTACCCTCCAACCTTAGAAACCCGTCAGGGTTGTCCCTATTACAAGTTAGTAATCATAATGTCTTATTTATTCACCTGATCCCTTATATCACCAAATACAATATTCATACACTCAAATTATTGTTACATTACCTGTAACACAAAGAATTTGTTCTCCTTTTCTCATTGGGTGTTGACTTGTTTTTGAAAGACTTATTCAAGAGCTATACAATATGTTAGTAATAAACCTCATACACTCTTTTATGTGTTTGCACTCAATGATATATCATTTCGCTCGTGTTTCACTTTTGACTCAGCTTTTCTCGATATTAATCTCACACTTTCTTATCTTTTTTCCACTTTTAACTTCCCCTTTTTAGTTCTTTATTGAACTAAATGAACTTAAGCGGGAAAAAAATGATCATAATGTTCAAACCCTAAGATTTAAAAACAAATAAAATAAATAAGAAACAAAAAAAGAATTTAAGAAGAAAAAGAAAAATAAACAAAATTAAAAGGGAAAAAGGCTAGGTCTAAATCAAATAGAATATGGAATGACAAAAGTTTAGCACTAATAACTATTTCAAATGGAAAATTAAACACTAAAAATCAACAAATTTTTATTTTATTTTAAAAGTAACTCAAAAACATAGATTCAAGATTAAACTTCTTGACTGACATTTATTTAACCTTTTTAATCATTGTAAAATAGAATTGAAGAAGAGAAAACCTAAAATTAAGAGCACAAGTTAGAATAATTTGTGCTAACTATTTTGATGAATGCGTATATCGTGAATTTTAAACCTAATTGGTGCAATTTGATGTAAACAAAAAATATTTATATTCTAATCTTGAAACAAAAGAAAACATTAAATTAAAGATATTATTTCCAAACGAAAAATACTTTGAAAAGTAACATTATCACATTATTACAGTATCATTCGCTACCAAAATAGGCCAGACAACTTGTGTTTAGGAATTCTTCAATACGGTCCACTTTAGCTTAGGGACTTTGCTTTTCATTACACCAGGACATGGATGACTCTTTAACCAAAGAAATTTTTTTCTTGTGCATTCAATATCCCCCCCTTTTTCCCTAATCAAGAAGACCAGCACAAAGTAACATATGATTTGGTAACATAAAAATGATAGTTTCGAGTTTTTTTTATATAATTATTAAGTAAGCTTTAGTTTTGACCCAGTAATTCTTTAATGTTCCACTCTTACTCTTAAATTAAAATTTTTCCAACGTTACCTTTTTATTTTTCAAAATGATTAAATAGACTACATTTTGAATTGATTTTTGATTTTTTTTATAGGTTCTTAAGTGTGTTGTGAGATATTATAATATTTATGTAGATTTAAGAAGAAAAAAATATGAAAAAAGTGAACTTTTCATTAGTCATTAATAGTAAAGAGCATTAAAAGAATTTAGATTGACTGCACTATACTATAGGTTAGATGAATTGTTTTAACATAAAAAAATATCTAGGTGTTACTAACATGTTTTCTAGTAGAAAAAAAATATAAATCATGTAGGGGTTTATCCAAGTGACCCGATCAACCTGAAAGATTAAGAGACAACCCGGAAAACAATTAAAAATATAGGTAGTTTTTTAATTGTTTTCCAACGTTACCTTTCTAGTTTTCAAAATGATTAAATAGACTACATTTTGAATTGATTTTTGATTTTTTTTATAGGTTCTTAAGTGTATTGTGAGATATTATAATATTTATGTAGATTTAAGAGGAAAAAAAATATGAACAAAAGTGAACTTTTCATTAGTCATTGATAGTAAAGAGCATTAAAAGAATTTAGATTGATTGCGCTATACTGTAGGTCAGATGAATTTTTTTAATATAAAAAAATATCTAGGTGTTACTAACATCTTTTCTAGTAGAAAAAAATATAAATCATGTAGGGGTTTATCCAATGTGACCCGATCAACCTAAAAGATCAAGAGACAACCTGGAAAACAATTAAAAATATAGTTTGACTACAACAAAAATTCAAGACAACATGTTTTTTAAAAAAATATTGAGACAAAAATATATTTAATTGACCTCGGGTTAACTCGGATTAACCTTTCAAATCCACGACCCAGATCATGAGAGCAAGATAACCATATAGGAATCAAATCAAAATCAAATATGAAACCCAATTCCTAATTAAACCAATGTTAATTGATGAAATTTTAAAAAAAATCAATTAAACAAAGAGACTAAAAAACAAATAACTCGAGTTAATCTATTAAAGCTGTAACCCAGATCACGTGACTGAGAAACTTCATATAAATTAAATTGAAATAAATTATCAAACACAATTCTCAATTAATCCAATGTTGAAGGATGAAACTGAAAAAAATAACAATTAAAAAAATGATAAAAAAAACCCTAGTCAACCTGAGTTAACAAGCTAAAGTCTTGACTCGGATAATGAGACCAAGATAACCTCATAGAAAGAAAAACAAATATGAAGCCTGGTTTCAAATTAACTAAATGTTGAAGGATAAATTAAGAGAAAAAAATTCAATTAAAAAAAGAACAAGAAAACCCGAGTTAACCCGTAACTTAGGATAAACAACTCTAATGTTAAAGGATGAAATTAAAAAAAGATAAAAAAAGACTCGAGTCAACCTAAGTTATCTTACCAGGCTTGTGAACCGGGTAATGAGATCGGGATAACTTTATAAAAAGCAAAACAAAAAACAATTATGAAGTTTAATTCTAAATCAACCAAATATTGAATGATGAAATTAAAAAAAATAAATTTACAGATAACAAGAAAATTTGATCTGAGTTAACCTATCATGCCCATGACTTGGGTCATTTGATCGGGATAACCTCATAGAAAGTATACAAAAAATGACCTAAGTCAACCTAGTTAACCTATCAAACTCGTGACCAAGGTCATGAGACTGTTATAACTCCAGAAAAAGTAAAATCAAAGCAAATTATGAAACCCAATTTTCAATAAACTCATTGTTGAAGGTTAAAATTTAGAAATATTCAATCTAAAAATATAACACAATAAAACGACCTCAGTTTACACAGGTTAACATGCAAAACATGTGACTTAAGTCATAAAATCAAGATAACCTCATAGAAAGCAAACCAAGATAATTGAAAAAATACCAATTAAAAAAAGACAAAAAAAAACTTGAGTCAACTAGGTTAACCTGTCAAACTTGCAACTTGAGTCATGAAACTGAGATAACCTCATAGAAATTAAACCAAAATAAATCATGAAGTTTAATTCTCAATCAACCTAATATTGAAGGATGAAATTGAAAAAAAATATCAATTAAAAGAAGACAAAAAAACTTGAGTAAACCAAGTTAACTTACTAAACCTGTGACACGAGTTATGAGACCGAGGTAATCATGTATAAAGCAAACCACAATGAATTATGAAGCTCAATATTCAATAAAGTAAATGTTGAAGTATGAAATTAGTGAAAGAAATATAGATTTAGGAAAAAAAAACCAAGGGAAAAAAATATAATTGAAATAAATAGTGTTTTGTGAGGTGGTAAACAATAAAATCATCAACTCTTTTAGTTTATATTAGTTTATTGGCCCGCACTCTGCCATGGGCGGAACTATTTTTTTTTAAATGCAAAAAACTAAAAGCATGGGATTTTATTGCAATGCTATTAAACCCAAGAAAAAAGATAAATCTTGAAATCCCTTAACTTGGATCTTTGCCTAGCACGAGTTTCAATAAAACTATATAAGAGTTAATTCGATGTGAATTGGTTTATTTAATAAATCAAAGAAAACCTAGATGACTGGTTTTTATTTAAAAAAACTAATGTTGAACGATGAGATCAGGTAAAAAAAAAAACAACGAGGCAAAATATAAAAGAGGACGTTGGGTCAAATAAACCTTTTCAAACCTGTAACCTAGGTTATTAGACTGAAAATACCATATATGAAAAAACAGTGAAACTTAATACGTGGCAAATCTAACGTCGAATGATGAATTATCACTATTACTATTATCATCTTTATTGTTATTATCGCTACTATTATTACTACCATTACAACAATTACTATCACTATTATTATTAATAAGTAATAACATTATTACTATAATTATTACTATCAGTATTATTATCATGATCACTATCACTATTATTATTGCCATTATTATTATTATTATTATTATTATTATTATTATTATTATTATTGTTATTGTTAATACAATTATTGTTGTTGTTGTTATTTGTATCACTATTATAATTATTATTATTATTATTGTTGTTATAACAACTATTATTACTACTATTATTACCATCATTGTTACTGTTAATAGTATTATTATCAGTATCATTATTATTACTACAATTAGTATCACTATTATTAGTGCTACTACGACTATTATTATTACTACTATCATTAGTGTCATTATTATTATTATTATTATTATTAGTACTACTACTACTACTACTACTAGTATCATCATCATTGTTATTATTGTTATTGTTACTGCTGCTGCTGCTATTATTATTATTATTATTATTATTATTATTACCGTTATTATTATTAGTCTTATTAGCATTATTATCATCATTACTATTATTATTACTATTACTATTACTATTATTATTATTATTATTATTATTATTATTATTATTATAGCATTGTTATTACTACTAATATCAATATTACCACCATCACTACTACTATTATTATTGTTATTACTGGAGAGAATCAGTCATCACATTTGGTTTTGTCCTCATCCTATCCAAAATCAAAGCGGCCAATGAGTGGATTTGTTAGCTAAGATGATTCTTGGGATAACAATGGCAGAAAAACTAGCGATGATTTGTCATCGGTGATTTACTCTCTGGATTGTAGGAAGATGGGTTATGATTTGAATCGATTGGGGGAAAAAATGAGAAATTAGAAAGTTTGAGCGTCGTTTTGTTACACTGAAATTCAGTTTGGTCCCTCAAATATCCTCTCATTTGAAATTGGTCTTATTTTGGAAGTATTATAAACAATCTCAACTATCCACTAATAAAAGAAAAATTCACCTGTTTGCAAATTTATTGGACCTTATTTATCTACTTTTTTATGCAAGGATGGTAAACTAATGTATTTCCATGGCGTCTAGCAGAGAATTTGCAAGAGCAATTCACCTCAGTGTCGTCAACCCAAACTGTATGAGCTAAAAGTAAGTTGTTTTGAAGAAAGTTCATTTTCTCCAAAGCTGTGTTTGTTTTCTGGAAAGTAGTTTCCAGGAAACCACTTTCCAAACTTTCTTGTGTTTGTTTGTCATTAGGAAAGTTGGTCAACGGAAAACATTTTCCGGTCAATGAAAAACACTTTCCAGTCAAAGGAAAATTTGGTTTGGTTTCCAGGAAAGTGTTTTCCTTTTATTTTGAGCGGAAAACACATTCCAGAAGTTGTGAAAAATTTAAAAATATCATATTATTTGCTGATTATATCAAATTTGGTCCTCAAACTTTTAATTGGTATATCATATTTTGTTTTGAATATTTGTTTTTCAATTTCATCCCTTAGAATTTAATTTTTATATTAATTTTGGTCCTCATTTTTATAATTGTTATTTGCTTTTCCCTTATCATTTTTTAATCGAAATTTTTTATCTATCAAATTTGGTCCTCATTCTTTTGATTGTTACTTATTTTATTTGAAATAATTTATGAAATGTTAATTATTATTATTTTAATTTCTTCATCTTTTAATTTTTTTAATTTTTTAAATTTGATCTCTATTAATTTTATTATTATTTATTTTATTTGAGATAATTTATGAAATTTTATTTTTTTTTCAATTTCATTCTCATTCAACTTTTTAATTTGTAAGATTTGTTCCTCATTATTTTAATAAACTTGAAAAAAATAAAACATTAATAAGTTATTTTCCAACTTATTTTCCATGACATAACCAAATACTGGAAAGTATTTTCCAATTTATTTTCCATTACACTACCAAACATCGGAAAATAATTTACTTTCTCGAAATTCACTTTAAAAAAAAATATTTTCCAACAAACAAACGAGCCCAAGTACGTAACAGTCTCGTGTTCAACTTTCCGATTACCCTTCACGGATTGATTCTCATAAGGTATCTCTGCAACATGCTAACAATTGGAAAGATTATCCCAACCTATTTCAACATCTTCTTTCTTTGGCAGGACTTTCGACTTCTGAACCAAGTAACGTTTCTCATGACGGAAAAGGAATTAACAATATTTTTCATTGCCTTTAATTTATCATCATTATTATTATTTTGGAAGGAAGGAAGGAGAAACATTGTCATGATTGTTTCAAACAGAGCATTCTCCTTGCAGTTGACAGCTGACTTGAGTGTTGCATCCTAATTTGGATGGGATATATCCACAGTATCACTATTAATTAGACAAGCTACCTTGAGTAATTGTGGCATAACATCAAAGAGTCTTGTCACGCTAAAAATTGCTGTTTACTTGGCAAATTCCAGTGCATCTATACTTCCAATTACTCACTGGATTGTAGGAAGATGGGTTATGATTTGGAAAAATTGAGAAATCAGAAAGTTTTAATATTGAGAGTTTCAAACAACGAAGTGGTTTCGTTACACTTAAGTTCAGTTTGGTCCGTCAAATATCCTCCCGTTTAAAATTGGTCTTATTTTGAAAATGTTTCGCTTTAGTCCTTATTGACTTCAATCTAAAACTTTTTTCTTTCAATTAAGCCCTTATCTGACCTAATTAAACCCTCGTATTAGGCGTGTTTTGCACTTACACCATTATTTTTTCAATTTGTGCAATTTCAAATACATTGGCTTTTAATTCTAGATTTATTTTTCAATTAAGCTCTTAAATGACTTAATTGGACCCAGATTCATCCACTTGTACATATTCATTCTTAATCTCCAAAATTATACAGTTTTGATCAATTTGACTTTCAATTTCAATTTTATTTTTTAATTAAACCCCTAATTGATTTTCTGATTTTGTTATTTATTCTAAAATCATCCTCGATTCCCTAATATTTCAACCTTGGAAAAATTAAACCATATTAAGCCATTTTCCTCAATTCATCTATAATTAAATCCCAAATTGAAATCCAATTCATTCATGAATTTTTTTAAAAAACTTCAAAAACTCAATCTTCGACTTGTAAAACTCAATTATAGGTCCAATTTTGCCCCAGTTATATATTTTTTTTGTTTTTATCTTTTATTTTTTTTTGTACTTTTATGATTTTTAACTTGATTTGATAGACAAAATTAAATAAAAGTGACAAAATTAATGAAATAATTAAATTTGATTAGATTTATTGAAATTTAGTGTAGATACTTGTTAATCTAGGATTTGAGTCGATGTTTGAGGAGTAGAGGAAATCTTTCTAGCTTTCTTGGATTAACAAGGTGACGAGGGAGCTCACAAGTACTCTAATAGTTTTTACATTTATAGTAATAATTTCAATAAAGGTCTTTGCTTGACATTTATAGCCAAATGTTGATACCTTACTTGCAATTTTATTGCCACGTGGCAACTTTCTTTTTGCCTTTAAATTATTGCTAAATAGATTATAGTTTCATGAAAGTAAAAATAATCACAGAGAAAGTTAACTATCATGTATTTAATATCTCATATAATTGATATCGAATTTGATTAGAGAATTATTGTGGTAAAGTGCAATTTCCTTGCCTCAGCTTTAGTTGCAAAATCATATACCTCTTCTTCTCCTCCCTATTAAACTATCTATAATATACAAAATAATAACAATAATACCTAATTGAAAAACTTATTTTTTTTATTTGATAAACCTATTTTTAACGAGCTTAAAAAACCCTTATGACTCTCCTTCTTTGAGCATGCTCAAGATAATGAGTATGCTTTTAAGTGGGGGCCAAGCCAAGTCACTCTGGGGCTTGGTAGTGTGTCAAGCCCCAGGCAAGTTGGGTTTGACGTCAGCCAAACCTAGATGTCTTTTAGGTTTGGTAATGTACCAAGGTCGACACTTAGACTTGACAGTCAGCCAATTTCAAGGTAATGTGGGTTTGTCAAACATGCTAGACCCAAGACACTTGAACTTAATATTCCGCCAAGTTCAAAACAGATGAATTTGACAGTCAGCTAAGTCCAAGGTAATGTGAGTTTAGCAAACATGTCAAATCCAAGGCACTTGGACTTCGCCGTTAGCCAAGTACAAGGTAACGTAGGTTTGACAAACATGCCAAACCTAAAGCACTTGGACTTAGCGGAACCAATTCCAGAGCAGTTGGACTTGACAATCAGTTAAGTGCAACGTAACGTGGGTTTGACAAACATGTTAGACTCAAGGCTCGTCAAAAGCATAATGATTCGGTTTTCAATGTTATTGCAATATAATAATTAAAAAATCATATTAATATGCTTGTTAGCAAGAGTTAGACTTGGACATCTGATGATGTTTATAATAATATTTATGTTTTAGTTGTGACTAAGATGGTGGTGATTATTTGTAATATAGATCATGTTATGGAGGTTGTTGAGATATTATATAGAGTAGAGAGCAATATAAATGTGCGTTAGATTTAATGGTTTGCAACACCTTGCTTATAAGTGAGGGGAGGATAATGAAAGTTGATCATGATTTATCAAAGAAAATGGAGAGAAAAAAATGTCTCTTAATATAGAAACCTATAATACATTTATTTTTTATTTTAAACTTAGTTTTTTATATATATATTTTTAATGATATACAAACATTTGGAACAAATTGAGATTTTATTATATCATTTGGATATTAATCAAAGTTTAGTTTTTAGAAAGTAGGATGTTGAAGCTGGGTTAAATATCTTAAGAATGAATATGGAGAAGATTAAAGGGGTCATGACAGTAACATTAGTTATTATAACTTTTATATTTGTCATCATCTAATTTTGACTTTATTTTTTAATATATTTTCAAAAAAATACAAAAATTTCTAAAAAAGTGTATTTTTTCAACGTGATTCGGCCAATTACCAATCATTTCATAATTCTCAATCAATTTATCTATTGTTTTATGTTTACAATTTTTTTTAAAATAGAAATTAAAAAAAATTAAAAAAAAAACAACATGTACACAATGCATTTAGTGGCAGTCCCTTAACCACGGTGCATTAAGTGCACTTTGATATAAAATAAAAGAAGAACACATGAAAAAAAAAACCTAATGTATTATGATTGTGAATGTATTAATTTGTCACTTTTAGTATATTGATGTTTTCAATCAGGAAATCTCAGTGTGCTGATGTTGCTATTAAACTATTGATTTAATGTGTTTGATGTTTAATCGTGAAATTTTAATATGTTGATGATACACTAAACTATCAATTTTGCTATGCTTGATATTTCTTAATTGTAAATTTTTAACATGTTGTATTGTCTTTACATTATCAATTTGAACAAGTTTGTAAGTTTTAATTGTGAAATTTTTATGTGTTGATAATTTTAAAACTTTTAATTTTAATGTGCTAATTTTAATTGTGAAAGGTTAATATATTGATTTTGTTTTTTAAAATTATTAATTTTTATGTGTTTGAATTTTTTAAATTGTAAAATTTCAATGTGTAACATTTTAGTTGTGAAATTTTAATATGTTTTAATTTTCAATTATAAAATTATATGTATTGATGAACTTCATTGAGGCTCCTCCTTTTATGGACCTTCCATAGGATTTGGACCAGGTTTAATGAGTTTGTCGTAAGCTCAATGGGTTAACTCACTGGTATGATTTGATTGATAAAAGTCACAGGTTGAGATTAGAAGGGCCCAACTTTGGAACTGTCAATTCAACAGTATTATCTAAAGGTAGTAACTGAGGACGAAAAAAACAAATCAGATCATAGAATGGAAGACAAACTCTATAAGTAGACCATCAGTATAACAAACTCTTAGCAATGAAAGATAACCAATGCAACTTACTTTAGGTAGAATGCTTTAGGGTGATAGTATATTCTCTCTATTATAACTAGTCTCGTACCCAAAAACTTTGAAAGACCAAATAGGGTTTATAATTACCATAAAAATAGGTGGTGATTCTTTTTTCATAATTTTATCCTTTCACACGATTCAGCTCGCTGCGATGTCCACTGAGGTGCGACAATATCGTTTATATAAAAAAAAATAGAATGAAACACATAGTTTCTAATGAAGGTCTTGTTTATTTACTAGATCTGTTGATGGGTGACACAATATGTGGTGGGATAAGTAGAGTCTGTTAGTTCCTCAAAACCCTAAAAAATAAGAACAATATAAATTTATAAAGCAAGTCTCAAAGTCTATAGATTATTATTCAAATATAAATTAGGTTAAAAAGTTATTTAAATAGCCTATCCTATAACAAATATAATAGAAAAATAAGAAAGAAATACATGACCAACAAATCTAAAAAATAATCAATAACCTAAGAAATAATAAGAAAAATAATAAATATGAAAGCTATAATTCATAAACAACAGCAATTTAGGCTTTATATACGAGTTTGAATCATAAAAAAGCCTAAATTTTGGTCTTTAAAGTAGTTTTTTTACCTTAAAAATGATCTTTGACAACTTCACTATCACCATTAAGATACGAGCTTTCGAATCAACATTCTCGATTGATGAAATTTAAATTAATTAGACATATAGATCAAAAGTTATGGCTCATCAAAGAAGTAATGTGCATTTTCCCTTTTATATTTTCTTATTTGGCTTGGATTTATTAATCTAAACCATAAACCACAAACTAATCAACTAGGCATCCTATATTACTAGGATCTCAAAGATAGTATGATTATGTTGGGAGGATGCAATTGAGGATAAAAAAAAGAATTTAAAATCAATTAAGGGTAAAGATGGAATTTCAATTGCTTTTGTTTATGGATGCTAAATCCATGAATTTTGACAAAAAAGATATTATGCCTAAGAAATAATAAAGTTGATGAAGAGATTGTTTTTACTGGTTATTTTCATCTAGTCTTAACATCCAAGACTTTAAAAGGTGAATTTTGTAAGCAAAGAAATATTTAAGTGTTTTGAAGCCATTTAAGGACATTAGTAAAAAAGAATGTATGTCTGGTATAAGAAGTTATAAACCTCTAATAAATATTTTTTTTATAGAAAAGAAAATATAAAAAACAAACTATAATTTTGTTCAAACAAATTGTAGAAAGGTTATAAATCCTAGTCATTTAATGTTAGAAAGCAAGAATTTATTTTATGTACATAATCTAATAAGCAAATTTATTGAGATTTGAATTATTAACCCAATTATGAGATATTAGTGTTGACTTTAAAAATATTAATATCTAAAAAGGTTCATCTACATATTTAATTACTCATGATCTGTAACAGCCCGACCCAACTTGCCATATATTGTCCGCTTTGAGCCTTACCATCCTCACGGTTTTGTTCCTGGTGACGCGAGCCCACTTCTGAGCCTGACGCCCCAAAACGCATATGACAAGTTAGCAACCAGCACTCTTAATAAGGCCAGCCACCACTCCCTCACCCGCCGATGTGGGATATTACAATCCACCCCCCTTAAGGAGCCCGACGACCCCGTCGGCACAACCGGACAGCCAGTGAGGTCGGCTCTGATACCAAATATAACAGCCCGGCCCAACTTGCCATATATTGTCCGCTTTGGGCCTTACCGCCCTCACGGTTTTGTTCCTGGTGACGCGAGCCCACTTCTGAGCCTGACGCCCCAAAACGCGTATGACAAGTTAGCAACCAGCACTCTTAATAAGGCCAGCCACCACTCCCTCACCCGCCGATGTGGGATATTACATGATCCATAAAAAGTAAAGGTGCCAAAATCTGTATACTTAGATATTTGATAAAAACAAGCTATTTGTTGGATTTTTCTCATAAAATAATAATAATAAATAAATCTTATTCATTGCCCAAAAATCTTATAAAAAAATATATGTTGACTTTGGTTACTTTTGCAAGAGAGGAATTGTATATTGTATTTATGCACTAGTAGTTCTTAGTGGTTTAGCTAGTATATTGAGAGGGATTATGTTCGATTATGTAAATGACATCTCAGTTAATCAATCAAAGACCTTATATTTTATTATATTAACTAAAATAATGATGAATTATAGTTTGTTAAGCATCAAAGGTAATTTATTAAAAGGGTTAAATTCATCATACTCTTTATATTAATAATTCTTCCGACCAATACATAATAAAGGCAAAATGGAATAACAATGAGAAATTATACTACAAATAAGAAGATTGGAAGCTTATTTATAACAGTTTTTTCTACTATAATAACAACAAAGTTCAGTTGTAAGAGCTTAATGTTTGTCATAACCAAGGTTGTCAATTCCGTTCCGTTTTGTTCGAAATGGCCGAAATATTTCATACCAATTCAAAAAACGAAACAAAACGAAACAATTTTCATCTCATTTTAAATCTCAGTCCGTTCCGGATTTTTCGGCTAAATTTCGACCGGAATGTTCCAGTTTTATTCCACATGTTCCGTTTCGATCTTGAAAAGCCATTGAATCAAATTGAACCTAGTTCAATTTAATTAATTAAACCACCCAAGTATAAAAGGCTCTTTTTCATTGCTATTTTCAATAACAGTGATATTAATAATAATATTAAAAATTATTATTAATATTTTCATTAACAATGATATTAATTTTTTAAAATTAAATTTATCACTAATATATATGGTTTATATTCATGTTGTTTTTTTCATGTTTATACTTTGTAGGAATTTGAGCAAAACAAGGTATGCTTTAGATCCCATTAACATTGATAACATTGACCTAGCTTTATATTTAAAATATTTGTGTTAAAACATTTTACTTTCATAATATTTTGTTTAAGTTGAATTACTTTAAGTTAAAGATCTATTTAATCTAGACTATTTAGAAATATTTTAAATTTTAAAATTATATTTATTTGACATTGTGTTTGTATTGCATAATTTATAATTAATTTATTTTAAATTTGAATTATGTTTGTTGAACATATATATGTGTGTGTGTGTATGTGAACAGTACAACCCTGAAACGGCACGCCGAAACACTCTGAAACTGAAACATTCCATTCCAATTGAAAAAACAAAACACCTACCAAGACGGAATTGCAAACCTTGGTCATAACCTAAGGTTTTTTTTTGTGTAAAAAAATGTTATTAGTTGAGTTGCCATCATTACTACTTTTTTGTTGACCATTTGATTCTTGGTCTAGGTGTTGGATTAGCTAAATTGGTGAGAACATTTTATTTTTGTATCATTAGCAGAGATTAAAGGATGCTTAAGGATTGTGCATCCATTAGAAATTGCAAGTGATAATCTGATTGGTGATGTCAGTAATTATGTAGCTCAATATATAAAGGCTAAAAAGGTTAGGAAAATATTTTAAGATTGCATGCAATCTTACTCTTCATTGTTTTTTCTTCATTCCTCAAATCTTCATTTCCCTTATTAAGAAAGGATGTTTGAAGGAGGTAAAAAGTGCATTACAGGAGATCAAAAAGAGTGTTGATGTTAACGAGGAGTTCCAAGATCTAATTAATGCTAGTGAAGCTACAGAGTGAGCTCATCATACTTGGAGGAACATGTTCTTACTAAGATACAAACCTCAACTCATCATGTGTACTTTGGTTCCTTTATTCCAACAACTTTTCAGGATATGCACAATCAATCTTTATGCATATATATTCTTTAAAGCTTTAGGTTTTTGTGTCGATGCCTCCCGACGACCTATAATTATATTAGATGGCGTGAATATCCTAGCCATTGATGTCGTCATCTTTTCAATTGAGAAGTTAGGTTAAAAAGTTTATTGCTTAGAGTTGGAATTCAAATGATCATATTTAGGACAATACAAGTTTTATAATTTTTATATGTTTATATTTTAACATTTCCAATTCATTTATTTTATTACAAATCATTGTTGGGATTTTAATGGACATTCCTAGAACGGGTCATATGTCATATATTGAAGGCTATATCACTTTAGATCTTAGATGTCTATCATCAATGCCTTTCACTAAAATATATATATCATGTATCTAATTATTTAGTTACATATGACACTAACTTTGTTCATGCAAAAATATATTTATTATTAATAAGGGCTTTCTTTATTTTTAATGTTTATTTTTGTTTGATTAATAAGTCTAGAGTAAAAATAAAGACTTTAGGACAAAAAAACTTTGCAAAGAAAATATAAAAATGGTTATAATTATGAGAATTCTTATTACATCAAATCATTGTTCTTAAATATTCATGGTCAATGCTCAACTAAATCAAGACATTAATTTGAGTTGTTAAGACTAATACATATTATGTTATTTCCTTTATGAAAGAAAGCAAATCTTCTTATACAATGAGGTGTAGAGGATACTTAGAACTAATATGTAAGTATTTGTCAGTTGGCATGCATACTAAATTGACTTGCATAAGGATTCAATATGGAGAGATTATCCATATTTATGGAAAAATTCATATGTTACTTATGTAAGTAATTTTTAGACTTGAAATCACTAGTTGTGTAAGTGATTCTTAGACTTGAGATCACGAAGTTATTTTATTGATATAATAAAACTAGTTTCAATGAGTCATGTGATTTCCTTTTTTATACAACCAATCATACTCGGATCCATTCTTTACGGAGCCTATTTGTATGAATTAAATGTAGGTTTAATTGGTAATAGATGTTCAACCAAATTTTTATCTAAATTAGACATTTCATCATAATTCTAAAACAAAAAAAGTCTATAAATGAGAAGTAACAATACAATATCTATTTTATAAACTTATATAAGTTGGTCTTGGTTTGTCTTCAGTCCCTAAGTTAACTTCAATTATAGGTAACTAAACTTCATCATGTTAATCATTCAATTTAGGTGGTTTTGGAGGAAGCCTTGTCATGCTAGACACAATTGATAAATAATCTTGATCGAGTTCCATTAAAAAAATTATGTTCTTATTCTCAATATGTATGTAGACTTCATTAAAAGCCTCAAAACATATCAATAAAGTCTTAGTGCCTCATTTTTTTCCATGTCTTAAATCTCTATACCTTTTAGTTGCAAGTCATTTGACATAGCAAAGTCTACTATTAATCCTCTCTCGTGCACTATTTTCTTACCAACTAAAAAGATAATTAGGCAACCCATATTATATACGTCTATGACTTAGATTAGACCTACATCATTGCTATAAAACCATGCATTTGTTATCTTTAAATTCATCATAAATAGCTTGTCATCTACTTCAACTGTCTCAGTTGACCTATATGGTAACCAAATCATCAAAGTTTAATATAGGGATGATGGTGTACACATGTTAACATATATCTAATATTGCCCAAGTAAGCCATATTATTGATTTTAAACCCAATTGTTAAATCAATTTACAACATTTCTATAAAATCTCTTATAAACCATGTAAAATCTGATATGACCACTTCAGATGGAGTCATGTGAACCTTTTTATGACTAATTTCCCTCATCAAAGTCATTGGCATAATATTGAGTGTTACACCATTATTGACCAAGACTCGTTATAGAGGCACACCATTAAAATGAATTGTGATGTATAGAGGTCTGAGGTTATGACTCATAGCCACTATGGCTTGAAAAACACCAAACTTGGTTGTTGTTCAACCATAGGCTCTAACTAATCGATCTCAATAATTTATACCTTTTCTTTTACGTTATCTTTGCAACCATTATCGAGAAAAGGTAATTGTTCATGTATGGCCTAAAATACACAGGAAAGATAAATAAAAAAAACCAAGTTTATTGATACAACATCATCATGGTCTCTCATCTCTATTTCAAAATAAATTTCTATTCTAATTTCTTTTATTATTGCATTATGCTCATTTAGTTATTGCATCAACATTGCAAATTCACTAACTTTTCCTATTTTAAGGTGTGCACTATCATTTAAGAAGGGTGCAATTCCTACTTTTATTGTATCTTTATCTAGAAAATCATTAGCATCAACTATCATATTGTTTTGTTCTTTAAACTTATCTTCCTTGTTAATAAAGTTATCTGTTAATGCCATTATTGGTTTAAAAAACACTAAATTGAGTTATTGGATAACTATAGGTTCTAACTGAATGATCTCAATAATTTCTATATTTTTCTATGTTATATTCATAACCATTATTGAGATAAAGCAATTGGCTAGCTTGGCCCTCAAAGGCCTAGGGAAGAGCAAAAACTATGTTCATTGATACAACATTTTTGTGGTTTGTCATCTCTATTTTAAAAAGATTTTCTAATCCATGTGCTTTTAATATTGCATTTTGTCCATCAATTTGTTACATTAAGATTGCAAATTCATTAATTTCTCTTTTTTTAGGAAATGCACTCTCATTAAAGAGGGTGTTAGTATCTTTTTCCATTATGTCCTTATCTAAGAAATCATTAGCATCAATTATAATCATTAATATCAACATTTACAGTATCATTAGGTTTTTCTTAACTATTATTAAGTTTTCAACAAGTTATGGTTGTTTTTATATTTAGGTGGCTTATTTAGGTTTTTTAATAGGAATGTCCCATTTTTATTCCTTTTGAACACATGAATATCCTTTCCTTTTCTATTGCTTTACGATCAGTCTTTTTGGCCAATATTGTTTTTTTATTTATTTAAGTTTCTTAATATTGCCAAATACGATGGACAAATTTATCTTGCTTCTAAAGGGCCATCATTTTATCATCATTAAATCTCTTCAATGTTGATATGAGGGTCATCTAGATAGAGATGGAGAACACAATGAGCATACCCTATTATAATAATATTACAATGGTTAATAGGATCATACATGTCATATTTGATTAATTAAATTAAATATATAATAAGCTATGACAAAGTAGATCTAGAACTTCATGGACCCATAAACTTAAAGGGTAAGTCCTAATAAGTTTTGTAGTCACAAGTTCTCTATCATGGGTGTTTGGAACTACAATGCTCTGTTCAAGGTATCACATACAACATATCGGACGTTACAACAACCATAACTAAGCCTGGGCATAGTTGTGCCTATTACACTAGTTGTCTCATAAATGTATAGGAAACTACAAGCAATTACATAGCCTTACAACCTTATTACCAATTATAGCAACTTGTCACAAGGCTTTAATGACCCACAAACTATTTTATAAAAAGAGAGCCCTAATCCTCATGTGTAACAACCCCCACTATCGATTAGTAAGCTAGGAAAAAGATAAATAAGGTTGAACTAGCCTAGCACTTATAAGAAATGAGGCTACGAATTAGACAAATTGCTAGATTTACATATAATCATTCATGTCCAGGAAGGGTTGATAGGTTGTAATTGATTTATAAAGGTGTAAAAATTAATGGTTTTAAATAGTTCTCTAGGAAAACAACCAATCCATAAAAAAGTTCATCGTTAAAAATTCACTAACTAATATGGTAACTATACAACAAATCCCTTTGTAAAGTTAAGATTACTTGGTTCATCATTGATCAAAATACCCTTTTATTTATTTTTTATGTTTCCATCCAACTTTATCAATAGTTAAGAAGAGATGGAGACTTGTTTTCATGAGCACTTCTATAAAATAGAGCTAGAGATGACATTGGCTAACTTAGCTGGGACAATTCAAGATCTATAATAGTCTATTTTCTTTTCATTTTAAAACTCCAACACTATATGTAGTGCAAGTATAATGGAGCAAGGGTGCATTAAACTTATTTTGAAAATGAAGCAGTGGGACATCAAGAAAAGGTTTGTGCGAACCAAACACCAAGACATACACACCTTTACAAATGATGTTGATCATTATAAAAGAATAAGAAAATAAGTCATTAATAGGGATTTACCCAATTAGCTATATGAATGATATCTCAAACACTCACTCAATAATTGAATCAGACTTTAATAAGAAGTTTAACAATAACTCATATAAGTTACAAAACTTAAACAAGGAAGACCATTTGAAATTGCTTCATTAAAAAAGCTTAAAGTTTTGAAAACAATGCAATTAAACATCATATAGAGGTTTGTAGGAACCAAACACCAAGAAATATACACCCTTATAGATGGTGTTATTCATTATAAAAAGATAATAAAAGAAGATAAAAATAAGCCATTGAAGGGAATTTATCTAATTTGTTATATGAATGATGTCTCAAACACTTATTCAATTGCTTAATCAAGTTTCGATAAGGAGTTTAATAACAACTTATATCAGTCACGATGCTTAAGGAAGACCCTTTTAAATTACTACATTAAAATAGTTTTAATAAGTTAACAAACCTAGTAACAAAAAAGAAAAAGTTACAAAGGTGGTCGATGATAACAAGAAATACTCTTTTAACATAAAAAAAGCTGAAGAAACCTGACTAGTTAACATACATGGAGGAAATCAAGCTTTTTAGCAATATACATTCTTTATTGTTGATTAGATCAATAGAAGAAGCATTACAAGTGACATGAATTATGAAGACATGACACTAACAATTGTGTTGTCGTCAGAAACAAGATTCAGGAAGTATTAAAAGTTAGTCGCATTTTATTTATAGATAAAAAAAAGATGAAAAGTAGATAATAATTCATTCCCTAAAGTAATAACAATAATGGATGCCCTCAAGTTAGAAAGACTTATTGGGAAAAACAATTATAAATGATATAGCCTAATTGATTATGATAGAGGCTAGGACTAGTCACAATTACCATTATTGGAATGATATATATATTATGGTAAGATATACCTCTTGTAGGTGCCTTACCTAATACATATCCTTCAAAATGGTGAAGACTTAGAGCACAAAGTTGAGTAAGTTATAAGTCAGTTATAGGCTAACACATTTAAACCTAAGAGAATAACTGATACTGAGGAGCATAAACACAAGCCAAAATAAAAATCACCAACATCTCCTAGATTTAGAAAAGATATAGAAATAAGGATTATGGTTCAAGTTGTATTTTAGGAGAATGCAATGCCTAAACATATCGGTAAAGAAAGATAATGAAAGAACCATACTTTTTAACAAAGAAACAAGCTTTGGATGATAAATAAACTAGTAAATTGGTCAATAAAATAGCCCCAAACACTATTCAATCCACTAATAAAAAACATATAAGATAGATTTAAACTAGATAAGTTGCACTTAATCTTATTCAAACTAATAATAATGATTGGTGCTCACTTTTTATTAAGGATGGAATCACATAACAACCATAAAACATTGGTAAAATAAGTAAAGAATGTTCCTACCCCAACATCTTCATCATTTTAAAAGGTTACATGAGACAAATTATTGAAGAAATCTTTAAAAAGGTAGATAAGGCTATCATAATGATAATTAAAAAATCTATAAAAAATAATCATCTTAGAGTTAAAGAAATAAAGACTAAACTTAATGCTAAGGTAAGATTTGATGTCAACCAACAATAACAAGACTGAGTTATCTAGCATGTTAGGCTAACACCTAAAGAGATTAAACAAAGGAAATAAGCAACATAACACTAGCAAGCTTTTTGGTTTAGCAATAAAAAAAATAAAGGTTGCATCAACTAGTCATAAAAAAAGAAGATTTAACTCCAACAATTAACACAACAAGGAACAAACCACTACATGTGATGAAAATATCAATAGTGGTAAAGACTGTCGAAACTTGATTTTTACCTCTTGTTTTGATCATTTTTTTCTACTTTGTTTTAAAATAGAAAAAATGCAAAAATATGAAAATTTCTAAGAAAATACATTTCCGATGCAATTTGACTAATTCACAGTCATTTCATGAGTTTCTAACTTTTGTGTTTATTATTTTAATGTTAATGAATTTTTAAAAAACACATTAAGCATTGAAAAATTCCAAAGAAATGGAAGAATAAAGAGACAAACGACCATGTTTTTCTTTTTTTCTTTCTCACATCCACAATAAAAATGAAAAAACCTTCCCTTCGCTCTATCATGTTCATTTTTTCTTTCATCAAAACAAGTCAAAACATTGTCCCTCTCACTCTCTGATATCGTACACTAATCGTGGTTGTAAACTAACCTTTCATACCTATAGAAATTACTGAAAAATCAATCCATAAAAACACACATTAGAATCCAAGTTTATACATGTAAAAGACATAAGAACACACCTTTTTATTTCATTTTTCTTGCTGCAAACCTTGTACGAACATGCTAAAAAAACATATTTTACACCTTCAAACTAATTACCATTCTAACAAAAACTTCAATTTTTGCACCTTTTTTATGCCACATGAACATGTTAAAAGATACATTATTGCAATCCATGCAATTTTTGTATAATTTTTTTTATATTAGAAAAGCCCTGCAAGCCTTATTTCTTGTTACAAATTTCATACACCTAGCTATAAAAAACCACAATATTTTCATAACTTATTACAAATATTAAAACAAGCCAAGAACACCTTTATTTCATCCTAAAACCAATTGCACTATCACCATAAAAAAAACTCTCTAAGTTAGTTGTCATACTACCATAAAAAGGTATAGCCGTTATCATAGTTTTTAAACCCGACCCGGTATAATGATCGGGTCATGGGTCACGGGTCAGATGAGTTGACCCAGGTTAACAAAAAAAAATCTAAGCATACGTTCCTGAGGCGTGAATTAAATTAACTCTTTAACTGTTAAACACATATCAACTCTTTAACACAAAAACCCAACCAATAAAAAAAAATCTTCTTGACCTGTTGGCACCATTTAGCAAGGACATTGATTGTTGAGTGTGAACAAAGTACTTCAAAAGACTAATCTTCTTGTTAGAATCATATTGTTGGGTGGATTTGGATTTGTCCACCAATTCTTTCAAAGAAAGAAATGAATCCTCGGCAGCTCAACTCATGAGAATTGAGAATTACACAGTTTGTTGCCCTAACTCAGCCATTCCAGGTCTTTAAGAGTTAGGGCTTTATTTCTTCTTTTGGTTTATTACTGGATCTGCGTATACAATTATTGTTATGAAGGCATAATAGAAGAAGCAAGGGTTTTTGGAGACAGAAACAGAAGAATAGGTTTTGTTTTCTTTTACTTTTGTGTTCTGTGTTATTTTTTAGGTTTTGGAAGGAGAGAGAGATGGGGACTTACCTGGTATGGCTTGCGTGTGGCTTAAACTGATCTGCAATTGATATGGCTGCTGTGAACTTCGAAGAGAGACGGGGATTAGGTTTTCTGCTAAAGCCAAAAACAGCTGATATATATATATAAAAACAGTCGGGTTTACTCGGGTCGACCGAGTTTTTCCGTGCCAATTCCCTTACCGGTTTTTTCATCAACCCGACCCCGTTCTAGTCCCGGGTCAGCCGAGTCCCGGGTCGACCCACCGGGTTGGGCCAAGTTTTAAAACTATGGCCATTATGCCATTTTACTACTATAAAATACAACAAAAAGACACTCTAAGCTAGTTGTTATTTTTCTCTAAAACAACCATAAAAAGATATATTTTTCACACCTTATTCCCTATTACAAAACATTATACAAGAACAAATAAGATAAAAGAGCTATATGACCGAGAATTTTGTGGAAAAAGTGAGAGCCAAGATAGAGAGTTAAATGAGATATTATATGTCCCTCTTTGGGTCTTACAAAATAACACCAACTAGAATGAGAAAAGGGGCTAAAAAAGACAGGGGAGATGATACATATTAAAGGAGATTTGATTTGGAAGAGATAATTTAATCTAGTCACACTAGAATATTATTTGGTGTTTTACTTTAATTAGAGCTAAATGACTTGGTTTTAGACATTCTTTAGCTTGATGGAATGATAAGATGTAGGCATAAAACTTTTATGTAGATTCTAAAACTCAGTTCTATAGTTTTGAAGCTCAAAATATAAAAGAAATAGAAAAGCCCAAATTTGTCCAGAAACCCACTGTAACTCATACCTTATTTAAGTTTTTAGCCTGTATATAGAGTTATAAAAGTTAGAATAAAGCAAAATTAAGTGATCTGGAAAGGTGAGAATAAGATTTAAAACTTTTGTAAAGGCCAAACTCCAAACTTTATCGTTTTGAGGCTCTAAATCTATAAACAATAACATCTCTTTTCGTAGTAGCAATAACAACTTCATAAAGGTATAAACCCATGTCCTATTTGGAATAAATATCTTTTTTCATGTCTAATCTTTCTTTTTATAATATGCATATACAATAACATACTTCATTTTTTTTATTTTTTTTTTATTTTTTCCCCTCATGACAACCCAAATGGTAAAAAGTTTAATTAAGTTGATTGGTTATGTATTGATGTTCTTCTGAACATGCTTTAAATAACTATTTTTTTTAATTTTAACAATTAGGTTAATGAGTCTCGTTTAGGGATCAATACATAAGCCTATTTATTAGTTTTTTACTAGTATTATAAGCTTTGACTGCTATAACTATTGACCTTACTACTGAAGAAACCTAGAAGATTAAGATGGTAGAAGACTTTAAGTCTGAAAAATTGTTTGAAATAGAGGAATGATTTTGAGCAATAGAAAGAGTAGACTTTTATGACCTAGTAAAGGTAGTTAAAATATATCTCGTGCCTAGTATCATAATTACTAAAAAGTTCAAGGTGCTAAAGTTTATTAAGTATAGTGGCACATAATGTCTCATACCATATCCATAGGGGTATTGTAATAAAATGGTTGCAGTAGTCTATAACAAGAAGATTTTAATCCATTATTTTCATGAAAGCTTGAACAAACCTGCTTCTAGTTGGTACACGAGTCTTGATATAACCAAAATCAAGAAATGGAGTTATTTGGTCAAAGCTTTTATCAAACAATACCAACTAAATCTAGAATTGGTATATGACCGAATAATCTTTCAAAGAATAGAGAAAATAGCTAACAAAATTGTTAAAGAATATGTTCAAAGATGGCGAGGAATCGTCATTCAAGTTAATTTCTTTCTTTCTAAAAAGAAATGGTCTTCATCTTTATGAACACCTTTAAGGATCAATATTTTAAATACATGATTTGCAATACTTCAAAACAATTCTAAGATATGGTAGTAATAGAAAAAAAGCCAAATGAACTCTAAAAAAAAAGAGGAAAATCCAGGATGAAAGGATTCCACCATCTGAAACAAATCCACCAGTTGATGACATTCAAGGAAATGGCCATAAAATTAAATACCATGAACAACCATCTTCCTTCTTAGTTCAACTCATTAATATTTATTAGCACTTTATGAATGCTTGTTAGATAATACCTCGACCTTAAAACCCAATCCAACTACCTTTTTCTTAAATAATATAACAAAAATACTATATGTGAATATCATGAAGGAGCCATGGGTCATTCCATTAACTATTATTAGGGGTTTAAGAAACAAATCAACAATTTGATTCAACATGGATGGTTATTATTTGAAGAGAACAATAGTGAATACAACATTATCATAAAAATATTTAGGGTCACATGAAGAGAATAACCAAAGCATGATGTTAAGCAGATCATGTAATCGATGTATGAATAGAGAGGTGCGGTTTGGCCTTTGATGAAGTGAACAAAAGAAATCATGACTATTAGAAAATAGGTGCTCGAACCTCACAAATACAGTTATATTACTCTTGTTATACATATTTAAATTTTTGTTATTTTTTTGTATGTTTTAGGACTACATTGCATCTTTTAATGAATTGTACTTTTTTCTATGTCTTATTGTTGTTTTGAAATTAATAAATGTTTATATGAAAGTAATATTTAGAATTTTATTTTCATCAATTATTAAGGCAAATTCATTCAAAAAACTTTCAAAATTGGTCAAATTTCAAAGCATCCCATGCAAATTTTAAGGGGCAATCTCTCTTTTTGAAACCTAAAATGTCACATCTACTCCTAATAAACCTAAAGAGGTAAAGCCCTACTCCTATATATTTTGAAACCTCATTTTCATTTCTAATACACCTCGAAAATTAAAAATTTTACTTAAAATAATATAGTTATATCCAAAATAAAATAAAATGATTTGATAACATAAATAATGATAAAAAAAATATATGAATTCAAGGCATGATCTTACCGATCCAACCCCTTTTTTTTTCCAGGTTAACCTAATGATTTTTCTCATTTAATATAAAAAGGCTATGAATCTACCAACTTGAATAAATTTTCCTCTTTAAATTTTTAGTATAACAACAAGGAATAAAATTTAAATTAACTTATACCTTTTGCTATAATATCATGCAACTACTTAAAACTAAAATTCATTTTTAGATTTTATATTGTATCTCTATATTTGTTTTAACAAATGATGCTTTTTCTCTACTTTTATAAAAGTAACCATAGGTCTATTTGGTGTGGTTGTGTTGTGTTCTTTAATGTTGTGTTTCGGGGTAAAAGCAATGTTTGGTAATTGATTGCTATATTGTGCTTATAAATTTTTAAAGTAGCTAAATAGTATTTGGTTAAATTTTATTATTATGGTTCGAAGATATAAAATAACTAATAAAGATTATGATATCCTAAAAATATTTTAAAAAATATATTTTTAAATTATTTATAACTTTTTAACTTACATGACTTGTGCGTTTATATTTTTTGTGAGGGTAATTCTTAAATTTGAAAAGATTAAAAAAAATTATAAAATCAATTACATAAAATATTATTTTGAAAATAGAATTGTGTAAGAACTAGCATCAAATGTGTATTTCAAAATAATGAATAAAATTGTCATTTTAGTATAAAAAATTGGATCCCACCATGAATAGTTATGCTTTTGAATCAAAAAGTAAAGATACTGTATTTTATTTTAAAAGCTAAACAATATATACTTGCTTTGGTTTTAAAACAGAGTGGATATTAATCAAACATCAATTTATTTATTTAAAAAAAAACTAAAAGTAGTTGTGTTTCAAAAGCATAAAAATACTAAATTATTAATTAATAACCTGTAATTTAAATGGTGTGGGATTTTCACTATGCACTCTTTACTATTCATCCTCTCACATTTTATTGTGGATGGACTATGCAAAATTTTGTTTTTTTTCAATTTGATCATAAAATTTTTTTTAAATGATTTTGTCCTAATTAAAGAGCAATTGATTTTAAATTTTTATGAAATAGTAGAATTGGAAGAGGAGGGACCGAAATGAAAAATGTGGCAAACATGAGTGGCAAGCTATAAGTTTCAGAAAAAGATGCACTTTTGTCCTCCAACTTAAAAATCATGCAAATTATACAATTTTGGTCCCTCAAAATTTTCCCAATTCTTTTTTGGTATAAAAGTCTATTTTTGTTATTTTTTGGTCCTTGGTTGAGAGAGGAGAGAGAGATTGCTAGATTTCGGCAATAGAGAGAGAACATGTCGTTGACATCAATTTAGGACACCAAAATGGACGATATTTATGTCAAATTGTTTCATATAATGATAAGAGTTCATATTAGGTGTTTATGGACCTTAAAAGTTTGTAAAAAAAAAAAAAACAGATTTGAGATTGGGTTTATTTTTAGTTTCGAGTTGAGTTTGGTTTTTGGGACGATTATTTAAGACCATGAATAGGTTTATCATGATTTCTAAGGTGTTCTGGGTCAAAAACGTGTTGAAAAATAGGTTTTTTGGTCAAAAAAACATAAATCCTAATTTTCCAGCCACCATAGTGGCCAGAATCCAGGGAAAACAACCAGACGGGTTAGCCTAGCTTACCAGGCCCAATAGCCTTTAGCCCTTTATTTTTCTAATTTTTTATTTGAATTAATGCTTCTTTTTTATTTTTTAAAACTTAAATATATTTACATTAATACTCATTCTCTCTTTTATTTTGTTTAGAGAGTCTCTTTTAAATGATGATGATTTTTTTGTTATACGTTTAATTTTCAAAGAGATTTTTCTTATTTATCTATGATTTTTTTTAGTCTTTTGTATAGGTGAACTATATTTTTAGAAATAAAAAATATTTATTTTCAGATGATATTTCTAATATGTGTAGCCTTGCATATTATTTTTTTTATTATTTTATTCAATCAATTTAATATGTTTGTTTATTTTTATTATTGTTTGATTAAATAAAAAAATATTTTAATAAACAAGAATTAGCAAACATGATTGGGTAAATGTTCCGTCTTGCGAAATAAAATATCTTAATTTACATCTATCTCTTAGTTTTTCAAGTTTTATTTTTAGGTGTTATTAATGATTTTTTATTTATTTATTAGTGTACATAGGTCTTAGTTTATTTGATTACATATGTCCATAAACGTTTTGATTTGCACTTAAATTTTTTAACTACAAAAATGAGTTGAAAAAAATTACATGTAGAAATTTTTTTATGGAAAATAAAAATATTTGACTCGTGACGGGGCGCGGGTCACAAAACTAGTAAAATACTAAAGGGTGTAGTTAGATCATTATGGCCACACTCATAAAATGTTATTCATTAGAATAGTGTTCTGGTGTTTTTTTTTTTTTTAGTTTCACCCTTCAACAACCTTTTTTTTTAGCTTTTTTTTTAAAAAATTTATCCTTTAATATTAAGTTGTTTTTTAAAAATCTATCGGAAGTGGGGCTTCATGATTTTTTATTTGATTTTTATGAGTTTATCTCGATCTTATAATTCAGATCGTCAATTTAATAAGTTATCCCAAGTTGACTTGAATTATTTATTTTGCTATCTTTCTAATTGATTTTTTTTCGTGATTTTATCCTTCAACCTTGGTTTGTTGGAAATTGTGCTTTATAAGTTTTTAACTTGTTTTCTATGCGGTTATTTCGATCTTATTACTCGGATTACAAGTTTGACAGATTGAATCAAATTATTTTTTGGGTTATTTTAAATTTTTTTATATATAATTTTATCCTCCAATAACTCAATCTTCTTTTTGGCATTTAGTTTTTTTTTTCAATTTTATCGTTAGGTTATTTGGTAATTAGGCTTTATAATTTTTTTCTATTTGCTAACTATGGAGTTATCCTAGTCTCAGGGATTTAGTTTTTTTGTTTTTCTCGATTTCAACTTTCAACATTGCATCTGTTAGAAATAGAGTTTTGTAAAAAAAAATTATTTTATTTTTATGAATTTATCCTTTTCTTATGACCTAGGTTGCAGGTTTAACAGGTTAGTCCGAGTTGATTTGAATTATTTTTTTTTAATTGATTTTTTTCTTGATTTCATCCTTAAATATTGAGTTAATAGGAAATTAGGTTTTGTATTTTTTCTTAATTTATTTTTCATGAGGTTATCTTGATCTTATAATCTAGGTTGCAGGTTTATCGGGTTAACTTAGATTGACCCAAGTAGTTTTTTTATTCTTTTTTAATTTAATATTTTTGTTTTTAATTTTGTTCTTTAATATTGAATTGGTTAGGAATTAACACTTATAATTTATTTTGATTTGCTTTATATAAGGTTATCACAGTTTTATGATCTAGATCAAAGATTTGACAATAACTCTAATCGATCCAATATATTGCTGTTTTATTATTTTAAAAAAATCTCATATAATATGTTACCGTATTAATATTTAAAAAATATATCATCTAATATGTATTATATTTTTATTTCATGATTAATTGTTTTTATTAAAAAATACATTAGACTAGAATATTTTTTTTTTAAGTTAAAAGAATCTGACCCGTAGTGTGGCTAATGATATAGTTACCTAAACACTCTATGAGAAATAGGATTCCTTTTGATGCTTTATAATTTAGTGTCGTAACTCAATTGATTAGCAGACGAGACATACCAGAAGTCGCAGGTTCTAGCACTAAGGGCACCAATATTTTCTACATTGTAATAACCGACTTGCCATTTGTCTTTTTTTTTTTCAAAAAAATTAAAATAATAAAGAAGGGCTAGGAGCGCATGCATGGTTAAACATGTTTGAGAGTGTAGTTGTAGTTACTTTTCAAAATATTTTTTACTTGGAAATATATTAAAATGATGTTTTTTTTTAAAAAAATCATTTTTGATATCAGCGCATCAAAATAATTTGAAAACACTAACAAAATATTAATTTAAAACAAAAATAAAAATAAATAAAATTTAAATTTTTTCAAAAATACTTTTAAAACGTAAAAATAAACAGAGTTTTATGCGCTTAGACTAATGGGCTCGGCATTGAACCTGACTCTTTGTTATACTCTTTTTTCTTTTCCTTTAAGAAAATAAATTACTATATTTACTCCCTGTTTATTTTTGACATGGTTTAATAAATACTATTATAATTGATTTTCTAATTATTATTTATATAATAATAATAATAAATTGTTCATAAAAATTCGATTCAATTTTTTTTTTAAAAAACTTTTAAATAAATTTTAATCATGATTTTATTACATTTGCAAAGATAAACAAGAGATATTTTAATAAAAAAATTTATCTTAATAAAAAAAAATAATTCAAAACATTGCACTTTAATATTTAATAATAATACCAAAAAAATCTTATTTGTAATTTTTTTTTTGTTTAAAACTTTTTTAATCCTCATAGCACGCAAACAAAAAATTATATAATTTAGTAATTTGTAGTATTACTCATTATAATTTAATTTTTTTAAAAATAAATATAAAATATAAAAGAACATAAGATTTTTCATTCATTAAAAATAAAAAAATATCTCCACTTTAATTTTTTTTTCTAATTATAGATATCTGTAAATTTCTAGTTACTAAGATAAAATTACTTGCACGCAAAGTAGTACACAGTAATAAAAGTCATTGTTCTTGTTAATTAATGTATGGATTAAAAAAAGAAAAAGAAAAAGAAAAAGAAAATAGAAAGCAACACCCTTTTTCTTTTTAGCTTTCTTCTCCTAGTTAGTATCCTTCGCTACTTCTCTCTCCTTCTCTCTATATGAAAACCTCAAACCCTCTCTATCTTTCTATCCGATAATAATACTTGCAAATTCTATACGCATGCGATCTCACATAAAACCCTAGTCTTCTATCGGAAACTCAATTTCATTCCCAAAATCAAATAATAATCTCTCTCTCTATAGGTAATTTTGGGATCCGATCATTTTGAATAGTGAGTGAATAGAAGACAGCCCTAGCTTTTGTTTTTCTTCAATTTTGGAGAAAGCTGCTCGATCGATCCTCGATTATAGAGAATTGATCAATTCTTGATCGGTCGCCCCGTGCAAATGCTTGTCTGAATCATGACGAAGCTTAAGAGGAGGAGGTCTTCAGAAGTGGTCAGTCAGTGTTTTGTTTCACCATTTATTTTATCGATTCATGTATTTATTTTTAATTTGATTTTGTTATGGAGTATAGTTATGGTTTCTATGCTATTGATTGGTCAGAACTTGACTTTAGAGTAATTGGCTTCTAAGCAGTAGAATTTTATGCTATGATTTTTGGGTAATGATTGAAATTTATTTGAGACCAATAACTTTATGCTTGTGCCTGTGTGTTGGTTTTTGTTCGTTTGGTTATTATTATTTGAAAGGGTTCCGGTTTCGAATTCTTTATAACAGCTGTTAAATGATGGATATAGCTGAGGAACTCGATTTGCCTTGTTTTTCCTCATCCTCTTTTTATGTTTTAAATTCGGTATTAAAAAGAATGAACTTACAATTACTTTAAAGAAAACTTAATTGGGAAAAGTTGGTTACCCGAGTGCTTTTTTGGGTTAAATGGGGGTAACTACTAAAATGATAGACATTTGTATGTCCCTTGCAGTTGAATTTAAGACGCACTTTATTTTTTTTTCTCTTCAAATTTTTGTATAAAATGTTGTAAGTTACGAGCATTTTAGTCTGGAAAGATGAATTACTTGTTGAAGACCTATATGAGGAAGGTGGATAATAGTGTTAGAATATGATAGCTGGAGTACTCTTTTCAGTTAAATTTTTTAAGTTAGTGTGTTCCCTTCAGCAGTCGAGTCATATCACAATATGTACCAGCATCATGGTACATTGTCAACTCAATCACTAAAATCTGTTTACTTACTGTATGTGGTTGCTAAATTTGAATTGTTTCTTTCTAGAGAATTTCATCTCTCTTGTATGGAAAAGTAAATTTGTTGTTTTGCAAGTCCAGCTTCCTTTGTGTCTGTACATTAAAATTTTGTTTGAGTTTGATTTCCCATACTGTTTTCACAGTGTTATATAACTTTGTGTCCTTTGATTTGTATCAGCCTCCCAAAATTAAGTCCTTCATCAACAATGTTACTACTACTCCACTTGAGAATATAGAAGAGCCCCTAAAAGGTTTTGTTTGGGAGTTCGATAAGGTAACTTTACAGCCTTTTTCTTGCAAAGAATAATGATTGCTTTTGTGGATTTATGTGTGGTTTGATCTACTCTATTTCATGATGATGCAGGGAGATTTTCATCACTGGGTTGATCTTTTTAATCATTTCGATTCATATTTTGAGAAGCACATAAAGCCAAGAAGAGACTTGCAGGTTGAGGACAACTTTTTGGAATCTGATCCTCCCTTTCCAAGAGAAGCTGTTCTTCAAATTCTCTGTGTTATCAGAATAATTTTAGAGAACTGCACAAATAAGCACTTTTATAGTTCTTATGAGGTATTGTTGTTCCTATACAAAATGCGTTGTGCGTATTGGCATTACTTTTGTTTTATCAGTTAGGCTTTAGTCTCTATGCAGTGTCTGTTGTATATGTTTTTAGTGGTGATAAACTTCAGTATGGGCGCTCTTCTTTGACCTTTGTCTTTTTTCATCATCACATTTCTAAAAGTTTTGGTTCTCTATTTCCTCGCAGCAGCATCTTTCTAACCTTCTTTCTTCCACTGATGCGGATGTACTAGAGGCTTGCCTACAGACTCTGGCAGCTTTTTTGAAGAAGACTCTCGGAAGATATTCCATTAGAGATACGTCTTTGAATACAAAGTTATTTTCTCTTGCACAAGGCTGGGGTGGAAAGGATGAGGGTCTTGGATTGATTGCATCTACTGCACAAAATGGGTGTGACCCTGTTGCTTATGAGCTAGGCTGCACCCTCCATTTTGAGTTCTATGCATTGGATGAGTTGTCAAGTCAGGTCAGTGCCACAGAACGGTCAACTCAGGGCTTACAAATTATCCATCTACCTAATGTCAATGCTTGCCCAGAGACGGATTTAGAGCTTCTGAATAAGTTAGTTGTAGAGTATAAAGTACCTCCCAGCTTAAGATTTTCTTTGTTGACGAGATTGCGGTTTGCAAGGGCTTTTGGCTCTTTGGCTTCTCGACAGCAGTACACATGCATTCGTTTGTATGCTTTCATTGTTCTTGTTCAAGCAAGCAGTGATGCTGATGATCTAGTTTCTTTCTTTAACTCTGAGCCTGAGTTCATCAATGAATTAGTTTCACTTTTGAGCTATGAAGATGAAGTCCCTGAGAAAATTCGAATTCTTTGTCTGTTATCATTGGTTGCCCTTTCTCAAGATCGGTCCCGCCAATCAACTGTCTTGGCTGCTGTCACATCTGGTGGGCACCGTGGTATCCTGTCCAGCCTCATGCAGAAAACCATTGATTCTGTTATCAGTGATACATCTAAGTGGTCTGTTGTTTTTTCTGAGGCTCTACTATCTCTTGTCACTGTTCTGGTGTCATCATCATCAGGTTGCTCAGCCATGCGTGAGGCAGGGTTTATTCCTACTCTTCTACCCCTCCTCAAGGATACAGACCCTCAGCATTTGCATTTGGTAGCTACAGCCGTGCATATTCTAGAGGCATTCATGGATTACAGTAATCCTGCAGCAGCATTATTCAGAGAGTTGGGTGGTTTGGATGATACTATCTCTCGACTGAAGGTAGAAGTGTCTCATATTGAAAATTGTTCAAAGCAACAAGGTGAAGATTCTGATTTGAGGGCGAGGAATTTGCGAGTAGTTGCAAGTGCTTCCTCAGAGTTAGATAGCATGCTCCCGCTGTATTCTGAAGCATTAGTTGCATATCATCGACGTTTACTGATGAAAGCTTTGCTACGGGCTATATCCCTTGGAACATATGCTTCCGGGAATACTTCTCGTATTTATGGATCTGAAGAGAGTTTGTTGCCCCAGTGCCTATGTATAATCTTTAGAAGAGTGAAAGATTTTGGTGGAGGGGTGTTTTCACTTGCAGCCACCGTCATGAGTGATCTAATTCACAAAGATCCTACGTGTTTTCCTATCTTAGATGCAGCCGGTCTTCCTTCTGCATTTTTGGATGCTATAATGGATGGTGTTCTATGCTCTTCAGAAGCCATAATGTGTATACCTCAGTGTTTGGATGCCCTGTGCCTGAATAATAATGGTCTTCAGGCTGTAAAAGATCGGAATGCTCTGAGGTGCTTTGTGAAAATATTTACATCTAAAACATATTTGCGTGCCCTTTTTGGTGAGGCACCAGGGTCCCTGTCTAGTGGACTGGATGAACTCATGCGCCATGCTTCCTCATTAAGAGGACCTGGAGTGGATATGGTGATTGAGATACTAAATGCCATTTCAAAAATTGGGTCTGGGGTTGATGCTTCTTACTCGCCCACTGATCCATCTTGTTCTGCTCCTGTTCCAATGGAAACTGACGCTGAAGAAAGGAGCCCGGTTCTGTCAGATGATAGGGAATCTTTCAGGATGGAGACCTTGGAGCAGGCCACTGAGCAGTCATCTGATGCCTCTGTAGCAAATGTTGAGTCACTCTTTCCTGAATGTTTAAGCAATGTTGCTCGTCTTCTTGAAACAATTCTTCAGAATTCTGACACATGTCGTATTTTTGTTGAGAAGAAGGGAATTGATGCTGTTCTGCAGTTATTTACTTTGCCCCTAATGCCTCTTTCAACACCGATTGGTCAGATCATATCTGTTGCATTTAAGAACTTCTCACCACAGCATTCTGCTTCCTTGGCCAGGTCAGTATGTGCCTTCTTGAGAGAACATTTGAAATCAACAAATGAACTATTAGTTTCAATTGGAGGGGCTCATCTTGCTGTCGTTGAATCTGCTAATCAAGCTAAGGTTCTGAGATATCTTTCCAGCCTTGAGGGTATCCTTTCTCTCTCCAATTTTCTGTTGAAGGGGAATAGTACTGTTGTCTCTGAATTGGGCACTGCAGATGCTGATGTGTTGAAGGATCTTGGGAATGCATACCGGGAAATAGTTTGGCAAGTTTCTCTGTATAATGACTCCAAAGTAGACGAAAAGAGATGTGCCGAACAAGAGACTGAGAGTGCAGATGTGTCTTCATCAAATGCTGTTGGAAGAGAAAGTGACGATGATGCAAATGTTCCAGTAGTGAGATACATGAACCCTGTTTCTATTAGGAATGGTTCTCAGTCCCTTTGGGGTGGTGAACGTGAATTTCTCTCAGTCATTCGTTCAGGTGAAGGCTTGCATCGTCGTAGTCGACATGGCTTGGCACGCATACGCGGCGGGAGGACTGGTCGGCACTTGGATGCTTTAAGTGTTGACTCTGAGATCCCATCAGATGAACCAGAGACATCTTTGCCGAAGTTGAAAAGGAGAACTCCTGATGAGATTCTTAACAAGCTGGCTTCTATATTACGTACTTTCTTCTCTGCCCTTGTGAAGGGATTTACATTACCAAACCGTCGAAGGGCTGATGTAGGATCGTTGAGTGCAGCTTCAAAGACATTGGGAACCACCTTGGCTAAAATATTTCTTGAAGCTCTCAGTTTCTCTGGGTATTCTACTACTGGACTTGATACATCACTGTCAGTTAAGTGCCGATATCTTGGAAAGGTAGTTGATGATATGGCAGCCCTCACATTTGACAGCAGGAGGCGTACTTGTTATGCAGCAATGGTCAATAATTTTTATGTACATGGAACCTTTAGGGAGCTGCTCACCACATTTGAAGCTACAAGTCAACTGTTATGGACACTACCTTACCCTTTTCCTACACCCTCAGTTGACCAAGAGAAGGCAGGTGAAGGAAATAATTTGTCTCACAGTACATGGCTACTTGACACTTTACACAGCTACTGCCGTGCACTCGAGTATTTTGTAAACTCCTCTCTACTTTTATCTTCAACCTCTGCATCCCAAGCTCAGCTACTTGTTCAGCCTGTTGCAGTTGGTTTGTCAATTGGGCTATTTCCTGTTCCTAAGGACCCTGAAGTCTTTGTTCGCATGCTGCAGTCTCAGGTTCTGGATGTCATATTACCTGTCTGGAACCACCAAATGTTTCCAAGTTGCAGTGCTGGCTTCATTGCTTCTATTGTATCACTTGTTACACACATATACTCTGGTGTTGGAGATGTCAAAAGGAGTCGCGGTGGCATTGCAGGAAGTACAAACCAAAGGTTCATGCCCCCACCACCTGATGAAAATACAATTGCAACAATTGTTGAGATGGGCTTTACAAGAGCAAGAGCTGAAGAGGCATTGAGACGGGTGGAAACAAATAGTGTTGAAATGGCTATGGAGTGGCTGTTTAGTCATGCTGAGGATCCTGTGCAGGATGATGATGAGTTGGCTCGGGCACTTGCGCTGTCACTAGGAAGTTCATCAGAAGGATCGAAAGTTGGCAATGTGGATAAGTCTATAGATGCCTTGACAGAAGAAGGACAAATGAAGGTGCCTCCCATTGAAGATATTCTTGCTGCATCCGTGAAGCTGTTCCAGAGTAGTGATACGATGGCATTCTCGTTGACAGATTTGCTTGTGACCCTTTGCAATCGGAACAAAGGAGAGGATCGTCTAAAGGTGGCATCTTATCTCATTGAGCAACTAAAGCTTTGCCCGTTGGATTTTTCAAAGGATTCCAGTGCATTGTGTATGATATCACATATTTTAGCATTGCTCCTTTTTGAGGATGGAACTGTTCGAGAAATTGCTGCACAAAATGGTATTGTTGCTGCTGCAACAGATGTCTTGATGAATTTCAAGGCTAGTAATGCATCAGGGAGTGAGATTCTTGTCCCAAAATGCGTAAGTGCTTTACTGCTCATCTTGGATAACATGTTGCAATCCAGGCCCCGAATCTCCTCTGAAACCATGGGAGGAACCCAGACAGTATCTCCACCTGACTCATCAGTTCCGGCATCAGGTACAGAAGAAAAAGTGACTTCAGACTTCACCGAGAAAGAATCTGGCACAGCACTTGAGAAAATATTGGGGAAGTCCACTGGTTACCTGACTATTGAAGAGAGTCATAAAGTATTACTTGTTGTTTGTGACTTGATGAAACAGCATGTTCCTGCTGTGATCATGCAGGCTATTCTGCAGTTATGTGCTCGCTTGACAAAAACTCATGTTTTAGCATTGCAATTTCTTGAAAATGGAGGGTTAACTGCTCTCTTTAATCTTCCAAGAAGTTGCTTCTTCCCTGGATACCAAACTGTTGCATCTGCTATCGTTCGACACCTCCTTGAAGATCCTCAAACCCTGCAAACTGCTATGGAATTGGAGATACGGCAAACTTTGAGTGGAAATCGCCATGCTGGGCGTTTTTCCCCTAGGACATTTTTGACGTCTATGGCACCTGTTATCTCCAGAGATCCTGTGGTTTTTATGAAAGCTGCTGCTGCAGTTTGTCAGTTGGAATCATCAGGAGGGAGGACTTTTGTGGTGTTATCGAAGGAAAAAGAGAAGGAAAAGGACAAATCAAAAGCTTCAGGTGCTGAAGAATCTGTCCGGATTTCTGAGAGTAAGATGCATGATGGTTCTGGTAAATGTGCCAAAGGCCATAAAAAGATCCCAGCCAATCTTACTCAAGTAATTGATCAGCTTCTTGATATAGTTCTGAAATACCCTTTGCAAAAAAGTCAGGAAGGTTGTGTTGGTGACTTGAATTCTATGGATGTGGATGAACCTGCTACCAAGTTAAAGGGAAAATCCAAAGTTGATGAGGCAAAGAAAACGGAGTCTGAATCTGAAATATCTGCTGGACTGGCGAAGGTGAATTTTGTTCTCAAGTTGTTGAGTGATATTCTTCTTATGTATGTGCACGCAGTTGGGGTCATACTCAGACGAGACTTGGAATTGTGTCATTTGCGGGGATCTAATCAAACAGGTAGTTCAGGGCTTGGTGGGATAATTCATCACATCTTACACCAGCTGCTTCCAATAGCTACAGATAAATCTGCAGGACCTGATGAATGGAGAGACAAATTGTCTGAAAAAGCTTCTTGGTTCCTGGTGGTTTTGTGCGGTCGATCCGGTGAAGGGAGGAGGCGAGTAATTAATGAACTTGTGAAAGCTATGTCCTCATTCTCAAACTTGGAGAGCAATTCACATAAAAACATTTTGTTACCTGATAAAAAAGTTTTTGCTTTTTCTGATTTGGTATATGCAATTTTGTCTAAAAATGCATCCTCCAGCCACTTACCTGGTTCTGGATGTTCACCGGATATAGCAAAAAGCATGATAGATGGAGGAATGGTGCAGTCTCTCACCGGCATTCTTCAAGCAATTGATTTGGACCATCCTGATGCTCCTAAAATTGTTAATCTTCTACTGAAGGCTTTGGAAAGCCTGTCAAGGGCTGCCAATGCTAGTGAGCAAGTTCTTAAATCTGAGGGTCTGAACAGGAAGAAAACTACAGGGTCAATTGGCAGGCACGATGAACAGACAGCTGCGTCAGCTGCAGAGACCGTAGAGCATAATCAGAATGTGGGGGGCACACAGGAAGTCCCAGATGAGGAGGGGACTGACATTCAGCAACAAGAAGGAACTACTCATGTTGACGGTAATCATGCTGTACATCAAAATGAGTCAGCAGAGCAAGACATGAGGTTAGAATCGGAAGACACAATGGCAACCAACCCATCAATGGAGGTTGGACTGGATTTCATGCGTGAAGAAATGGAAGAAGGTGGTGTGTTACACAACACTGGCCAAATTGAGATGACTTTTCATGTTGAGAACAGGGCTGATGATGATATGGGTGATGAGGATGATGACATGGGAGATGATGGTGATGAGGACGAGGACGAGGACGAGGACGAGGGAGAGGACGAGGATGAGGATATTGCTGAAGATGGTGCTGGCATGATGTCTCTTGCTGACACTGATGTGGAAGATCATGATGATACTGGCTTGGGAGATGACTATAATGATGAGATGATTGACGAAGAAGATGATGATTTTCATGAGAATCGTGTTATAGAGGTAAGGTGGAGGGAGGCCCTTGATGGGTTAGATCATTTGCAGGTACTTGGTCAGCCTGGAGCTTCAGGTGGTCTCATTGATGTTGCTGCCGAGCCATTTGAAGGGGTGAATGTGGATGATCTTTTTGGTCTTCGCAGGCCTTTGGGTTTTGACCGTCGGCGTCAGAGTGGCAGGTCTTCCTTTGAGCGTTCTGTCACAGAAGTAAACGGATTTCAACATCCTCTTCTGTTAAGGCCATCCCAGTCAGGGGATCTGGTTTCTATGTGGTCATCAGGTGGGCATTCATCCAGGGATTTAGAAGCTTTGTCATCTGGGAGCTTTGATGTAGCTCATTTTTACATTGATGCTCCTGTTCTTCCATATGAACATGTACCTAGTAGTATATTTGTTGATCGTTCGGGTAGTGCAGCACCCCCACCTTTGTCTGATTATTCTGTAGGTATGGACTCGTTGCATACACAGGGACGAAGAGGGCCTGGTGATGGCAGGTGGACAGATGATGGTCAGCCGCAAGCAGGTGCCCAAGCAGCTGCAATCGCACAAGCAATAGAGGAACAGTTCCTGTCACAGCTGTGCAGTGTACCTGCAACCAATGTTCCCACTGAGAGGCAGTTCCAGAATTCAGGAGTGCAGGAGAATCAACCATCTGATCCTCTATCCAATGATGGTCAAGTTGTGGTGGATGGCGATAACACCAGCAACCAGCAACTTGAAGTTCATCAAGAAAATGGCAATGAAGATACCCGCTATCAGCCTAATCCAACAGTTGAAACCGTTCCTTGCAACGAGCAGGTTGATCCTCGGCCTTCATTCAGTGGTGCAGGTGAAGGTCCACAGGTGGATGAGCCTATGTTAGTTCAACCAATTTCTCTGAATAGTACACCAAATGGTCTTGATAACATGGAAATTGGAGATGGTGATGGCACTGCATGTGATCAAGTTGAGACAATGCCGGAGCTTGCCAACTCATCTGCAGAACAACATGCTGCTTTGCATTATGAAGGGGTCCCTGAAGTACCTGCAAGTCTCAATGAAGTGCCTATTCAGGCTGTGGGATCCGCAATAGGTGGTCTGTCCTATAATCCTCTGTTGGTTGATTCTGTTTCAGCGATGCCTAATGTGGATCATGTGAATGCTGATGTTGAAATGAATGGTGCTGATGCTGATGGAAATCAGCTCGAGCAATCCACGCTTGCTTCTGAACGAGGTGCCGACGAGCCATCATCCAGGCAAGAGACATTGGTTGCTCGGGATGCTGCCCAGGCTGACCAGACTGGTTTAGATAATGGGGCTCCTGCTACAAACGCAATTGATCCAACCTTCCTGGAGGCTTTACCCGAAGATTTACGAGCAGAAGTTCTAGCTTCCCAGCAGGCTCAGTCTGTTCAACCTCCAACTTATGCTCCACCTTCTGTTGATGATATTGATCCTGAATTTCTGGCTGCCCTTCCTCCAGACATCCAAGCAGAGGTTTTGGCACAACAAAGGGCACAGCGGATTGCACAGCAGGCTGAAGGACAGCCTGTTGACATGGATAATGCTTCAATAATTGCAACTTTTCCTGCTGATTTGCGTGAAGAGGTTTGTGCTTTTTAATTTAGCCTTCCATTATTTCTTGAGTTATGATAACCATTTTGTGATTGCTTTTGTTCCAGGTGCTTTTGACATCTTCAGAAGCAGTATTATCAGCATTACCTTCACCATTACTTGCCGAAGCCCAAATGCTAAGGGACCGAGCAATGAGTCACTATCAGGCTCGCAGCCTGTTTGGTAGCAGCCACAGGCTAAGTAGTCGTAGAAATGGTTTGGGGTTTGATAGGCAGACAGTGATGGACAGGGGTGTTGGAGTTACAATTGGAAGGAGGGCTACTTCTACTATTGCAGATAGCATGGAGGTGAAGGAAATGGAAGGCAAGCCACTTTTGGATGCAAATGCATTGAAAGCTTTGATCCGCCTCCTAAGGTTGGCACAGGTAATTTATGGTCTATAAATATCATGTTTCACTGGGAACTAATCTTGCATCCTTGCTATTTGGGAAAAGTTGAACTTTTTATTTTGTGCATGTTCTTTTAACTTGGCAAAATGGCTTAGAATTACTTGATTTGTAGTTTCAATTAATTCTAAATTTTAGTTTTTTGATTACTTCTAGAAGATTAATAGCCTGGTTCTACATCCATAAATTTTCAAAAGAATGAATTAGCTTGCAAAATGGCTTTCTTTGTTGTTTCACACAAAAGGTCCAGTAACATTAAGGATATGTTTCTCTTAAAATTTATAGAATTTGTGTATAAAAATGTCTATTGTTCAGAGTGCAGAATGCCAATTTTTTTATTTTTAGATATATTTTTAAAGTTTGTTCTGCTAACCTGTTGATTTTTTTTTTTATTTCTATTATGTTAGCCTCTTGGGAAAGGTCTTCTACAAAGACTTCTGTTGAACCTTTGTGCACATAGTACCACAAGGGCAACTTTGGTTCGCCTTTTGCTCGATATGATTAAACCTGAGGCTGAAGGGTCAATCAGTGGATTGGCAACAATTAACTCCCAGAGGCTTTATGGCTGTCAGTCAAATGTTGTTTATGGTCGATCACAGTTGTTGGATGGTATTTCTTTTTTCTATTTGTTGTAATCATTATTTTCTTATTGGCTTTTGTTTTAAATTATTAATTTTGATTATTTGCTTAACAGGTCTTCCTCCCTTGGTTTTGCGTCGAATTCTTGAAATCTTGACCTATTTGTCTACAAATCATACTTCTATTGCCAATATGTTGTTCTACTTGGATCCCTCAATTGTTTCGGAGCCTCTAAGTCCAAAATATCTGGAAACCAAGATGGATAAAGGCAAGGAGAAAATTGATGATGGAGGTGATTCATTAAAACCTCTGGGAGACACTGATGATATTCCTTTGATCCTGTTCCTGAAGCTTTTGAACCGACCACTTTTTCTACGCAGCACTGCTCATCTTGAGCAGGTATGAGCAATCTGGTTCTGAAGTGGTTTTACATCTCTTACCTTTCTTGATTTAATTCAATGTGTTTAGAAGTTTGGCTCATATTTCTCTGTAGCATGTTTTCCCCATATTTGTAGTACAACCTTGATCCTTTCTTCTAAAGTGCTCTTGAATGTATGCATGAGACAAATTCCCTATGGTGCAGGTCATGGGATTGCTTCAAGTAGTAGTTTTTATGGCAGCGTCAAAATTAGAGAGCCAGGCTCAATCTGGACAGGCGAGGGAGACTTCCCAAAAACAAACTGTTGGTGAAGCTTCTAGTGATGTTCCAAGTGTTCCGCCTGTGGTTGCAGAGTCAAGTGAAGAAGACAAAGCTGCCAGTGCTGGGTTATCCGTTTCTGATGGAAAGAGGAGCATTGATGCATCCAGTGTTTTCTTGCAGTTGCCACAAGCTGATTTGCGCAATCTGTGCAGCCTTCTTGGTCGTGAAGGGTACTTTCAGTTTTTCACTCTTGTACATTTTGCAAGTTCTGTTTTATCAGTCAACTTTCACACTATATTTTGGTCAATCCATCATTGGCTATCTGCCATTCATTTATATATTATCTTCTACCAAAAAAATCTATTTTCTATTTCCTTTTTAGTCGTCTCCATTTTCCTATATTTTTGTTTCCCCAGCAGCTGTGAATTGGACAATGAATCACTAATCTTTTCCATTGATAAATTTCAGGCTGTCAGATAAAGTGTACATGCTAGCTGGAGAAGTGCTTAAGAAGTTGGCCTCAGTTGTTGCAACCCATCGTAAATTCTTTACTTTGGAGCTTTCAGAATTAGCTCATGGGTTGAGCAGTTCAGCTGTCAGTGAGCTTGTTACCTTGAGGAACACACACATGCTGGGTCTAAGTTCTGGCTCCATGGCTGGGGCAGCAATCCTACGTGTGCTACAGGCACTCAGCTCACTTACCTCACCCACTGTTGATGAGAATATGAACGTGGAGCACAATGGGGAACAGGAGGAGCAAGCTACCATGTGGAACTTAAGTATTGCACTTGAGCCATTGTGGCAGGAATTGAGCGAATGTATTAGTGTGACAGAGATGCAGCTCATTCAGAGCACTTTTGGTCGGACTATGTCAAATATTACTGTAGGGGAGCACGTACAGGGGAGCTCTTCTTCATCCCCTCTTCCTCCAGGAACCCAGAGACTCTTGCCCTTCATTGAAGCTTTCTTTGTTTTGTGTGAAAAGCTACAGGCAAACCAATCCATTGTGCAACAAGATCACATGAGCATAACTGCGAGAGAAGTCAAAGAGTCTTCTGGGAGTTCTTCCTCAACCACAGCATACATGGGGGATTCTCAGAGAAAACTTGATGGTGCTGTCACATTTTCCAGATTTGCAGAAAAGCACCGCCGGCTTTTGAATACTTTTATTAGACAGAATCCTGGCTTGTTGGAGAAATCACTTTCTATGATGCTGAAGGCTCCCAGACTTATTGATTTTGATAACAAGAGAGCATATTTCCGCTCCAGAATAAGGCAACAGCATGAGCAACACCTCTCTGGCCCTCTGCGGATAAGTGTTCGGCGGGCATATGTTTTGGAGGATTCATACAATCAATTGAGGATGCGACCTACTCAGGATCTCAGGGGAAGATTGAATGTGCAGTTCCAAGGTGAAGAGGGTATTGATGCTGGGGGTTTGACAAGAGAATGGTATCAACTGCTGTCGAGAGTTGTATTTGACAAGGGAGCATTGCTTTTCACAACTGTGGGGAATAATGTGACTTTTCAGCCAAACCCTAATTCTGTCTACCAGACAGAACATTTGTCTTACTTCAAGTTTGTGGGCCGTGTGGTAATGCTCCAGAACTTGGTTTTTCTGAACTAGATTTTACTACTGTTGTTGAAATAGGCTGTTTTCTGAATTTATTGCTTGTGAGCTTCTGTGTAGGTTGCCAAGGCATTGTTTGATGGGCAGCTTTTGGATGTTTACTTTACTCGGTCTTTCTACAAGCACATTCTAGGTGTAAAGGTGACTTACCATGACATAGAGGCTGTTGATCCTGATTATTACAAGAATTTGAAGTGGATGCTGGAGGTTAGTGAATTTAATCAGTCATGCCCCCTCTTCTGAATTCATTTGTGCTTTTACCCACATGTTGCTATGTAGCAAGTTTTTCCTCCAGCGAATGACAGTATAACTTCTTCTGTATCTTGTCTGTTTCAGAATGATGTGAGTTGTGTACCTGACTTGACATTTAGTATGGATGCTGACGAGGAGAAGCACATCCTTTATGAGAAAACTCAGGTACTCCCAGCAATTTGATACCATGTATTATTGTTAGTAGTCTTGTTATTATGGACGGGGTTTTCCTCTTCCGGGGCATGAACATTGTCTTCCAAGTTTTATCTGGCTCCCAAGCTTGCATTTATTAGTGCTGTTGTGGTTGAAAAGGTTACTGATTACGAGCTTAAACCTGGAGGAAGAAACATAAGGGTTACTGAAGAAACAAAGCACGAGTATGTGGACCTTGTTGCTGATCATATCCTGACAAATGCTATTCGTCCTCAAATCACTTCTTTCCTCGAAGGTTTCAATGAATTGGTCCCAAGGGAACTTATTTCCATTTTTAATGATAAAGAGCTTGAGCTACTAATCAGTGGACTTCCTGAAATTGATTGTGAGTTGGCTTTCTTTTTATCTCGTTCAATTTGTGGTTTGTTTTTCTTTGCAATTCCCGAACAATAGCATGGATGTTGCAGTGGATGATTTGAAGGCCAACACTGAGTATACCGGCTATACCTCAGCATCTAGCGTTATTCAATGGTTTTGGGAGGTTGTCAAAGGTTTTAACAAGGAAGACATGGCCAGACTGCTGCAGTTTGTAACTGGAACATCAAAGGTGATTGGTTGTACTGTATACTTGGCTATTCTATAAATATATTTCATATGTATTCTAACTGATACAAAATTGGTTACTTCATTGTATATTTTGCATGATATTGTTGAGTTGGTCTCTAGGCTTAGGCATGGTTATAGTGTTTTAGCAGTTTAACCACGTAAAACTTATTTGGAATTTAGTAAAAACTAACTTGTGGGTTTTCAGGTTCCATTGGAGGGTTTCAAGGCTTTGCAGGGTATCTCTGGGCCTCAGAAGTTTCAGATTCACAAAGCATATGGTGCTCCCGAGCGTTTGCCTTCAGCTCACACATGGTTAGTTTAGAATACATGATACCCGATGCTGTTATGGTTACTTTAAAGCCCAAAACTTGCTCCTGATATTGGAATTTCTGTTTCTGTATGCTCTTTTTTGTTTCCAGCTTCAATCAGCTAGACCTTCCTGAGTACACCTCCAGGGAACAGCTTCAAGAACGCTTGCTGCTTGCCATTCATGAAGCCAGTGAAGGCTTTGGCTTTGGCTAACCTAGTTGAACACATTGGCGGCCTGGGATTGTCAACAATTTGTCTTAAGAGATGATGTACATGTCAGTCACCTTTCTTTTTCCCAAGTTTTTTTTTTTTTTTTTACCATCTGTTCATGTATTTTAGTATCTTATTATCACTGACGATTTGTTCCTGATTTGATTTGCACGCAGACAGAGGAGGATTGACTAAAAGTGGATAAGGATTAGAATAATTTAAAGCCAGGAGTCGCGCATCAAAATTGCATTAGCACAGCAAGTGAATTCAGCTGGGAAATAGATAATTTTTTGGGTAACTTGCCATGTCAGGGCACATTCTCGCATACAAAATATTGATGGATGAATCTCTCGTTCCATTGTTTATATAGAGTTTCGTTAGTTGATACTTGCTAATATTCCCCGCTATCTATTATAATCTTGATGGAAAATTACCTTTTATCGATTTCCTATCTAGAAGTTTCATGTCTTTCTTGATTGCATTTTTGTTTATGCGGGCAGGTGCAAGTCTGAATTTATTTTTATTTTTTTTCCATTTAATGACCCCATGTTGGTAGCTTCTTTGCTCTCAATTTGATATACAAGTCTAAGATCTTACCAGCTTCTTTTGCTAAGAATAAAAAGATTTGACTAGTTGCAAAACTCGGTCAGTTGGTAGTCGACCATAGTCGAAGGCAAGAACTACACATCCACCTAAAACCAGTCATTTAGGGGGCCTTTGATGTTTTCTAGAATTGGATTGCAGATAATATACCTTTTTACTTTTAATGTTTGGTTCATCTTTACAGATTCATGAAGAATTTAAACTAATTTATCATTTTAATCTTCAAACAAATAATATCAAATTTGTAAATATTAATATTTGGCTTTTGTTTTGATGCGTACACACAAAAAATACATGCTACTTGTGTTAAAAACTAATATATTGGAATGGATCCAACAAAAAAATTAACATAAATTATTTTTTAAAAAAATTTAAATTAATTAATAATACATCTTCCATATTATTATTATTATTATTAAATTCTATTTAATTTTACTTTATACATGAATATAATAGAAATTTTTTGCACAACCCATTATATTTCTTTTGTTTTTTATTTTGCTTGGTTACTTTATTGCGACTATCTACTTTTGCTATCATATAATTAAATAAAAATATTTAAAAAAGATGAAGTTATTAAACTCAGTACATGAAATGCAAAAAAGAAATGTTGTCATTAAATTTTCTCAATTCGAACAATGTTTTTGCCTATCATCATAGCTTCATTTAAACATGTCAAGTCAACTAAGTCATCACCCTCACATGATTTCTTATTCACCCATAAATTATTTTAATCATGTTAATGTTCCATGTTAAATAACTTATGTTGAAGAATGAATTCCAATAAAGTTTTATGAGTTGAGTCTACTTTTAACTTGACCTGTTCATTAACCATGTATTTAAAATTTTTTTTCCAACAAAACCTTACACGAATGAAAATTGTCTGCCAAATGTAAAAGAATTAAAGATTTATAGAGAGACATTAATTTGTGGATCACTACATCATAATAGATAGTGTTTCACTTTGAATCTTCCGTAGTGAAATATTATTAGATTTACTCAGCTAAATAGTAAATGCAATATCTTGAATTACTCAACCTTTTATGTAAACCAAGACAATAGTATTCACATAGTTTTTTACCTAGGTATTTCTGTTGGTTCTCACTATTGTGTTTATTTTTTTTGCCTTAATCAACTTTTGAATTCATAAATGTTTCATGGAATTCAATCTTTTACAAATTCTCAAAGAAACGACCACATTTCTCACTTATATAAGTTATCTTTCATTAACAATATTTTACTATACTTTATTTGGTATACCAAGATATGAAAATTATTAAGATCACAAGTCACCCTTAATCACTCTATGGATAACACCTTTTTTTCCTTGTAGAAATATATAGAAAATAATAATTTTTTAGTGCTATTAAGAATGTTATATGACATAGTTTTCTATTTAAATCTAGATTCTGGGATCCTCAATCAATTGTGTACGGTTACCATTATTAAACTCTTTTATTTTTAAATTATGCTCATTTCCCTTGATGAATGATGAATTATACATAAGCTCTCTTGATAAATCTTTAGTTGACAGATCCGCTATATTTCCTTTAAATTTACATGATCAATGGAAATTATCCTATTTGAGAGCAAATTTTTAGCGGTATCACGTCTACAATATATATGTCTAGATTTACCAGTATATATATTGTGCCCTACCATTTGTTGATTAACTGTCGTAATGGATTTAAATTGTTGACACTGATTTTGGCTAACATGAAATATCCTCTAAAAAATTCCAAAGTTTTCTAACGTTTTTTCTAGTTTTATCGAGAGCAATAAACTATGATTGCATCGTGAATCTTGCTATATATATTTACTTAGATGATTTTCATGATATAACTCCTCCACCAAATATGAAGACATATCCATCAGTAGATTTTAAATCCTTAGAGTTAGATATCTAATATGCATCATTATACATTTCTAGTATTGTTGGGTAAGTAGTATAATGAAACTCATTGTTCAAGATGTAACTTAAATATTTAAGCACCCTATTTATTTTTTCTAATAATTCATACTTATATTATTTATAAATCTACTCATTTTACTAACCGAGTCAACAATATATGGTCTTGTTTATAATATATATTAAGCTCCTAATTATTCGAGAATATTTCAATTTATTTATTACCTTCCTTTTATTTTTAGATAAATGAATACTTATGGCCATTAGTGTTCACTGTGCTATTGTCACTTTTAAAAAAATTATTTATTTATTACAAATCTAGTCCATCAATTGTCCTAGTGATTTTTATTTCTGGTATGACATTTGCAACTCTCAAATCTTTCATGTCAAATTTGTTATTAATTTTGACCCCTATTTCTAAAATATTTTTCAAAAATAAAAAAAAGCAAAAAAAAAAATCAAAAAAGTGTTTTCAACACATTCAAGCCATTTACGCACCCATTTATCCTTTTGACATCTTTAAAAAATATTCAATCCATAAAAAAAATGATAAAATAAGAAATAATATTAAAAAAGAAGATTGGTGGGTGAAACGCAAAACAAAAAAAAAAGAACCAAAGTGAAATTTGGTTATTTGCTCCCCATATAATAATATTAAGAGGGAATGAAAAAAAAATTACTATAAATAGAGAATAAATTTTAGAAAAGAGGGAGAGGGGTGGTAAAAAAAAAAACTAGCCTCCATTGAAGGAGAGCTAAAAAATACAATTGTGAGAGAAAAAAAATAGATAAACTGTTAAGAGCTACAAAATGTGTTGAAGAGAGAGAAAGGAAGAAATAATAAAAATAATAAAAGTCTGCCACAAAACAAAACCTAGCATACCCTTCTTCAACCTCTAACCATAGCTCCAAAAAAACCTTAAGCATCTTTAACAAAAGCTCTGGCCCTCGCCATATCTCCTATTCATTTTCTTCATTAAAATTCATCTCATCATGTTCACACATAATTCCCTGCTTGAATCTAGACTAAACCACCTTCATTTTTTCACTACCACAACAACACACATTCATCAATGATCCAAATCATCTAATACAGACCTTTTGATCACATGGTCAAGCAACCCTCAACGAAGTATATAACAACTATGAAAGCTGAAAATCAGGTTTGATAGAACTTTGACATAGAGGTAACCTTATAACTAAGAACCGAAGGTATTAAAAAAGACTTAGACTTAGAAATAACCTTGAATCTAAAAATCCTATGCGAATGATGCCACAAAACCAGATAATCTTTGATAAGTCAGTGTATGATCTTTGTCCCTACAAAGAAATGTTGTTTTGCCACAAACAAAGAAAAGAAAAACTCATATTTATTCTCCAACTTGCTCTTAAAATTTGAAGTAAAAAAAATAATAATAAAGTCTCCTTTAACTAACCCAAATAGACTCCTTTTGGGTTGCAAGCTAATTGACCTAAATTAGTAATCAACTAACATAAGTCCAATAATGAAATAAACCTTTAAACAATATTTAATAGGTTAGAACAAACCCAAATTAAAAATAATTATTCAAAAATAAATAAATAAATAAAATGGAATAATAAAAACAAAGTCTTCATCATGCTAAAATTCCTCCATATAGCCTGAATCTCCAATTTTTGCATATTCTTGGCAAATTTTCATTCCTAACTTCAAACACATTGTTCTTTCTTGTCTAGATGAATTAATGGGCCTATCATATATGGTTGAAAAGCTTGAGATATCTAGTTTATAGAACAACCTGAATCACAACAAAATTCCACCTTTAGGTCCAAATATGTTCTAAATAGTACACTAAAGGTCTAGTCTGGCAGATTTGACAAGATTTATCTAGTAAATTCAACCCTTTGAAATAAAATGTTCTTGAACTCCATTTGACCTGAAAGTTAAAAAAAAAAAAAACATATTTCCATATGTCTAATATCTCCCTGTAAAATTTTAGCTCGTTTTGATGTATAGTTTGAGAGATATGCTCAGTCTTGCAAAACTGGTTAGGAAACATTTTAAGGTTAAATCCAAACTTGACTTGGTTTGTATCATACTTCCCTTTTTAAAAAATATTTAACTTCGAATCTGTATTATCAAAAACATCTTATAAGGTCAATAAATCAGTATCAAACCGAAGAATAACATCACCATCAAAACCAAGAAGAACCTTGTTACCAAAGAAGGTCCCCCTGATATACAAGCTCTACTCCTCGACCATCTTCTCCTTCTTCAATTATAGTTGCTCATCATATATTTACGTAGGTGTCAAAGATACAAGATTTACAGGTCTTTCATTTATTTTAAAGGAATACTTATTTGTCACTCCATCATGCATAGCTCTGCTATCATACTGTCATGGTCTACCAAACACAAATGACTAGCTTGCATTGTCACAACATCACATAACACCTCATCACAATATTTATCAATATAAAAAGCAACCAAAACCTGCTTATTCACTTTTACTTCACCACCATCATTCAACCACTATAATTTATAAGGTATGAGATGTTTGGTAGTGTGCAAGCTCAACTTTCTCACCAATTCCGTACTAGCTATATTAGTGCAACTACCATTATCTATAATTAAGCTACATACCTTATTATGAACATGACATCTCATGTGAAATATGTTCTCTCTCTCTAACCTTCTAAATCATCCACCTTGACATGCATACTCAGTGCTCTCCTTACCATAAGAGCCTCTCCCTTAATCGGATACTCAATATAAACATCATTAAAATCCTCCAATGGTGGCATCTTCTCTTCATCCTCCCCATCAGTCTCAACCTCATTATTAGCTTTCATAAATATGACCCTTTTGTTTGGATATTATAAAGCAACATGACCAAAACCTAGACAATGAAAGCATTTAATGTCACGGTTATAAAAAGTAAGAGTAACATTGCTAACTTTAACAGTGATCGAGGTGTCTTTCTTCTCTCTAGAGTATTCGACCTTGCCCTTCTCATTCTGCTGTGATGGATCACCCCTAGTATTAGCCTTCCAATTAGGTTTCCAAGGTTTCAAAGGGCCTAATGGTTGTGTTTACCAAATGGTGCCCTTTCATTTATGTTATTTCTTCACTTTCACGGTCATATGCACCATCTCCTCCAACTCTACATAATGATGAAACTTTATAATATGAGTTATATCATGATTAAGGTCGTTCATAAATCTAACTATAGTATCCTACCCAACATTAGCTTGAATCTAGCTATAGTATCCTCCCCAATATTAGCTTGAATCATAACAAGTTTCATCTCGTTGAAGTACTCGTCAACACTCTTTGTTTCTTGACTCAAACTTTGCAATCTTTGATACAATTCTCTATAATAGTGGTTTGGCACAAATCTCCTTCTTATAAAGGATTTCATCTCATCCCAAATATCAACTTGCCTCTCATAATTCCTCCCGCAGTTTGTCACGAATTAATCCCACCACACAATGACATAGTCAGTAAGAGCAATCACATCAAGCTTGACTTTCTTGGGCTCTAGATAATTATGACACTAAAAATCCACTCAACATTCTTCTCTCATTCTAATTAAACTTTTGGATCATTCTTCTCTTGAGAAGCTAATATTTTCAACTTAATTTTACCAAAATCTCCACCTAACTTAGCAATATGGTCTTGGTACCTATAATTACCTATCTGGCCAAAATTATCACCATATATTTCCCTTACTAACTAACAATTCTGTTATTATCCAAAATGTTCCCCATTTCTCACAGACACATTTTCAAAATAAACATCACGTATGTCTGTATTATCAGCCACAAACTCATCTACATTAGTGTTAACTCGCCTAACAGCCCTTCTAACATTAAATTATCTTCGCTCAAGCCTAATTTGAACCCCACTATGACCATTAAAATGTTGTCTCTCCAATATATTCAACCTATCTCTAAATTAATTGGTCAGTCGACCCATTGCTAATTTATAATGTGTAACTAAGTTACAATTTCATTATCTCCTCACTATGGTGCTATGTTGTTACTTGCCTTTGACATCTTTGAATCTAAAAATTAGTTAATTGACAAGAAATATATATATTTCTCACTCACTCCCTCACGTGTTTACACTCCTCTCGTGTTTCACTCAAATATAGACTCTTCACTCAAATATAATAGCCTTGGTAGCATATCCAAATATGTGTATATAACTCAAGAAGAAATAAAAATATGAAAAGAAGCAAAGACAAAACTATGATTATAATTTCATGAGTAACAAACGAAGTTGTACAAAAAATAGATGTTTTTGAAGACGCGAAAGAAAGAAAAAAGATGCCAAGGTTATATAAAAAAAATTAAATAACACCTAAATATATCAATTATGATGTTATTATACTGTCATAATTGAAAAATAATAGCAGCAAAACAAGTTTGAATTACTGACATGAATTAGACCCGTTACGACAAGTTTCAATCCTGAATTTAGTTCCTATAGCAAACAAACTTAAAATGATCTAAAGTTTTATTTGGGGTGCTATTAGAATATTAAAACTAATTATATAAAATTTGAGAGTTTTTGAATTTATTTGACACAAAATTCCCTTCTGATATAAATCTGACATGTTATGACAAGTTTAATCCCAACCTTGGTTGCTATAGCAAACGATCTCTAAATGAGTTCGAATATTATACGGGGTGCTATTAGGACTCTTAGAACCAGTATACAAAATTTAAGCATTGTTTGAGTTGTTTTAGTCTAAATTCTCCCTTGTTTGTGTATTGTGGAAGATTCGATGAAAGTGACTTTTGGATGTTCTTTTCTTATTTTTTTACTCTTTATTCTTTGGATATATTCTGAGACAACAACAAACTAAAATAATATCTTTTTTTAAGGAACCCTAAGTGCAAACTACTAAGCTCTAGACATGAAATAATTGAAAATTGAATCAAAGACAACTAAAGCTAAGAAAGCTAAACCTAACAAGAAGAAAAAAAGAATGATATAACCTGATTTTTAGAGCCTAGCTTTGATACCAACTAATATAGATCTCTTGATCACATGGTCAAGCAACCTCTAACGAAGTAAATAACAACTCGAAAAGCTGAAAATCAGATTTGATAGAACTTTGATCTAGAGGTAACTATATACCCAAGAACCAAAGGTATTGGAAAAAAACTTGGATCCAGAGATAACATTGTATCTAAGAACCGTAAATATGCGAATGACACCACAGATAATCTTCAATAAGTTAGTGTACGATATTTTTCCCTACAATGAAAGGTTGTTTTGCCATAATAAAAAAAACAAAAGAAAAACTCATGTTTATTCTTCAACTTGCTAATGAGATTTGCAACTAAAAAAAACATAATATAATCTCCACTAATTAACCCTAATAGACCATGTTTGGATTGCAAGTTAATGCGCTTAAGCTAGTAATCAACTAACATAAGTCCAATAATGAAATAAATCCCTAAAAAATATCTAATTGGCCAGAACAAACTCAAATTAAAAATAATTATTCAACATTAAATAAATAAATAAATAAAATAGGATAATAAAAATAAATTCTTCATGCTAAAATTCTTCCATTTAGCCTGAATCTCTAATTTTCATATATTTTTGGCAAATTTTCATTCTTGACTTCAAACACGTCATTCGCTCTCGTTTGGATGAATTAATGGGCCTACCATATATGGTTGAAAAGCTTAAGATGTCTAGTTTCTAGAACAACTTGAATCACATCAAATTTCGACATTTAGCTCCAAATATGTCCTAAATAGTACATAAAAGGTTTAATTTTAACAGATTTGTCTAGTAACTTCAACCCTCTGAAATAATATGTTTCCGAACTCCATTTGACCTGAACATATTTCTATGTATCTAGTATCTCCTTGTAAATATTAGGTCGTTCTGATGTACAATTTGA
>Ga0307517_10000596_pt1 | contig 61589 bp, 38 predicted proteins | sample 23_EM_MG_FD_194515 | JGI IMG/M metagenome (GOLD analysis project Ga0307517, IMG submission 194515) | Populus trichocarpa ectomycorrhiza microbial communities from riparian zone in the Pacific Northwest, United States - 23_EM | ecosystem: Host-associated > Plants > Roots > Unclassified | place...
AATTATATATATATATATATATATATATATATATGTTTCATGTAGGCTGTTTGTATATATATGTAGGGGTTGGTGCTTGCTAGTTCTTGCTGGGAAATCCAACTACATGCCTTTTTTTTAAAGCTACGGAAACCAAAATTTGCAAAAGAGGTGAAAAGGTGGAATTGAAGGTTTTAAAAAAATAAATAAAAAAGAAGGAGAGTTTATTTAATATCAAAGCCTGATCAACCTCGGTGAAGATGACTTCTGTTGAGTTTTTATTACATAAATATGAAATTTTATTACTTTATTTAGATTTATAAATATCAAAATAGATAATTTATTGCACTTGAGGTCATGGCCTAGCGGGGAAAGGGACTTGTTTCCTTCCTCTGCACTTGGGTTCGATCCTCTCTATGCATGTCTGTCACTCCCGCGGTGCTTTACATGCCCACTGGGCTTACAGGATGTTCAGTGGACCCAGGAATTAGTTGTGGTACGCGTAAGCTGGCCTGAACATCCCGGGTTATAAAAAAAAAAAATTATGAATTTAAAATGTCTATGAAAATACTCGAAAAATAAAATACCCTTACATATATAAAGTCATCAAAATAGAGCTTAAGTACCAATCAGCTTAGCAAGCATCTTACACTTATTTATTTTGGCCGAATTATATGGATATACATTCATGGGTTAATTTCATTTCTTCGTTTAAAAAAACTATTTATCATATTTATACATATGACAATTAGCCCCTAAGAATAAGCAATTATACACAATTAAATTGAATATCTTAAACAAATTCTTCTCTTACTTTCTAAGTTTGTTAATTTACTCATTTTATTCTATCTTTTTAGCACAATTTCAAACAAAGGATTAGAAATGATAAATCCTGGTTGGTTTGGTTAAATCAAACCAGAACACTATTCGATGTTTTAATCATAATGTAGCTTTATAACTCGATTTTAGTTGTGATTTGTCTTGATGGAAAGCTAAGACATAAAATTATAGCTCTGATGAGAAAGAAACACCCATTTATATCATTTTCGAGCTCAAAATCAACAATCATAATAGTTTCCGAAATCTGCTAAGAAGTTATGTCGGTTTAGACCTTTTCTTAGTGTTTAGCTTATATCTAAAATTATATAATTTAAAATTAATAAATACCAGTTTTATTTAAAAACTAACATCTATATCTACAACTTTTCTAAAGAAACTCCAAATTCCATTGTTTTCAAGCTTTAGATTCAAATACAAGTTGGATGATTAAAGATATACACGGCTAAACTACATCCAACACCACCAATAGATATTTTCTAAAATTCCTTCCATGATTCAACTTTAAATAAAATGTATGATATGTTTTAACAATAAATTCAACATAAAACACCTTCTCATTAAAGATTATTATATAAGCCTAAATTCTATTTACATAAATCCATACCCATCAATAACTTCTCAATAAAAATAAAGTAATCACATACAAAAACACTTGCCCATCATGTTTAAAGGAAGTTTAAAGAAGCCTTTTGGTCTATTTTCTCTAGATTATCCACTTCTATCTCTATCTGAATTCTCTTTCTTTTATTTCTCTTTTTTTTTTCTTCTTGGTTCTTGCTTGATTTGGATGTTTACTTCTTTTTCCACACAAATCACGCAAAACCCATAGAATTTTAGAGGATCTCTCACCAATTTTTGAATGAACAAGCTAGAACTCTCTAGCTTTCTCCCATGGCTGCTACTGGCAGCTTCTTTTAAAAGGAGAGGGCTATAGCTTTTCAGTTTGATTACAAAAATACCCTTATACATGTTTCCTTGGATTTTTTTTACCCATAAACTACATGTCTAAATCACGAGACTTTCTTGAATTCTGATTGACTTAAAATTTTAATTTATATAAAAAAATATGTCAGGAGACTTTTTATAAAACTTCAACCCAATCCAATGATTAGACTGAGAATTATACGTGATAGCATAAAACTGATCAATTTGTGATTTTTCTTCAGAAATCTAAATTTTCTTATTCAATCATTGCATAAATCATATCAATTATTTTACTAAATCCTTGAGACAATTTTCTTATCCCAAATATATTTATTTTTCCTTTCTACTATTTATTTCAATTACATACTTGTTATCGTTTCACGGTAACGTTACCGATTTCTAAATGATGTTTACACCTTCGTTCTTAACTTTTTTTTGGCACTATCCTTCCATATAGTTTATTCTTTATTACCATACTAATTTATTGGGATCTTTTTTTTATTTTTCTTATCTTTTTATCCATTAAAACTCGTTACTTATTTCACTAACATTGTTACTGATTTCACTAACATTATGGATTTTGAACTCAAATTCATATTTTTTCTTTTAACTTCATCAATACCTTTAATCATCAATACCTTTAAATTTATCTATGAACGTCATCCTTTCCATTACATAATATTTATTGTTATTCTGTCATTTATTCATTTTTTTTCCATCCTGAGTTTTCATCTTCGGTCTTACGTTTATACAGGGTTTTACACGTGCTTTATTCTCCTTCTTTTTAAAAGAAGGAAGGGAAGCATTTTACGGGATCCAATTTCAAATCCCTAAATTAGTAAGAATTCCCAATCCTTCGAGGGGCAGTAGAAGGATAAAATTATAAACAGAAAGGCTGGCTAGTGATGTTTGCGATAAAAGACTGTAAACAGAAAGGCTAAAATGATAACTACACATTAAAATCGAAGTTCCGAACAGACCAATCATATAGCCTTAGAATCCGTTTCTCAAGGCAAGGCAGAAGATGCTGTTGAAATAGCAAGTTCATATATCCAGCAGATCATCAATGATCTTGCTCGGCTTTGATTTCCAGGAACAAAAAAAATCTACGAAATGAAGCACCTTGATTGTACTTCATAATACATTATTTTTTCGTGAGCAAGACAGGACTTCAGAAAATTGCAATCAGTACAAAAATCCATGCATTTCTTGTAATTTCAAAAAAAGTGCCAAGCAAATTCCCATCTCCTGCTTGCTAACCTTAAAGATGCCATGCAATTGCAATCCATAAAATTACAACATTGCAAGTAAGAATTCCTCAAATAATTCTTGTCATTTCTAGGAAAGTTTATTGACAAGTGGTCTCAGGAAAGGTTAAACAAAGCTGATCTTTAAAGCCATTGTCAAATGCAGAAAAGAATTGGCAAACCATACACGGTTGCTCTTATGATTAAAAGAAAAGTTCAGGCACATCGTATGCAAAATCATGCATATTGCTAGTTACTACTATGACTCCAAAAGCAGTAGTAGCAGTTAAAAAGTGATGCCTCCTTCATTCTTCACAAAACACAATGGCATCAATCCCGGACTTCCTCTTGCTTCTTCCCACCAGATTTGAGATACCATCCCAGAGCACCAAAAACTGTAACTGTACCAGCTACAACTGCATAATTCCGGTATTTATCAGTTGATACTTTTTCAGTGGATACTCCAGGTGGTGTTGGGGAAGCAGCAGTACTTGCTTTGATATCAGTTGATGCCCCGCCTGAGCCTGAGGCAGTTGTCTCCGCCTGAATAAAACAAACAAGTTTGAGCTTCATGGAATTAATACAGTTCCATCCAAGAAAACCTAACTGAACACAGTGCAGATACAGTGTCTTTCTTGAGAAAGCTGATAGGGGTAACTTTTGCCCCTGTAAAACTACCCAAGCCTAAGCGGCGCATATATCAAGACGGAATTACATATACAGTTGATCGAGTACTCAGTTAGTTTGCTTGTTTGAAATCTGATTGCTCAACTTGACAAACCTTCAATAAATTTCTACTTCTACTTTGAAGGAAAAAAGAAGAACAAAAGACACACAATGAACTCTTCTTACTGCAAAGGACTTTTGGAGCTAGAGTTATATTGACTTAATGACTAAAATCACAAAGTAACTCATGACATACAAAAAAAGCTACATTGCCAGATCAAGGTTTTTTTTTTTTTAAAAAAAAAAAAAGCACATAAGATAGCAATAACAAAGATTCAATAGAAAATGTGCTATAACCATACCTTGCGTGCGAGTTTCTCCAGTTTTTCTTTCTCAACTTTCTGCAAAAGTCAAACAATGCATTGCAGTATCATAAACCATAAGAAGTCGTATTCAATCAGCCTTCCTTTCATTGAAATGCTGTGCAGCAACTAGATAATGAAGTAGATGCACGCAAATATTAAATAAATTTTGCCAAGCCACCACTCAGACATGTATCGATTATTTTTTCAGGGTTCTTTAGCTCTTTGGGTGCAACACATATTAATACCAAACTTCAACAATCAAGTAATATGTGTGGGCAGATCACAACAAATGAAGGGACTTCATTTTTCCCCTTTGAATGAGGCTACTAGCATGCCAAAGCCATCCCAAATCCCATCTCTCATTTGGTTAAATAGTAAGGCCGCACAGCTTTTGACAGAAAATAGCTAAAAATAACCCTTTTAACTTTCAACTGCAAGATTGCTGCCTACAAGAATGAGTTGAAATAATGTCCGATTACTATAAAACTGTACCACCAAACCATTTCTATTTCAAGAGATCATAACATAATTAATCCCTAATCACCTTAGTAATTACAAAAAGTCCAATTTGGCTACTACAATGCACACCTTTTTTAGGACTAAATAGCAGCAGCAGCGATAATATTAATTAATTAGTTTTCCTCGTTTTCGCTGAAAAATGACTTTATCCAGGACAATATTCTAAAAGAAATTCCAAGTCAGAAAGAAAATATAATAATAATAATAATAATAGGATGACGATAGATTTTCTTCGTTTTAGCTAAAAAATGACTTCATTCAGGAAAAGATTCTGGAAAAAAATCCAAGTAAAAAGAAGAAAATCTCGAGATTTATTGTTTATTACCTTGATGTAAACATTTTCTGCAGCCTTTTCCTCTTCGCTGAGAACTTTGCCGCCGCTCGAGAATCTTCGAAATGCTAGTCGTCTGGCAGCAGAACCAATCCGTGTCGCCATGTTGACAGGGAGTAACACCTGTAATCAGGGGCTCATTAATAATTTGAACAGATGATAGAGAGACGAAATCTTGGATTTAATAGTGATTAAATTAGGGATTAAGAGAGGAATTAGCTTACTAATTTAAGAAATGCAGCACAGATGCAGAGGCGGTGAGAGAGAGAAATGGTAGCGGTGTGTTTTGCAGCGGCTTTGCTTGGAGATGCAGCAAGGGATGGGGAATCAGGTGGAGTTATTGAAGGAGTGTAGATCCTGGCCGTTGATTTTGATTTTTACGGATAGATGATGATGATGATTTTAGGAGGGGGACTGGGTGTGTGAAACTTGCTATTGGGCCGTATTAATCCTTCTTTCCTATCTAGAGTCTAGACTAGATGAGAGTAGAAAACGAGAGATGCAAGAAAAAATATTATTTTGATAGGTCCCTGAAGTTTCATATATTTTCGATTGAATCTCCTTTATTTATTTATTTGTGAATTCAAACAAATTCTACATTTTTTTTATTTTTCAAATTTGATGGATAACTTCCATCGACCTGTAATGTTTTTTCATTTACTCACTTTTTAACTTGTTGCTAAAAACTTGTCATTAATACAGTAATACTGTAACATGATAGCAAAAGGTAAGCTCACAAACATAATCCTATGTCACATATCCCTCCTCTCTTATCATTTTACATCATCTCATCTATTATTATATAGTCATTTGATTATTTTTGTGTCTTTCATGGACATTAAATTGTTGTTAAATGCTTGAAATGGATTTTGTTTGCAGGGGGATGCATGCATATACAATAGAAAATCTTTTTATAAACAAGTCATTGAGGTTATATTTGATGATAATGTCCTAAAAAATCCAAGTAACTTGGGGGCAAGGTTTATGTCTTAAACAATCGGTTAATCTCTTAGTTCTGACAATTTGATCCATTTTTCCTAACCAAAATGGTTGTAGGTGGGTGCATGATACCTGCAAAAGATCCATTTGGTGAATTTAGAGACTTTTTGATAATTAAGTCAGTAACTTTTTTTTAGAGAAAATGCAATAATATTATAGAAAGACACTTTGAAAATAAATATACAATAGAGAATGAAGATTTTGAACATTTTATTTAACTGATTCATAGTCTATTTATAGACCATAACTCTTTTTTTTTATATAGATATAAGGGGTTAAAGTATAATATTGCACTGATAGTATTGAAGTGGAAAAATATCATTGACATATGTATTAATGTTAAAGGGAAACATCTCTGATATATGTATTAACAAGGGAAAATATCCTCGACATATGTATTAATATGGATGAGAATATGGTGGGTCCTTAAAAGACTTTTACATATTATTTCTTACACAATATTAATATTAATAGAAATATGGTGGGTTATTGGAGGATTTTTATACTTCTAATGGGTGTAGAAAGAGTAAGATATAAAATGTAGTTGTGTGCAAAGAAGGTGGGCCCTGCCCTTGGTTAAGCCCAGGGGAGGTTGGGTTTTATAGGGGGTTTTGGCCTTTTAAATTTGGGTTTATCAGTATACTTCCAAGTCTTTGTGATATTTATACGTAAAGACTTGTAAAAGTATCTGGTATGATGAGTTTGTCAAAAACTTTTGTATGAGATTCATGGTGAAAACCTTGGTTAATATACTAGAGAGCCCATGTGTAGGGGTATGCCCTATATTTGAAAAAAGAATTTCTAAGTTAGAGATGAACTATGAAGGAACCTATATTTAGAAAAAATTTCAGGAGAGTGAGGTGAAACTATAGAGAAATTCATATTTAGAAAAGTTTTCTAATAGGTGAAGAAACCTAATAAAGGTAAGCCTATATTTAGAAAATTTTCTAAGAGGTTAAAAGGAACATAGAGGGTGGAGCTCGTGCTTAAAAAATTTCCAAATAACTAAGGGGAACCTAAGAAAGGTGAGCCTATATTTAGAAAAATTTCTAAGAGGTTGAGGGGAATGAATCCTTATCAACATCCATGCTTGAAAAATTTATAAGGGGCGAAAAGAACGGACTCATGTCGACGCCCACACTTAAAATTTTTTCTAGAGGGTGGAGGGGAACCCAAAGAAAGTGAGCCTATACTTATAAAATATTTTAAGAGGCTAAAAGGAGCAAATCCCTATCGATTCCTATACTTATGAAATCTACAAGGAGCGGAGGGGACGTACCCATGTCGATGCTCATACTTAAAAAATTTCTTAAGAGGTGAAGATAAAATCAAAGAGAGTGAGCCTATACTTAGAAAATATTTTAAGAGCCTAAGGGGAGTGAATCCCTATCGACGCCTATACTTAAAAAATTTTCAAGGGACGGAGGGGACATACCTATGTTGACGCCTATACTTAGAAAATTTTCTAAGGGACGAAAAAGAACCCAAGAAGGGTGGTGTTATTGCATTAAGGAGACCAAATCAATCAATTTCTTGGAGAGTTATTGTATTTTTTTAGAGTTGGAGGCCCATGGCCTCCTTAGCGATGACATGGGCGTGAAAGCCCCACACTAGAAAGAGAGACCAAACTTGAGAGTGAGAGATTTGAGATCATCCCTGGAGATAACATAAAATCTGAGAGCCTATATGAAGAGATAAGATGGTTCTCTTGGTTCCAATTAGCCTTAGTGGTATATATTTGACTATAAGACAGGGGTCATGTTGCTTTATTGAGGTTGACCATCTTAAGCTATCATAGAGGGTGGAATTATCATACTAGAGAGAACTCATTCCAAGAAGATTGTGAAATTGCAATATGAAGAACCCCTTTCAAGGAGAGTGTGCAATAGCACTAGGGAAAACCCTTTTCCAATGAGAGTGTGCAATGGCACTAGGAAGAAACCTTTCCAAAGAGATTGTGCAATTGCACTATAGAGAACCCTTTCTATGGAGAATGTGTAATCGCATAAGAGAGAACCTTTTTTAAAGAGAGAGTGCAAGAGTCTAGAAGCCCCCATTGAAGATCTATATATAAAAAGTGTGTTAGAGAGACAATTATTTTAATTTTAAAATAAACTTACTTCATATCAAGGATAATATATCTCAATGTGATTTGTTGAACTCTAGGGAGTCTTCTGAACCATCACTTAGAGAGTGATGTTATTGCACTAGAGAGATCCTTGGTCAATCCTTTTCAAAGGTAGGGCTGTCGCGGGTGCCAAGACTTGCTGAGGTGGTAAAATCTGATTTTGCAACTAAGCGACCAACACAACCTAGATGAGGGGTTCCACTTGGTTGATGAGTTGTTGAAAGTCAGAATGAACAAAAGTGCTCGTGGTAATAGGTAGATTCATCAAGCGTTCTAGCTCGGGTGTGTCATGATTATGTGCTATGTAATGATTTTGAATTGTCATTAGAAATAAACTGACAGCTTTTGATCAATTTCCCATAGATGGCATCAATGATGATGTCCCAAAAAATCCAAGTAGCTTGGGGGAAAGACTTATGTCTTGGATAATCAATTAATCTCTCGGTTTTGACAATTTGATTCACTCTCCCTAGACAAGGTGGCTGGAGGCGATTGCTTGATACTTGTAAAAGGTTTTCTTTGGTGAATTTAGGGTCTCTCTGATGATTAAGTCAATGATTTTTTAAGAGAAAATGCAATAATATTGTAGAGATACTCTAGAAATAAATATGCAGTGGAGAATGAAGATTTCAAATCTTTTGTTTAAATGATTCATGATCTATTTATAGCCCATAAGTCTTTTTATGAAGAAGATAATGTAATACTTCCCTGATAGTATTGAAGAGGGAAAATATCCCTGACACATGTATTAATATTGATGGAAAATATTCCTGACATATGTACTAATAAGAAAAAATATCCTTGACATATGTATTAATGTGAATGGAAATATGGTGGGCTCTTAATGAACTTTTACATATTATCTCTTACATAACATTAATATCATGAAAACATGATGAGTTTTTCGAGAACTTTTATACATCTAATGAGTGTAAGGAGAATAAAATTCAAAATATAGTTGTGTCTGAAAAAAATAAGAACTTCCCTTAGTTGAGCCCAAGAAGGGTTGAGTCCTTTCATTGACCGAGCCCAAGAGAGGTGGGTCCTTTCATTGACGGAGCCCAATGGAGGTTAGATTTTATGAGGTTTTTTTGGGTTCTTAAATTTGAGTTTATCATTCGCACATCTAGATAGATTGTGCTTATGAGACCTGCAAATCTCAAGTTTTATGTTAGTTTGAGAATTATTTTTTCAATTATAGTAGTTTATAATTGTTATTTCTATTATGTTAATTTAGAAAAAAAACACTCAAAAAAACAAGTAAAAAATAAAAAACAAACCTTAATTTTATTATTAGCATATCACTCAATCATCCATTTCAACATAAAACCAAAACAAAATGATCAAACTAATCCTTCCAATTCCATATAAACATAAATAGAAAGACTCAATTGAACATAATTAATTAGTTTTTTTTTTTAATTTTATAATTCTAAAATCGAGAATTCAATATTATGTTAGCAAGGAAGAGTAATTAATTTGATATTTCCTAAAAGAATATTCCCTAAGAGAAAAAAAAAAAAGCCAGCAAGACCACTAGTGCCACGCCAACCAGCCATTAATCCCACGTGGCATAACAGCACTGGTAAATTTCACGTAAATCCCCTCTTCTCTTTCCACCCCCTCTTACTTCCCCAAATCCCCCGGTTTCCCGAGAAACCCAGAGAAATCAAAAACCTCCACCTCCACAATGGCGGTTCGAGCTACAATGTCGCGATTTCCAATGGAAGAAGATGTGCAGGAATCATCAGGACTACCGTGGGGAATAACAGTTACGCCATTTGCTTCCAAAGACGAGAACGGACTGTCTCCTGTGTACGGATCGAACGGCGATTTGCTACCTCGCTGCGAGAACTGTTACGCTTACTTTAACACGTACTGTGAGCTTGATCAGTGGGCCTGGAATTGTAGTCTATGTGGAACCCTCAACGGACTCGACTCTCAAGCCATCGCGCGTTACTCGCATCCTCAGTCTTGCGCTGAGATGATGTCCTCTTTTGTCGATCTCGAATTGCCTAGTGAGTAGTTTGAATGATATTCTGTTTAATTTAGGGTTTTGAAGTTTGTAATCTGGTTTGGTTAGTGATTAGTGTTTGGTTTGTGTAGTGGAGGGATCGGATGAAGAAATGATGCAAGCCTGTCCGGTTTATGTTGCGGCGGTTGACTTGTCGTGTAAGAATTATTGATTTTCTCTAGTGGGATTAGTTTTTAGTTTTTTTAGTTAATTTTGTTATATGATTATATAATTGAAATTGAATTGATCTGAAGAATTTTCCGTTGCAGTAGTAATTTAGCAAACTCTTATGAAGTTCACAATAATAATTAGAGGCCGAATCAGAAAATTCACTTATAAAACTGTGCAAATGTTCTCAATTTTAGTCGTACTTGTGCAATGTATGAGCATTTATTTTATATATCCAAAAGGGTGGAAGATGGAAATGATAATCGAAATTGCTGTTTTCTGTGCAAAATTAATCACATTGGAGGTGTTTGAATTGAAACCGGTGACTGTCATGCATGTGAATTTGCAAAGTGGAATTGAAAACGCAGCAATGCAGTATAGTGAATCGTTTGAATTTGATATCGTTTTGTTGCTGAATTGATTGGCATTCTATTGTGTTTGTTTCTACTCAAGTATTCATCTTTACTCTTTTTTTTCCTTTCTTTTTGCTTAGTTGTGATTTGAGCGTGTAGAGAATGAGAGCGCACATAGAGGGTAAAAGTGATAGCTGTTGAAGTTCTTTTGATTATCTCATACTATACTGTAGGCTAAGATCTTTCTAATCTATGTTTTGATTTTTTCTAAGAGGTGACAGCTTTTGAATTTGTTGAGTTTGTCTGCAGCTTCAGAAGAATTTTTGGAGCTTACTAAAAGTGCATTGCAAGCAGCTTTGGAAGGTTGACCTTTTTCTTTTGTTATACGATATTTTTAGTTCAAAATAATATATTAGTTCTTAACTGCATGGGTTATGTCCTTTAAGGGTGACTTATTGTTTTTATTTTGCTGCAGCTCTTGCTCCTGGTTCTCTATTTGGGCTTGCTACCTTTAGCCACAAAATGGGGTTGTATGATGTTCAAGGGCCCATTCCAGTTGTAAAGAATGTTTTTATTCCTCCTGATATGGAAGGAACCCTTCCAACTGAGCTCGAAGATGTCATGCCTTTGTCACAATTCTTGGCCCCTGTATGCTAGGCACACTGTTTTATGTTTTGACATTTTTTATTTCATTTATTCATTTGTTGCTCTTGATAAAGCTAAATGGGAAAGAAGAAATCACTCATGTAACCAAACTGATGTTTAATAGAATGCATAGTTGAGTTAGCGTTATATTTTTCATCTTTTTATTGTCATTGAGTGGTTGTAATGTTCTCTAATGGGGTTTGGCAGTTTAATTGCCAGGTTTTGCCTTACTTAATGTTGGCACCATCCTAAGTTCAGTGTTGTGCTGCAGGTGGAAACCTGTAAAGACCGTATTACTGCTGCACTTGACACTCTCAGACCAACAACCTCATGGGAGAGAACCACAGGTGCAGGACAAGGACTAGATGGAGTTCTAATGGGCGGGCGAGGTTTTGGTGTGGCAATGGAAGCCCTGTTGAAATACCTTGGGTCAGAATACGGAAATACATTTGCTTTAGGTACATGATGCATGGAGTTCGTCTTATAAAGGCATCCTTTGTCTTTTGTATATTGAAGTTTGTATATTGAAGATGTGCTCAAATGCTTGTCCTTTTTGTTATTGATTGCAGCTAGAGTTTTTGCTTTCATATCCGGTCCTCCTGATTATGGTGCTGGGCAATTAGATACAAGAAGGTATGGTGAACAATATGCTAGTAAAGGAGAGGATGCAGACAGGGCTTTGCTTCCAGAGCAGACTCCATTTTACAAAGATCTGGTAATCTTGTTGCCTTTAATTATATTCAACATTGCAAGTTTTAGGAAATGTGAGCATTGACAAATATTTTTCAGGCTGCTGTGGCTGTCCAAGCAGGTGTTTGTGTGGACATATTTGCTGTAACAAATGAGTATACGGATCTGGCATCCCTCAAGTTTCTTAGTATTGAAAGTGGAGGCACATTGTTTCTCTATTCAAACACTGATGACTCAACACTTCCTCAGGATATGTGAGTACAGGTTACAATAGTAATTAGTATAAGATACATGAATTCCTAGCTCCTTTCTTGTTATGTAACATCAATGAACTGGTAGCATAATTTTAATTGCAAAATGAGTGCAATGAACGTCTGGTGTTTGTTCTAAGACGTACAATTTTACATGTTTAACTAGTAAGACGAATAAATAATTTTTATGTAATAGATACTGGTCTGTTGTTTTACTTGAAGATGTAAGTTTATAATCCATTTGTAGTGGTTCTATTATCCGCATGTGATTTTATGTGCTATCTTTTTGAAGGTATCGGATGCTTAGTCGACCATATGCTTTCGGTTGCATACTGCGATTGAGGACATCTTCTGAATTCAAACCTGGTCATTCTGTAAGTGACATTCATTTTAATTTGAGTTTGTTGAGCAGAGGGTACTATGTCTTTTATTTATGTGCTCTAAATATTTCCTGCAGTATGGACATTTCTTCCCAGATCCACAGTATGAGAACGTTCAACACATTATTTGCTGCGATTCTTTTGCCACATATGCTTATGACTTTGACTTTACAAGTGCTACTGGATTTTCCAGGTATCCATCTATTTCTGAGAGCCAATAAACTATGATCTTTTGTTGGCTAAATGTCATTGGAACTTGACTAATGTATCAATCTGTATAGAAATATCTAGGAAAGTTCACTTAGATCCCATGAAATGATTTCATCACAGTTTGTTGGGTTGAGTATGTTCAACTTCAAGCAAATACTATTGTAATCTGAATGGTATTGCCCTAACTGAATCTGGTGGACCTGCTTGGTGTAAACATCTCCTCATTTATTTATTTAGATAAGAGACATGACCAACTTACAATGTAAAAATGGATACAAGCTAAAGCAACTGTCCTGTTCAAAAAAGAAAAGAAAAAGCGAAAATAACCGCTGTCAGAAGACATCTTGGAGTTCAACTATTAATCGGCAGTGATGTGGTGATATTAGATTTCTGTTTGGCCACTTATATTCAAAACTTATGAGTGCATCTTGTCATATCCATTGCAATATTATTTAATCTTAAGCTGATAAGTCACATATTAACTGTTAAATGCCACCTGCTCCTTCTGTGGTCAACCATAAAGTCTATCAAGGAACAGTTCAGTCACTTTTCAGCTAGTTAAGGAGCAGAGGATTGCCCACTATAGTTCATTGGTTTATTCAGTGTCTTAGATCTTTCAATTGAGTTGATGTTATCTCTCACAAAACTGCATTTACTCATGTGCAAACAAATATTTGGATTTGGTGGACGAGGATGGAGGATCGATATGTTCCTTATCTGCTGTAACTTGATATGGGAAGTTTCCACTTGTTATTGCTCTTAAGATGGGACACTTTCATAAGATTCATGTGTTGCCTTCTCAAACTATCATTCTGACCGACAATTCCATGGTTGGCTCGACTTGGTTTTTAGGCCTCCTGTTTTTATTTATTCCACCTCACTCTTGCTCACTTCCTTTTGTATGCTTTTGTAACTCATCAAATGTTATTGAGTTTGTTTGAGTTTCTTTTCAGTAATTAAATTATAAATTGCACTTTGAAAGGCAATGGCTTCATTATTTTTGCAGATATGCATCAGAACAACCAGTACTACAGATAGCATTTCAATACACAGTTGTTGTGCCTCCTGAGGAGCTCTCATCTCCAAGATTGGTTTCTGCTAGTAGGTATGACAAAGCTGATGTAGCTATTGAATATTTTGTTTTGGTATGAATGACCGGTCTTGCATAATATATTGTTGATGCACCATAAGGTTCTTGCAAGCATTTTATTGCATTTTCATCACTTTTTGGGCTAATCTTGGTTTGTTGTATGTTTATGCAGAGGCAAGCATTTGCTTAAACGTCGATTAAGAATCAGAACTTTGCAATTTGGTACTGCTAGGAATATGAATGAACTTTATGACAATGTTGATTCTGAAGTTGTTCTATCAATACTTGTCCACAAGGTATCCCCCCATTTCTTGCATAATAACAATCTGTTGGAAGAAAAAAAAAAGTTTTTGATTCTGTTAGTGAACCTAGGGGTATTTAGTACCTTGGTCATAATCATAGCAGGCAATAAAATAAAGAAAACAGTGATCAACATGAACCAAAATAATCAAACAATAAACAGGGCGTATGCAAGAGAGAAATGCTAATTTCTTATATAATTCACCCCATCCTAAGGCCTGGTTGTAGTTTTGCTGTGTATGGCTTACTTCCTGAAAGAACTCTTAGCCAGTAATTTGCGCAACATGGGCAATCCTCCTCCCCTATGCTCCCCCATTCCTGGCACGAGTATGATTTGCTCTGTTCTCTCTCAATAACAATGACTTTTCTCCTTGGGCTAATTGATTGTACATTTATTCATCATCGGTTAATTATGCAACTTGTTGACTCTAGGTTATATTAGCCTCTTTGGAGCAAGGAGTCCGGGAGGGCAGGATGTTGCTTCACGATTGGCTCGTAATCCTCACTGCTCAGTATAATGATGCCTCTAAAATTGTCCAGTTTAAGAATGGTGGTTCATTAACTGCTCAGGTAGATGTTGCATTTTCACAGTGCCAACAACTGCAGCCCTTGCCTCGCCTAGTTTTTGCTTTGCTTCGAAATCCTCTTCTTCGCTTCCATGAAGAAGGTGTTCATCCTGACTACCGGATATACCTCCAATGCCTTTTTAGGTACACCATGTTTACATTTGACTTGCTATATTTAATATGCCTGGGGATTGGGTTAGTGTTTTAGAAAACCCACAAGGAGGGAGGAGGTGGGGGTTTCTATTCAGCTGTTGAATTATTATTATGGCAATGTCAGAACTGAATTGAAAACTGTGAACTATTGATGAGTTTAGAAGCACATGGAGACTGTATTTATTAGATAAACATAATGTCACAGAAAATGTCCAGTGGTCTTCTTCAACAGGACACCTTCCCCACCCCTGTTTTGGGGTGGGGAAGAATGTTGCAGATTTTTGTCTTAAAACCTAATTTGCATTTTGTATTTTATCATCCTTGGTGTGTATAACTGTTGTTTTTATTTTCGTGCATAAGGTCAAACTTTGTACTTCTATAATTTTTATTGCAATTAACTTTTCTTGTGGAGATCACCGTCCATTACCTTTCTCTTTGTTGATCATTCAATGGCTTTAGGGAGTGGGTGACCTTGGTAACTTCTCTTTAGAGAGGTTGGCCATCAATTAGGCCATGCTCTGGCAACTTTAAATGTGTTACTTGAGAATTAACCCTACTTTTCTTTTGTATGAGAAATTAGTAGTCTCACTTCTCTTAAACTTTTCTTGCTGCAGTGCACTGGAACCCAGTTCCCTTCAACGTGCTATATATCCAGTATTGACATCATATTCTACACCAGATAAACAAGCTTATCCTCGCCACTCTTTGAGTCGTGCTGCACTGATTACCAGTGATAGTCCAATATTTTTCCTTGACGCATTTACAACTTTAATTGTGTTCTATTCTTCTACGGCAGACCCAGCACTTCCTTTCCCTCCACCCCAAGATTGTAAGTTGTTTTTATCATCTAGGTCTGCTTTTATGCAGGAGAAATTATTCTTCAAAGAATATCCTTGATTCTGTTTTTAAGACACAATGTACTCTTATCAGGTTTATTGAGGAGCACGATTAACAAACTGAAGCAAGAAAGGAGTATCACTCCAAAATTGATTTTTATCCGGGGAGGGCAGGATGATGCCTCTGTTTTTGAGAACTACCTCATTGAGGAACAGCATGTTGATGGTAGTGGCTTTGCTAGTGTCATGGGTTTTGTGTCTTTCCTTGAAGATGTAATCCAGAGCGTGTTGGAATACATGAAATAGAAGATGAGATTGGAACCTGCTCATGATTTACCAGGCGCAGGAAGAGGCATGTCTACCGATTCATGGAAGAAATGTGCATATTTACACAATCCACTTGCAGGTCAGAACTCTGATTCGCCTATCAAGATTTGAAAGTGCTGTATCATCCTGGATTCAAAGTGGTGGATTGTTGATTATCAATTGCCTACTTTAACCCGTTGGAAATTCCATTCAATCGCAAATTATATCAAGTCAAACTCTGGAATATACTCATCATCTTTATAATTCAAAATTGCAGTCATGGGAGATCTGTCCTACTTCTTGATTAGATTATGAATACAGGTTAATCAAATTGTACTGTGAGTTGCTTTCTTCAAGGTTTTTCTTTTCTTTTTCCCCATCGTGTAGTAATCGGATCAGTCTGTTAAATTGAGAAAACGGTAGATAGATTTCCGGGAGTAATCATTTCAATTTGTTGACTCGGTTGCTCAAGATCACTGGGAGAGGAAATAACTGTTCTGTTCAGAGGTGGTTTTATGGGTAAGTGCACCTGTGTTATTCCAGGTCAACATGTATTTCTTTATACTTTCAAATAAATTAGGATTAATTATCATTTAAAGCCATTTCTTGATGGAGAAACTATGGTTTATCAGAATTTAATGCTTGGTTTTATAAATTAATGCTACCAATTTTTATTTGTTTTTAGTTGATTTAGTAATTAGAGCATTTGAAATCTCTCTATTTTTTTTTAAACATGAATGAGTTCTTACAAAATCTCTTATCTTTGATGCAGGATTTGTAATTTCATAATACTCTTGAAGATTATTCTAATATAAAATAGAAGTCAGCATGGTAATTTAAATAACTATGACAGAAGAAATTGTTTTGATATTTAAATATCGGGTGGTGGTAATCCCACTTCATATTTATTACAAGTTTTATTCATAGACTATTATCTCCCATCTTTAAAGCAATTAAAAAATATTTTATTTTGACATCATCAAATTTTGGAAAAATTATTATTTTCTAATTATTGAGCTTCTAAATCAATTCAAATAAAAAACAATAAGCATATAACTAAAGCCTTCAGAATCTTAATTGCTATACTATATTTTTTAAAATAAATATTTTATAGGTAGATAATATTTATAAGCACAAAAAAAAAATGTTTAAAATGAAGGAATTGAATTTAGTGATAGGTAGTGATTAAAAAAGTTGAAATCTAAATATCCTAATAGAAAACAATATTTTTTTTATTAGCTAAATTTCTACATATAAATGTAATGCCAACATTTAATATCATTATTGTGAAAATCTTAATATAATTATAGATGGTTGCATGGCTGGCTGAAATTACATATAAGTTAACATTTGATTGTATTCGTGTTTTTAAAAAAATTAATATTTTTTTTGTAAAAATTAATTTTTTATGTGTTTTAGATCAATGTGTTGATTTTAAAAATGATTTTTAAAAAATAAAAAATATTATTTTAATATATTTCAACACGAAAAGCAATTACAACCAAACTCCCCGAAATGTCTCATTCTAACATTTCAAAATGTCCATTCTTTTTCATACACAGGAACATGTAATTAAAACCCATCTTGAGTACATCATTTCATTTACATAACTCACTTGAACACTTCCTATTACAAGCTTTTGCCCAAACTTCTAACCCTACTCAGTGAGCGAAAGATTGTTTCATGACTCAGTACATCCATCCTAAATCTGCCTGGAGGACTTTAATCACAGCAATGTTCTAAAATATTCAGTTGTAATTATAAAAACCATATCTGTCTCGAAGACTATGGCAATCTGGAACACCAAGCAGTCAGATTGAAAGCACTGCAAGTGTTCAACCCCAGGTGCCCCCCACCAATCAGATTGCCACGTATGAAACAAAACAAAAATTACAATCACACTCTATGGATGATTATACAAATTAAGGGTGTGATCAAATTAAACTCGAATGCAGATTTCCTAATCCTGACCTTGATAATGCCAAAACAGCAGCCAACATGAAACGGTGAGCTAGCCGAGGAACAAAATACAATGGCGCAGGGAACCTATTCCTGAGAGCACAACGGACAAAAAGCAAGCTTGCAGATTCAATGAGAGCAAACCAAAAAAGCATGAGCAAAAACCCGTAAATGGAACAAAGAAAAGCCAAGCCAAGACAGTAAAAAAGAAGAACAGAAGCAAGGGAAGAAGCAGGTCCAGGAGAAACAGTGGGAGACAACAGAAGCAGAAAAGAAAGAAAGAAAAGGAATAGGAACGGGGAAAAAAGCCAAGATAAAGTGAGCCTGAAACAACCCACACCCCAGACCTAAAAGAAAAGAAGTGAAAGCATGTGGAGCACTGGAGGAATGGTATCATGCCAGTCTAAGAAATTCAATAAAACAGAGCATGAAGCGACAACAAAGCAAGCAGAGGTCCATAAAAATAGTTAAGATGAAGGAAACCAAACCAGAATGGTAGGGATACCAACTAACCCGTTAACAACCGAACAAGATTAGAGGTTCAATGAAGGGCAAGAGGAACTAAAATCCTCGAACCAATCCGAAAATCAGCACCCACAACGAATCATAGTCGAGTGCAGCCAGATGAAATCAATAGCCTCCTGGAAACCCAAGCCGCCGTCACTGGAGCCCCAGCAGACGCAAAGAAACGAAGGACAAAGACGACCCACCTCTCCCACAAAGCATGAGAAAAGCAAGCGAATGAGTTCCCCACGACCCAGCTGGACCTAAGCACTAGTAGAGGTCGAAGAACAAAGAGAAGCCCAGAGAAGACACAGGCATCCCAAGCCGAAAGCCCCCAGGCCCGAAAACTAACTTCTATATTTTTTATATTTTAAAAGCACATCCTTTAAACAGTATAATGTATTTATAAGAATAAAATCCTACGATTAATCATTAATCCACCGCACCATTTTATTTATTTATTTTTTTAAATAAAGAACCAAAGCCAAAAGAATCCATTAATCATTATCAAGCTTCGCTCTCATTTGCTTAGGGTTTGTTTTCCCTTTAAATCCTGAAAAAAAGAATCGAATACTCTCCCTCTCGCTCTTAGCTTGAAGTTGTTCAGCAGCAATCATAGCAGACAGAAATCCTCTCCTCGCCTCTTCTCTCCTCTCCGGTACGTTCTTGAAGCTAATTACGTTTCTCTTCTTCGTGTCTTTTGGGGTTTTTTTTTTTTTTTGAGTTACTGTTAGGTTTCCTTAACAAGTTTAAATATCTGGTCATGAGCTGTTAATTTTGAACTGAAACCTTAAAAAACAACACATAAAAATCAATTAATGATGCAATAATTCTTTTTTAGCTAAATGCATCATTATAGATTTGTTAGTAAGGAGCCGAAGAACGTAAATGCAAAAAGGTTAAGAGCAGAGCCAAAGCTTTGACTAAGGTTTAGCTAACCTGGAAAAAAGCTGGGATTTGGCAACTCACCCAATCAAGCTTCGTTGGGGTCTGGTTCTCGTGGGTTGCTTGATTAACTTGATATTACCCTTCTGGTTCTCCGTGTCACAGCTGTATTTGATAGTTTTAGATTTCTAATTAGGTAGGTCATGTATGGAAGAATCTGATGCTTGGGGTGGTGTTGAACTACGAGTTTGTGGTCTATGAAATTCTTTCGGTTCCGACTTGATAAATGCCTATCCCGGATGTTCTCAATTTGTGTTATATGTGTTTTAATTGAGCGTAGCCTGATTTGGTGTTCTTAGAGGAAAATGAGAGGAGAAACTAGAATGGTAAAACGAGGTAATATACTTGTTTAAGAAGCTTGGTTGTTGAGAAAGCTGAATTTTTTATAGGTAAGTTTTAAAGCAATGTTAATGGCACCCTAAAACGTGTAGATCTTGTCTGCATAAAATGTATATATGGTCTGTATCTTATAAGGATCTTCCATCTTTTTAAAGTTTGGTATGAAGGGTTCTTTTTAGTTTGGAAAGTGTGTACTGGTTATTAAAAACTTATGTATAATGTCCATCTCAATTGGTATGTTTAGTTTGATGTGTTGCCTTGAATTGTTGCAGGAAGGTGGACAGACTGGTATGTTAGTTTGGAACTCATATTTTTTTGTGAGATTGGATCATGTTGTGGCTTGATCACCTTTTTGTTAAATCTGACCCTTTCCACTTTTCTCTGAATAACTTGATAAAGGAATCTACAAGCTAAAATCTTAATTCTTATATTTCTTAAATGCGACCTCTGGAATGAAGCCCCTTCATGCTTAAACTAATGCTTCCTATTCCAGGACATAGGTTGCATCACCTTCCTAAGCTACATTGTTTTCATTCAGAAATCTCTTTTGCCCATCTCTGTTACTACTGCAACTAATTTTATCTTAAATCCTTTATTAGAAGTCTTTCACGTTGCAACCACCTTCAAACTTATGACACGATTTCTATTCAGATTCATGACCTGGAACTCCTTTTGGCCTTTCATTTTGTTTCCTCCTTTCAATATGTGTATATATCCCATGAATTCTTGTGGCCTCTGTACCCTCTTCACAGTTGCCTTGCAAGCTTGTGTACTTAGATATATAAGATGCCAAGTACAAAAGGAAATGCATCTGCAGCTGCTGAGGAAGCAGAATCTGAAAAGCCGGTTGAGTCCGATGAGAAAGTTGATTTTGATGAAGACTATGATCCTGAGGAAATGATGGATGAGGAGGTTGAGTATGAAGTAGAGGAAATAGTGGAAGAAGTGGAAGAAGAGGAAATAATAGAAGAGGAAGTGGAGGTGGAGGAAGAAGAGGAGGAAAATGCTAGTAATGCTAATGGGGGTGATATCCAAAGTAGCCATCAAGGTGATGAGGCAAAGGTTGAAGATGAGGATGAGAAGAAAAAACATGCTGAGCTTCTTGCCCGTCCTCCTCATGGTTCTGAAGTATATATTGGTGGTGTTCCTAATGATGCTTCTGAGGAGGACTTGAAGGATTTTTGCGAGTCTGTTGGAGAAGTTACGGAGGTAAGCTCTACTTCAATTTATGAAGTATCTGTCTATATGATCGTCGTAAAGGTGAAGACCCTGAACAAATTTTATGACTGCAGGTACGTATGATGAAAGGAAAAGATTCAAGTGACAATAAGGGCTTTGCATTTGTGACTTTTAGAAGTGTTGATTTGGCTACTAAAGCAATTGGTGAGCTGAATAATACTGAATTCAAGGTGAATGTCCTCACTTTTCTTTGTTTGTGGGAATTGTGTTCGTGCTTGTTTAAAGTATGCTGCTTCAATTGCATGTGTTGATATTTCTCTCGCATTCAGGGTAAAAGAATCAAATGCTCAACATCTCAGGCAAAGCACCGGTTGTTCCTTAGCAACATTCCTAGAAGTTGGGGAGAGGAAGATCTTAGCAAGTTTGTGGCTGAGGTTGGGCCTGGTACAACCAATGTGCAATTGGTGAAGGTTAGTGAAGTTAATATTCTACTTGATTGTTGATATTTTAAGGTGTTTTTATTTCTTCTCTTATTTATTTATTTATTATAATCTGGTTAGCAGATGCAATTTACTCATTGGTTATAACAATTGGTCACAGGAGAAGAGCTCAAGCAATAACAGGGGCTATGCTTTTGTTGAGTACTACAATAATGCTTGCGCTGAATATTCGAGGCAGAAGATGATAGATCCAAAATTTAAGCTGGGTGATAATGCCCCAAGTGTGAGCTGGGCTGACCCTAAAAATGCTGACTCTTCCACTTCTTCACAGGTCTTGTAATAAATTTGAATTGATTAACCATCTTCATGATCTGGTTTCTTTAGATCTGGTTGTCTTTGGTTATGCTATGAGATGTCTTGTGCTCTGAAATTCAATCCAGCTTCCATTTTACAGGTTAAGGCAATATATGTGAAGAATTTACCAAAGACTGTTACCCAAGATCAGTTGAAGAAGCTATTTGAACGACATGGAAAAATCACAAAAGTGGTTTTGCCTCCAGCAAAATCTGGACAAGAGAAAAATAGAATTGGTTTTGTGCATTTTGCTGAGAGGTCTAGTGCTATGAAAGCTCTGAAAGATACTGAAAAATATGAACTAAATGGTGATCACTGATTTATCCATCTTATATGCATTTGTTATCTGAATGTAAGTGAACAAGCTATTCATGTTGGTTTGTTTTGTTGTGATTTTTAGGCCAAAGTGTCGAGTGTGCACTTGCAAAACCTCAGTCAGAGCAGAAGCCTGCTGGAGGGTCAAACTTGCAGAGGGCTGGTTTGTTACCAGCTTACCCACCTGGTGTTGGTTATGGTATGATGGGGAGTGCCTATGGTGCTCTTGGTGCAGGATATGTTGCAACAGGCTTTACACAGGTCAGAAGATACGACTGTGTGTTTCTCTTTGCTATTGTACACTTTGTAATCTTTTTTTGAACTGCTTGGTCTGGATGGTTATCATCATTGTATATTTTGCATATTAACCATTTCGGATGTAGCTTTAATGTGCAAGGGGATTACCTAATAGCTTTTCTAGTAATTTTGAGCTTTGGCTTTATGATATATACGCATGAAGATTAACTGATCTCTCTTTTTTGTTTCTTTGAACATGCTATGATTCGAAAGAATTGTAATATTTTTAAGCTTTATCTACTCTTGCTTTAAATTTAAGGTTTTTTTTTTCCCATGTACACGCATGTGATTGAATTTCAACGACTTGGCCATGAAATTCAGTTTCCAAGCTATTCTAATGGGATGACTTTCAATTGTAGATTAGAATCTTCCAAGTATCCAACTTTAGGAGGGAGAGGCCATAGACTAATGCCAATTCTTATTGGTGCAGTGTAATTCAGGCACTTGATTTTTTCACCTTCCGTCACCTCCTTCTCCTCCATTCTAGTTTGTTTTATTCATATTTGAGTTTCAAACTTTTGGTCAATGAGCTAACTCAAGAAGATGAAATGAAATTTATGCTGTTTGCTCCTTATTAGAAGAATGCTGGGATGACAGATTTTCTTAGTACAATTCATTTATTTGTTTCTTCTTTGTTAGAACTTGAACTCTGCAGTTTCTAACTTTCAGCCAATATTAAATTCATTCTTTTCTTTTCCCCCCCCATTTTGCAGCCATTGATCTATGGAAGTGGACCAGCCCCTGCTGGCATGGCAATGATGCCAATGCTTCTACCTGATGGGCAGTTCGGATATGTCCTGTAAGCTGACTGTAGATCCTTTAACCTTTTTTATTTTTTTAGCTCCAAATGGAGGGTTGGGGATCCTATCAAACTTGTCCTTTATGTGGCATTCAAGGAAGGGAAAACAGGGAAAAAAAAAAAAGGTTCAACTTACTACCTCGTACCCCCTTCCCTCAGGCATTCGTGTATTAAAGGAGAAAATGAAAGGGAGAAAAAAGCTGCAGTTAGCGTAATCAACAATGAGGATATAGCTGGTGTATTGATTTCTTCAGTCTTTCAGCATTCCCCTTGTATAGTCCAAATTAAGGATAACTCCTGATCTTTTTATGTCTTACCCCATTGTTTCCTAGCAAGATGAATCTTTTCTATTCCATTATATCATGATGTTGGTGGAACCCCTCCCCAGATCCATTTTTTTTACTGACACTGTAGGCTTGAGTACTTTACATGGCTCAAATTAATGCTTACAAGCCCAACTGATCCTTGAGTTTGCCACATAAATGTTAGATATACCTGCAATAGTAAATATTGGTTCACAAAGTAAATTAGCTTACTACTTAAATTGTAAACGCCTGAGGACCTGGCCTTTCTTTTTCTTTGCAGGCAACAGCCAGGAGTACAGCTACACTCCCCAACTTCATATCAAAGAAATGATAGTAGGAGTGGAAGTGGGCGTGGCAACAAAATGGTTGGCAGTTCAAGTAGGGGTAGACAGCGCAGTGATGCCAGCCATGGTCGCAGATTTCGTCCGTACTAATTGCTTTTGCTGCATACTTGTTGATTTCACTGATGAAGAAAGTGCTATTCAACAGTGTCAAACTCTTAGCATTTTTTTATTTTCCGTCTTATTATTGTAGTGTAATTGAGCTGATTTTTGTGAGTTTTTACACGTACATCTATATTGAAAACTTGTGTACATTTGTTCTTTGCGAGGTTGATAGCACGCAGTCAGGTTTGCATTACATTTGCTTCTTGTTAATGTTGCGTACATCCTTGTGCTTGCAACTTGTTATAATCACTTTCGCCTTTTCTTCTCAGAAAAGCATGGATCTGTGCTTTTCATGGGAGAAAATGGCCAATGAAACTTCCACCTTACAAAACGTTCCTCCAATAGCCACACGCCAAACACAGAGCTGAAGGGATTATAACCATAACAGATCGTACTCGTGTATGCGAGCCATGACCATCCCTTCGCATTGCCGTAAAAATCAACTGTGGTAAGGCAAGTTTCTACAACTAGCAAGCAGTGACATGATATTCCATTTTCTTTTTCACAAAAAGAAAAGGAAAGGGAGCCTACTGATGAGTTCTCTAGCAAACACGAGGAAAGATATAAGAGTAAGAGTTGTTTTCAGGCTATGAAAAGCAGATGCTGGTACGCTGTCAATTTCATCCCAGAGGTGAGATAGATTAGGATTTCGAGCAGCAGGTAAGAATTATGTTGCTCGAGCATTATCATGGAGCATCATTTGTTTTTACTGGTGTTCCTCTTCTCTTGCACCTCTTTGGTCTGCGGTGATCCTATCTTCTTTCCACCGCTTGAAGTATACAACAGCACAGAAAACATATGAATTCTTTGTCAGAAAGTTTTTCTGACATCCTTCATGCAATTCTATAAAACTCCATCAGTTATCTCGCACTACACATATTTCTGAATTCAGACGAACTCCTTCGCATCATCTAATTGATCACACCAGACCTGTATATGCCATGAAGCTGCAAAGTGAAGCATGGTTTTGCAGCACCCACCCACCTATCATTCCCAACAAATCCACACACAAGTAGTCAAGCAACCTTAGACCACAAGCCCATGCCTTTCGAATTCATTTCTACATAAACACAACAAGAAACCGAACATACTTAAAGATTCTGCCTGGTCTTTGGATACTTCAAAATCAAAGTGCCAAGGGACATGACACTGCAAGAAAGATCACTACTGGCCATTAAGGGAGGCTTTGAGTGGGCCAACAAACTCAGGAAACTCAATCTCTTCGACCGCTTTAAGCACATCATCTGCGTTCATTGTTTGCCTCTTTGATTCCTTGCATGTCATTAGCCCTAATTACAAAGTAATTAACAAAACCCATTTTCACAAACCAAGATCCCTTCAAAAACAGCATGAGAAAATTTACACACAAATAGCAGAATTAGCTCAAAAAATCCCACATAATTCCATAATCCCTAAACCTCAAATTTATTATTAAAAACTGAGACCTAATTAAGCACGTAGAAATGAGAACATTAGACCCTAAAAAACCCTCAATTCCGAATTTTTTGCGCAATTCCAAAAAAACAACCCCAAAATCGAGAAGATGAAAGGGATTAAATTTGTGGGGGTTATTTTAGGGCTTACATGGCGGAAAGATAGTGGATGAAAATGAAGGCTCTCAGACTCGTCAGGGGAGCAGCGGGAAAGAGCATCCTTCACCATCCGGCACACAATAGCCTTCGGCAGCTCCTCTGCTTCTGCCACTACTTTCTCCATCTCCCTCTCCCCCTCTCTCTGGGTCTTCTTGTTTTCCCGCCATTGGAGATGAATAAAGTTGTCTTTGGTGACAGCTGGGCTCACCTTCGATTTTGGACTGGATTTGTATGGGGGTTTTTACTTACCGGAAAGGCCCTGGCCATGAGCTCACCATATGATTACCGTCGCATCCCATGGGCAGGTATGTGATGATACGATTGTTACGTGGAACAGGTCAACACGTTGAAGTGGCCTCCTCATAAAGGTTTCCCTTTTTGCCTACCTCCGAATATTCAATTTTCAAATCAAGAACATGGTTTTATCCACGAAACCGAATCCGTCTACTGAAGTGATGTAGAATTTAACTCGGATTAAGTTTTATAATTGATTGGAAGGGAGTAAAATCCAATTTAATCAAGTTAAAAATTAATAAAAAATCATTAATTTTTTTTAAAATATTAAAATAACATTATTTTAATTTATTTTTAAAAAAATATTAAGGTAACCATTCCCGCCCTCCCTGAGGGCAGGTTTATCTGACTTTGAAGACCCCAACACGACAAAAAAAATTGCCGACTTTAGGAACTTACTAGATTGATCACCTTCTCCTACGCGCTTACGTTGAAGTTTGAACAATATATATATATTACCATTTTCAAACCTCAACTGTAACTTCAGCAAGCAAGCAAGCTGTAACCAAAGCCAATAAGCAAAAGCAAAAGCAAAATCGAAAGCAAAAGCAAAGCTAAGCAAAGCCAACAAACATCTTTACCCTATAAAAATTCGTCTTTGCAATTATCTCTCTCAAATCCATAATTTCTTGAATACAAATATACTTGCTTTCTGGTTTCCTTTTCGAGCGTTTCTTGAATCAAGAACTATGTCTTTTTTATCTAAAATATTTCACTCATCATCTTATGCACCTTCTGCCCCATCTTTACCTGAGTCCTATGATCAGCGAGGCCAAACGTACAGTACTACTTCTTATCCAAGTAACTACAGCCATCAGCAACAGCAGCAGTCTTATTATGGGCAGGGCACTAGTGGTGGTGGTGGTGGTTATTCATATGGGCACTCAGGGTTTCCTCCAGGAACTTCTCCGGATGTTATTAGGAGCTTTGAGATGGTTGATAGAGACAGGAGTGGATTTATTGATGAAAATGAGTTGCAACAAGCTCTTTCTTCTGGTTATCAAAGGTTTCATATTAAGACTGTTAGGTTGCTCATGTTTCTCTTCAAGAATCCTCATGATTCTCTACGACTTGGTTAGTCTTTTTTCCTTTTCTTTTGTTGGGGCTTTGTTTTCATTGATGTTCTTGAATTTTCTAGATTTTGTAGAACAATTTGTGAGCTAATAGCTACATGGGCCCATTGGACGTTATCATGTTAATTTCTTATTATAGCTTCAAGTTTCATTTCTTGCATTGCATTTATGGCTTAATTCATGACCCATGACTGCATTTGATGAGATATTTTACAAGAAAAATTGGTTCTTGAATTGTTGTTTGCTTCAATTTTGAAGAATTATTTAGGCCTAATTTTGCATGTGAATGGTTGAGTTTTGACTTCAGAACAAGATTGGATTTTGGCTTTCTATTTGATTGATTTTTTTTTACCAGTTCAAATTTGGCAGCGAGAGAATGCTTTGATTCTTTTCCCTTGCAATGATGTCTTTTACTTTTACTTTGTTGGCATCATTCTATGTACTGATTTAGCTGTACTTCTCTGATACAGGGCCCAAAGAGTTTGCTGCTTTATGGAGTTGTCTAGGTCAATGGAGGGTGAGCAGTCTCTTCTTGTTTCTCTTGAAACATATTTCCTTCATCTACATTGCCTTTGAGAATGCAAGGCATTTTGAAACATTTCATGCTCTTCATTCTTTATAAGTTATAACAACGAGGAAAGGTTAAACATGGAGGAAGAAAGCTAATTTGGGTTTTGTAGGAAAATTGACAGTGAAACTTAGTTGAATTAGCTTGGTGGATTGTTTGATGGTAGCCTACGTTCACACAATTCTTCTGATTCTCACTTATCTCATAAGCATATGCACTTCTTAACTATTATTATCAATTGCTGCTGAAGTAGATCACAATGTTTGAAACTCTCCTAGCAACATCTACTATTAAAGCTTTTTGCTACTGACATGGCAAATCTACTAAATGTTAGCTTTCCGTAGAATCTACCATTAATGCAGGATGATGGGAGAAAGAGGGAAAACTAAAGATAAGAGTTTGCTTTAGAATTCTAAATAAATAAATTTGGAATGATGTAGTCCTTTTCGTTTAGCTGATGAACCATTGGCTCAAAGTTATTAAGGCCTGTCCTCTACTTCTAGGAGAGGAGTATATTTTATATCGCTGGAGGATCACATTAGTTTATCAATGCAACCTAATTGAAGGTTCTTGCATACGTTGTTGGCACTATTTTCTTATGCTATCATATGACATGCTTTCAGCCATTAAAAGGGAGAATTTAATTTTTTTTTCTTGCAGGGCATATATGAGAGATATGACAGAGACAGGAGTGGTAAAATTGATTTGCTTGAACTGAGGGATGCTCTTTATGGCATTGGGCTTGCTACACCATCTTCAGTTCTTCAAGTTCTAATTTCCAAGTACGATGATGGAAGTGGCAGAAAGATTGAGCTCAATTTCGACAGTTTCGTCGAGTGAGTTTCTCATGTCGATGCTCTTGTATGCATTTTTCTTTCTTTGTTACTGGGACTTCTGATTTGACTAAACTTGTTGCTTTGTTGTATTTGACTTGCAGGTGCGGGGTGATTTTGAAGGTGAGACCATAATCCTACAAACTTAAACTTGTTACATTCCTCCTTTTATTCTGTTTTGGTTTTTACTGATATGAGCTTGTGAATCTGCTGTGATTTCAGGGATTGACTGAAAAATTCAAGGAGAAGGATAAGGGTTATACCGGCACAGCATCGTTTGATTACGACGAATTCATGTCCATGGTCATTCCATTTCTTGTATCACATGACTGATCATCAAGATTTTCATTGTATACCATTAGATTGTGATAGTTCTTGTATTCATTCATCCATTCATTTGTTTTTTTGTGGCATTTCACTTGCAAAAGTTCTTGTACATTGAGAAGTGCCAAGTGTGTAATGATTTTTATGTAAATTGAGCTAGGTTTGAGAAATGAAAGCAAAAATCTGATTTTTTTTCTCTGCCCATTCTATATTCCGAGCATTGCCTGTTGTAAATATACCTGCTATCTGATCAGGCTGTGTCACTATCAGCATCGACATTAATTCAAATCTGAACAGTGATGAGCAACCTCAGAATAATGATTCAAGCGTTTTTCTCAGAATGGAAAACTTGAAGTCACTGGAATTGACACACCACTTCATCTGGCAGGCTGCAGATGAGCTAAATCTGTCCTGTAAAGACATCCACTTTTCAGCCATATGGTGCCCTTATCCGATTCAATCTTAAATTGAATAGAAACGAGGAAATACAACTGGAACCTGGTAAAAAACTAAAAAATTGGTTGGAAGACAGTTGAATTCTGAAATCTTACAACCATTAGTAAATAGAGGGATTTCAATAGTAGTTTTTTTTTTCTAGTCACCCTGTCAGCAATTGATACACTTGGAGAATCATCTCTACTGGTTAATCATTACATCAGCAATAGTACTCTCTATCATCCGCCTACTTTTAAGTTTTATGTCTTGGAAAGAATTGAAGATGCTGTTCTCTCCCCTATTTTAAGGTTCAACAATCTTCTTCAGAATTCACACATTACGATGAAGAACAGGAAGTTCAGAGGCGTAGCTTGGAATAGTTTTCATTGTAATAGCAATATCTGGCTGTTACAGAAAAAGTGCAATCTTTCTTACACAAACTGGGATCCTTGATAGTTTCAGGCTTTAGTAAGTACTTAGGGTTTTGCTTGCAAGCAGTGCATGTTTAAATGAAGTAGGGACCTGACACTTTCACTACAAAATAGTCTAAAACTCCAACTGGATCATGCGGTAATGCCATCAAAATTCAATTCTACAGACTTGAATGGTAAGTGATCACATAAAGAATCAAAAGAACCCCACAAAATAATTAATTTGGTTTAGTAATTTTTTTTCTTTCAATAATCATGTAATACCCAAATTTTTTACTCAAATCCAAGCTCAAGTCAACTCAAACACAACCTAAATTAATCTAGATATATAAGAAAAAATTGCAAGAGAATTGTTTTTCTTTCTTCTAATTCTTGTGGCCACCGTGACCCTCCTCTCATCAAATCAAGGATTTCAGTTTTTGATCTTAAGTTTTTTTAGTTCAAGAAAGGTGAAAGTAGCAAGTAAATAATTCTCTCTCATGATATTTTTAATTATGAATGGTTTATAAAAGGATTAAAAAAGAGATTCGGGTTTGTAAGGATTTGAAGTTTATGTTGTTAAGATTGATTCATGATTATTAGAGGTTTAAGGTTAAATGATTGATTTTGGGTTTGTTGTTAGAAATAATAATTTGTGAGTTGATTTGTTTAAATTGATTTTTATGGGTTAAGAAATTCATTTCAACTTTTCAGAAAAATCTGGATAGAATGGTCTTGAGATTGAAGATGATAACTTTTTATTTTGGTCCTTGATTTATGAAAATTACAGTTTAGTCCCTAAACTTTGAAAAATTACAATTTGACCTCTAAATGTATTTTGGGATTCTGGGCAGTGTTATTACGAGGTTAAGGATGATGAATCTCAATTTGATAATTGATTTGGAATATTTTCAGTTTGGTCCCTCAATATTAGAAATTTACATTTTAGTCCCTGAACTTTTAAAAAAATTACAGTTCGGTCCCTGGTTCGTTCTGGACAGAATTGAGGATGGTTTATGGGTGCAATTTCAGTATGGTTATGTATCTACAGTTTGGTCCTCCAATTTTGATAAAATTACATTTTGGTCCCTGTTTTGGAAAATTGTCGCTTTAGTCCCTAAATTTAGGAGACTAAACCTGGTTTTCTTTTATGCATTGAAATCTTTTATTTGTGTTGTTTTGGGTTATGTTTTTAGTATATTTAGTATATTTGTTGTAAGTTTTCCTAATGATCCTCAATAAAAATTTTGGATTTTTCATCTGATATTCCTTTTAGTTTTATTTTTTTTGGGTGAATGAGATGATATTTAATATGCATGTAATATAAATAAATATGTACGTTGCTGGTCATGGATCCGAGATTCGGATCGTGTGACAAATTAGTAATTAATTTGGTAAAAAAAATCTTCTTGCCATCTGAAGATTGAAATGCAGGAGATTTCAAGGTAGATGTGAGATAAATTCGATAAAAATAGGACAAATTTCTGTTGTAAAATATGTAAATTAATGTCTTCTGTAATTTTTACACACAAAAAAAAGAGTACATTTTTAAACAGGTTAAGATAATTCATTTTCAACAAATTAAGGTGAGATACCAATAAAGCATGTGATGTATACACAAGAATATTACTAATAATTAATTCTAAAATTCTATAAAACAAAACTAGTTGAACCCTAAACATCTCCACCAAGTTCTTTCTTTTCATTAGACATTTGAATTTAAGAACCCTACTTGATTTTTTATTTTTTTTGTATTTTTTCTGAGAAAGAAGAAGACCTATCTTAATTTCGCCTTGTTGCCTCAGAATTTTCTATAATTAATATCTATAGATGAACTATCAATCCAGGATGCAACATCCTGGTATGTAAGTGATTAATGCCATTCCTTCAATATTAGTACACACGAAACTTGTATAGATGCTTTGCTAGACCATTGAGGTAAAGATATTGAGAAACAACATCTCTCGTCATATGGCTGTGATAGAAACAAGACCACCCTTGCTGCCATTCTCTCTCTCTCTCCCTGCATAAAGATGTTGTAGCAGAATATTAGCCATGTGTTTGAGCAATAGATTAGATAACACCAGAAGTTAGTAATTAAAAGCTGTGAGCATCATAATTAACTGTTGCCAGCCCACCAAATGCTGGTGGGGTGACGTGTTATGGATGTGACTGCCATTAAAAGCCAATTGCTAGCACAACTTGCTCTGTGTTTCCTCAACATGACATGGTCTCTGAGTACCAAACAAGATCAAACCAATCGGTATCATCTATAACCACTTGGATTTCTTAGTCTCCTGGCATTTGGGACCATCGAGAGAGAGCTTTGATAGGTTCTGCAATGGCAGCTCATTAAATATTTGCTGGGAATCAAACGTTGTAGTAGCTAGCTAGTTTACTCTATCGAATGGTCAAGTGGAATCGCCTATGATCTGCCAATCTTATCCTTGCTGGGGCCATTGCTGATGCAAGAAGGTATCCAATGTGAAGGCAGGTTGTCCATGACGTGGAAAGCCACCAGCCCACTTTATGCTCAAGTATCGGTTGATGTTATCGCATGTTGAATATGAAACAAAACTTGCACCCACCAAAAGGACAAGTCTTAGGGTTAATCTTTTGTTTGAAGCCAGAAGACAGGCTTAGGAACAAAACTACTTCAAAAAACCTTTAAAAACCTAAAGAGTCGTTTGCTCTTAGCTTTCTGAGATAAAAATATCAAGCAGAGAAAGTAACTTGGACTCGAATTCTTGAGGACCTAGAGGTGATAAGGACATGTTGGAAGGAAGCTATTGTGATGCTAGAATAACTTGAACAGAGTTTTAATTTGATCAAAGACCAGACCACCCTTTGCTATTCATGGAGTCTGAAAAGGCTCTCACTAGACAGCCGTGTTTGGCCTCCTGATGTGAACTTGAAATAGGCCTGGGATTACTCCAACTATTGCTGATGCAATAAATTCTCTTTTGAAATGGAGATAATAAAGGTGTGGACAGAAAGGTACCCGTCTTCGGAGATAGAACAAAAATGGTGAGGTGTCCATTTTGGAGCATTCAGAAAAAAATAAACAATAAAAAGATTGTGAAAAAACAGATGCTGAAATCCGGACTCTAGCAGGTTCTTTTCCTGATAGAAGCAGGTTTGGACTTTTGTCTAGTTGAAGATAACAAGAATTTTGCTGAGAAAGATTCACATGCATGATTGCAAGTGGAGGACGATGATGGCCCATTGCCATATTTTTTTTCAATAGCAGAAATAGATTTCAATGAAGCAGGGAAAATATGTCAAAGCATCCACTTGATGCATGCTCGATGGAGGAAACATCAGATGCAGGTGGATTCTACCTTGTAGACCCTAAATGTTCATTACATGATTCCAAAATTCAACCTTATGATTTGTAGATTATTCTAACCAACACTATATCCATGAATATCAAACAGTACCGAAAGTCATCCGATTCTAAGGGAGGTAATATGCAGGCCAAGTACAGTCGAGTTCGAAAATTTGGATGAACATTTCAGAATTTAACGGTCACTCCTTCAATCAAAATGAACTCAGTATCTCACCTAGAAAAATTTCGTGGCCGTGCGATTTGTTGGGTGATGCTTTTGTTGTTTATCTCTCCCTCCTTGCACAAAATTCAGGTGATCTTAAGTACGGACATAACAAGGATCACCAAGCTGAAGATAGACCATGCCTGCAGAATCATTTAAAATGCATTATATGAGATTAAATTCATTATTGATTATATTTAAGGCATGCATCAGTAATGATAAGAGAGAATATGACTTACATTTATAGTGGATGCTGAAGAATAATAAACTATTCCAGGAAGATAGCCCTGCAATCCACTGTTGTAAACTGGAGTACCATCAGGATAGAAGAGTCCATAGTTCTTTTCAGATGTTGGACCGGGCTTTAAATTCTCGTTAAAAAGCGCAAAAACATATATGTCTATCGGCACAGATGGTTTTGCTGGTGTACCTTGCCTCGCCTGAATTCTATTTAACAGATTACTATGATATAGAGCTGCATTTTCTGGAGTCGATCCGACCTCATCAGGATCCCCCTTAGATGGCCAACCTGTCTCCGAAATCATAACTTCAATATCTGTATGCCCCATTGCTTTAATCGCTGAATACACAGCATCTACTTGAGCATACAACATGTTATCATAATGCAAGTTTGTGTTCGGATCTGTCATCCCTGGGTTAGGCTGGAAAAGGACATATTCTAGAGATATTTGGTTTGGATTATCCTTGTATGCAAAAAAAGGATATGCATTGATAAGGAATGGTGACTTGATTTGAGAATGAAAATTCAAGATTGCTTGGATGTATTCGGCAAGATCTTGCCGAAAAGTCCCGGATGAAGGAGGGTAAGAATTTCCTATGATATTAAAAGAATGTGCACTGGTGACAATCACTTGTTTATCTAATCCAAGATTAACGAGAGTGCTATACACCATTTTCATCGCCGGGAGGAGATTTGACCATAACCGAGTATCATTGCTCATGAACACCTCGTTTCCGACAGTGATGCAGGTGATTTTGGTTTGAGTTATATGGGGTTGAAGATGTTGTTGAACCCAATTTTGAGCTTTGATGGGATCAGTCATGTCTTGAAGGTACTCATTCCCGAGCCCAATAATGAACTCAACATTTGAATTGGAAAACGCAAGTAGGACATTCGGATCAGCATCATAGAGTTTTAACCTGCTGACATTGAGGGATTGAAGCATCACAGCAACGCGAGAGGGAGATGGAAGGTTGTTGGCAATCTGACCATAGTTAATTCCAAGCCCAGCACCAAGGACCCTGACAGCTGAATCTGAGAAACAGAGTGAAAAACAAGAGTAAAAAACAGAATTTTAAGTTGAAGAAACTAAATCATGAAGGATAAAGCAAGGAATTAAGAAACAAGAGCAAGAATCATCAAATATCATAACACATAATTGCAGAATGCAGGAAAATATGAGGATTAAAAACTATTTAGGATTAAAAATTAAAATATATTGAAGAAAATATGCCTACATGGGGAAAAAAAAAACTTTGCTTCAAAAATCAACAAAAAAAAAGGAGAACAAATTAAATAATTCTAAGTGACATGAAAAGGAAAGCCTTTCCAGTCTAAAAATCGAATAAGAATAAATTTTACTACCTTTACATGCCACTATGAATGTTCAACAAGTAATAGAATCTTTGCTTTTCCAATTCATAATTATTCCCATTAAGCTTCAGTTAGATTAAGATTTCAGGTCCAAATTCATCAAAGGAAATCAAGAAAAGAAATACAAAATCAAGCAAAATCCCTCTAAATTCATCATAGACTTGCCAGAAAGGAAAGAAACAAGTTCTCTGAATAATGGTAGCAATTGCACAGAGTCAAGGAACTTTGTTTTGATGCTTGAACATGCAGTATATATATGTAAAGCAATAACCCAATTGAGAAGCCAAGACAACAGCTTAAGCTTGTGTTTTCGTTTCTTGAAGTTTCCAGGGAAACAAACAGAACAATGCATGCAGAGGGTAGTTTAAACAAGAAAGAACTAACCTGAAAGAGTGAGAAGCAAGAAAAGAAGACGAGAAAGAACAAAGCAGGTGGCCATAAGTGATCTTATCTTGGTTAAACCAAGGCCACCCAAGAGACACCAACACCCTTAACAAAGCAGTGGCACAAACTATGTAGTTGCTTATATTTATAGAGTGTTTTGCATTGGGGTAGAGACAGAGATAGCCGTGTGGCTCTTTCTTGTTTTCTTTCACCCTTGTATGAGAATGTGAACTTAGTTTTTCTGAGCTCCACTAGATTTCATGTTTTGTAATAAATTTCTCTCAAGGTCCACTTGCTGCCTGACACGTGTAAAAACTAGTCTCCATCTAATCATATTTTAACCGCATGGTCATTGCAAATTTACCATATGATTTTTTTATTTTATTGGATGGAGCAAGAATTATAACCTTTGGATTTATGAACTGGTTTATGGGTTTTTGCCCATTTTTTTGAAGTTTTTACCATATGAATCAAAAGGAGTGATTGTATATTTCTAAAAATTATAAGGATAAACTTTACGACAAGTCAAATCAAAGAAAAATTCAAGAAATTTTTTTTTATATAGTTATTAAACCTAACTTGATATGACAGACTAATATGATATATCTAAAAGCTAGCTTAAATCTGATTTTTATTTAAATTCATTTAAATATTAACTCGACCAAATCTAAATAAAACAAAATCAGGTCAATTCCAAAAGTTTTTTTTATGATTTTATTTTAAAATAATATTTTATAATTTCTTTAACTCTCATCTAAAACAATAATGTTATCTCATTAATTAAAAGAAAATATTGGAACAGTATTGTAATAAGGTTGGTTGGTTGGAAAATATGATAATTAAGATTAATGTAAACCATGTCAAACTCCAGACATGTTCTTAATTATAACTATACTACTGGCACGATTAGACGCGAGATTTAGGTGTAACAGTGATGGATGATGCGATAACACATGGGCGATGGATAATTGAAGGCGTTGCGAACATTTCCAGCATAATATATGATAGCTTGGAGGCTGAGTTGTACATGCCAGCCTGTGATGTTGGTCTCGATTTCCATGGCCGGAAAGTTTAAGGTCGGGATTTGAGATTGTCTTGCCATCGGACGTGTATCATCGGTGTTAAAGAGTCGAGCTTTGACCTTAAACTTCACATGCACCTTCACGAGCTACAAGGATATGTACATGGGGGCGGGTGTTGGCCATTGAAACACGATCGGCAGCAGCTACCTTTCTCAAGTTTAATAACCATAAGTCATTTTATTAATTAAAAGATGCGTAAATGAGCCTGCTATTGACCACCGGAAGAAGACGACGACGACGAAAACCTCTCGATTATCATACATGGTCACAAGATAATCGACTTGTACTAGCAAGAAATTAACCACAATCGCTGCCTAAACAAAATTGACTAAAAGTATTAATTTTTTTATATTTTTAAACTATTTTGATGTGTTGATTTCAAATAAAATATTATTTTAATATATTTTTAAATACAAAACAATTTAAAAACAACTTTTATTATGCTTACGAAAATGACTATAAACTTCGAAAGAACGTTTCATTGACAATTAAGGGTGTGAAAGAGCGAAAAAGAATTCTTTTTTTATCAAAAAGATATGGAAAAAATACAGAGAGAAGATTCTCTGAGAGAGAGAGAAATCAATGGAGTTGAATACATGGTTAGAAATAAGCTCGGAAAACAACTACCAATTTGACAAATATTTATGCAAAAATTATACGTTTTCATCTCTTTTACAAGCCATTAATTATACTTGGAGATCTCGAAAAGTCAATGGGTGTTTAAGAAAATAAACAAAACACATGCTTTACAGCACACCTCTAGTTTTTATTCCTAATTAATACATTAAATTACCAAGAATTTCATTGATCTATATCTATTTAATTCTCTCTTATTTATGGCAATAATTAAGTCTCCATTGTGTTTTTTTTTTTAATATTTTTAAATTGAGACAACTTCGAAATGAAGGATGTGCTCTCAAATATTTCATATGATTTTGGTCAATAAACAAACAGTAATCTCTACAACAACTTCAAGTAATGGTTGCTTCGATTCTCTTTTCTTACGAAAAAGTAATTGAAATGTTAATTTATAGTTTTCCTTCTCCCTAATCAATTATACGAGAATATTTCTTGTTCTAGCTTTTTTTTTCTCTCAAAAAACAGCATGCTTATTCGGGAGAATGGTTGCGGTTGCTTTTTAAAATATTTTTCGTGCCAAAATACATCAAAATAATATTTTTTTTATTTTTAAAAAATTATTTTTAAGATAAGCACATCAAAACGATTCAAAACATACAAAAAAAATTAATTTTTTTAGGAACGCGATTTGCATCGCGTTCCCAAACGTTCTCGAAGCCCACATGATTAGGGGTGTTTGAAATAGTAGAAAATATTATTTTTTAAAGATTTTTTTATTTAAAAATATATTAAAATAATTTATTTTTATTTTTAACATCAACACAATAATATAAAAATATAAACAAAATAATTTAAAAACATTCAAAATTAATATATGCAAAACTCCGTTTAAAACACGGAAGGGACACCTCCTTTGACAAACAGCACCACCACAAGTGTCGGTCAGAGAATCTCGTTATTTTAAAAGCATGGGATTATTCTCACAAAAAGCTTAGCTGATTCAATCGGGTCCTTTGTCCTTAACTATTATCTGCCAGCAGAAGATAAAGTGGCTTTTCCTCAAAGGGCCCACCACCAAGAAGGGGAGACAAGAAAGCTGATAACGAACCATCTAAGTAGTGGTCCAATGGTAAGAACTTGTGACCAAGAGGTTTGCTCTCTCTGTAGTCTCAGGTTCGAGCCCTGTGATTGCTCATATGATGGCCACTGGAGGCTTACATGGTCGTTAATTTCAGGGCCCGTAGAATTAGTCGAGGTGTGCGCAAGCTGGCCCGGACACCCATGTTAAAAAAAAAAAAAACCTGATAACGAAATTGATGAGATTAGGACACAGATAAACTTCGTTTTCGTCCTTATAGTTTCTTAAAAGTTACATTGCTAGCCCTTTTTATCAAATAAGAAAAACATTTAATATAAAATCGAGAAAATATTATGCTATGTAATGAATTTGAAAAGAAAAGAAAAGAAAAGGGAGAAAAGGGAGATATAAATAACAGATGAAATAAATCATATACTTGTTAGTTATTTAGTGATTAAGGGCAGAATCGGAATTTACTTGAAGTACCAAGGATGACATTAGAAACTCTTAAGCTACGAGGATATAAGTGAAGCATTGTTGAATCTATAAGGGTAAAGATATAGTTTATCATTAATTATTAAATAATTTAAGAGCTGACGCGGATCTTAGTACAGTGCACGTGTTATCCACCGTCCATCATGCGGCTTCCTCGCTCTCGAAGGTCGGCTCACTCTCAGCACTTGCACGTGTCATGTTGTTATTTTTTTCATTTAATAAAATCACAAGTTATTGAATGTTCTGAAAATGATTTTTTTTTCCATTTAACACCAAAAGGCAAAAACGAGTTGTTGTTTTTTTAACGGGAAAGAAATTAAAGCTTTTTATTTAAGAAAAAACCTAACTTTTTCATTTAATAAAATCAAGATTAAATATTTTTTATAAAATTCAGTTGCTAAGAAAATTGAATATATATGAACAAATAACTCCTTGGCTCTAAAAAAAAATAATTTAATAAACTCTCTTCCACAACATAATTTAAAATTGGTAAGAAAAAGGGCAAAGTCGACCTAAAAACTGCATTTATACGTGCAAACGGTAAAGCTGAGAGCCATGCTCCTCCATCTTTGGAGGCTGTTATACGTGCCTTGTCAACTCAGATCGATTTGCCCCACCAAGGTGTTTCAATTCTGATGGGGTAGCTTCAACTACTTACATTTGAAGTTTCTGTTTATTTTCATGTTTTAAAATTTTTTTATTTTTTTATTTTAAATTAATTTTGTTTTAGTATTTCTAAATCTTTTTAACGTAATGATATCATAAATATTTTTTTAAAAAATAAAAATATATATTTTTAATAAAAAAATATTTAAAAAAACAATTAAAACCATACCTTCAAACACCCTGAAAATTAGCTGGCTGGCTGGTGTCTTGAAACCATAATGTTTTGGCAGCTATCACACGTCTCATAACTGGATCCCATCGGCCACCCATCACACGGTGCTGCCAGTGCGCTGCCATGTTGCTACAATGATGAGATATCTGTTTTATTGGCGTGAACACTGACGATCGAGAGGGTTTTGGCTTTGGATAAGAACCAAACTCGGGTCGGGTCAGATTGAATTATTTAATTTAAAATGGTATTATTTTATGGATAAAATAATTCACTTTAAATTTTTAAATTTTTTGAAAATTAAATTAGATCTCATCAAAGTTTTGAGTCCCCGAATCATCACTATTATGACATGTCGAGTCATACAATTTAACCATGAATTTTTCATTCTAATGGAAAATTAAATAAAATATTCTCAGTATTGTATGGCGAAAGTTTGAAATGAAAAAAGAAGTTTTGATGTGGGCCCAGATCATGTTTTAACACTAAATTAATTAATGAAATTACGCTCATGTATGGATTAAGTCATAAGCTTGCATCATTACCACTTTAATTAACAATGATTAATTCTTTATCTTAAAAATGGAGTAACAATAACAACTACACTCGTAAGAGTACCGACAATCCAGAGCCTTAAGACATGATCATCTGACGTGTAATGGTGTCCATTAACAGCATACTGTTGTAAAAAAAGAAAAAAAGCTTTTTTTTTTCTCCATTTTGTATGCTCATCTTTTCTTATATAATTATTAAACTCAATCTTGAATAAAATTTAAATCATTAGTAGGGAGAGTTAACCGTTTTGTTTTAAAAAAAAATTAAAATAATATCATTATATTTTTTTAAAAATTAAATAAATAAGTTTTAACTAAATTTAAGTCAAACTGAATTGTGGATCAATTCAAGTTACACCATGTCAATTTATTACTCTATTTTATATAAAAGCAGGTCAGGTCAGAGTTTTATATCCATGCTTTTTTAAACTATTCACAAAAAGCTATGAATAATGACCGGATATATATATATATAGGAGGGAAAATTAAAAATTTAACTATTAGATCTTTCCATGGTCCTTGTAAGACAATTCGTTTTCTTTTTATTATTTATCAGACAATTATGAAATTAATTAGGTGACACAAACTCGGAAATGCTCACTGACAACAAGTGATTGTGGGAAGCCTACAATGATATAGTAGGAATAATGTGGAAAAATGGCGAGGCATCCAGTCACCACAAACACCCTTTTTGTCCATTCGAAATAGAGATCACTTCCTTCAAAAGTTGATGGAAAGTGAGGAATATAAAAGAAGATGAGTCGATTTCTCCTTTTTATGACGCTCGACTGATACTGGATTGAGGGCATTGCATGCGAGGTCAAGCATGAATCAGATGATTCATGGACCAAAACTTGTTTGTGATGCAAGTTTCTTGAAGAAAAAGTGATGAGTTATTCTTGCTTCACTAGCAAGCGTTACATCAAGACCTAATCATAGTCCACCAACAAAGGATTGCAAATTGGAGATACTTACAGTAATCAAATGTCTCCTGGACGCGGAATTTGATGCATTAGTTGGCTCGGTGTAAACTCGGTCGACTCATTTTCTATTTTGAGTGGTGTATAAAAAAATAACTAGAAGGGAAATCAAACGTCAAGACGCATATCTGCAATTTTCTTTATTTAGAATTAGATGACAACAGAAATACCCAGAAATCATGAGAAACAGAGAGGTCATGGTGCCTCCGTCGCCTATTGCATATATCTGGCCCAATCTCTGAAAATGTTGGGGGAAAAGTAAAGAACTTTAGTGACCGGAATGCAAAGGGTCGGTGTCCAAAATTGGTAGCCCGAAGACGTGCTTTTGGTCCTTTTCAAGCCCATAAAGGTAAACTTTCCTTCCTTCAGAAAAAAAATAAAAAATGCACCAACTTTGATGCAGATGCAGCCTAATCCGATGTCTTATGCCAGACAGGGAAGAGCTGGTCTAGACTTCTTTCAACGTCTTCTCGACGTGTCTTCTTGTCAAAAGTTTGAGGAAGATTCTTGTTTATCTCAGTCTTTTTCGCTCCACGATGGCCTCTCATCAGCCATCTTCCACGAAATCGATGATGTTTTAAATATCTTAATAGGTTAGTACAATACAATGGTTATATATTAGATAATTAATTAATTTTTCTGGTTTTAATAATTTAATTTATATTTTTTTAATTAAAATGATTTATAGCTGACACCTAATGTCTGTTAAGTTAAAATAATTGATGTTGATACCTTCAAAAAAAAATTTATTTAATAAATTAAAATAAATAAATTAAATTATTTAAGATTAAAATTTAAGAGGTTAAGAGAAGATAAAACCTCCTTCACCATTAGAATTATGAATTTATTGTTAAGAATTTACTTTGGAAATGGGATTTGAAAAAGAAATACTCGAAGATTGTTGGAAAAAAAACTGTAATAATAAGTAAAACATAGATAATTTTATTTAAATCTCGATCGTGGTTAATTTATTTTCAAGAACACAAATGTTCATTCTCAAAAACATAACTCAGATGTTCATTAATAAACACGAGTGGTTAAGGAAATTAATTAAAACTACGTACAGGATGGGGAAATTGGTGGGATTGGCCGGCAAGTATGACTATTGGGCACCGATGAGTAACACGCCAAAATACTTGAGAAGTAAAAGCAAACTTCCTAGCTATAATAGAAAGCCACAAGGCAAAAGACCTGATCAGTCCAGGTTAATTGTCTACTTCTCTTGCATCAAGCCATGAGGTGGCTAGCCTAATATTCTCGTAAATAATTCACTCTCATCACATCACCTTTATTAATCTTTAATTAATTCCAGGAAACAATGAGAAGGCGCTTTATTCTTCATCGTGTGTTGTTTTCTTATGAAAAGTTCAATGGATACCTGCGCTTTCCTCCTTTATAGTAGCTTTTGTAATTGTAATCCACTAATTCTCTGTGTAGAAATGGTATTGCTTCTCACTTTTGGTCAACGGAAGAAGGATACAAAGGACAAAATCCACAACTTAGGGAAAGAGACGAGCAGCAGACGCAAGCACACCATTATGCTTAAAGATGGCGAACAGTAGCATAATCTTAACATCAATGAGCTATAAAACATCCCAAGAGACAAAAGTTCAAACCCATAGCACCATTTGGATTGGAACTAAACTTCCTGCTGCCCCATCACAAGTTTCTGTAATCTGTTTCACCCTAGGAGTGACAGCATTCGATTCCCAGAGATTGATGTTATTGTCTAACATCCAGTTCTATCAGGAGATGTGAGCCACAGAATCTGAGCTAAGGCAAAGCGCACACCTTCTTGCTTTTGATCTGAGAAAATCGTGCGAGCTCTCTCTCGCATCTGGCAGGTGACTGCTGCTGTCTAGTGCTCTTGTTGTGTTTCCAGGCTTTTAAAATCCCACATCGGAAGAAGTGAAAATAGGCGTGTGGACTGAGGTTATAAAAAGAAAAGCGCGACACGTTAACAAGCATACCTTTCTCGGCCTTTTGGCTAAGATCAAGTGTAGTATCTGTTCTTATCAGTTTAATATCTGATACGTGGGCCAATGGCCCACACGATATTAAATTAATTTTTTTAGGGGGAGGGTCCGTAACAATAGCTTGCTATTGGGGCTCTCGAGCGTCGCCTTCGCGTTGCACTAAAGCGTTGGCCTGGCGCACCCCACTAATTCTAGTTGAATTGATTTCTCATAGTCTGCTAGTTATATATATACTGTCAAGAACTAAATTTATTGGAATTTAGCTTTAATAAGATATGCGATGGTCTTAACAATCGACAGTTTGTTCTTATATAAAGGGTTATTGTATAGCTGTGTTCTTGTGTAAAAAGATACGAACAAGGCTTTCCTGGCATGATCTACTGTAATTTTTTGTGGCCTAATACAGTGCGAGTGAAATCAGAACGAGGTATAAACTGGTATCAGCGACTTTAGAAATTTCTTTGAACTACAACTTAAGAAACATGGATTTTTTACCTCCACCCTCACCATGATGTCTAACAAAGAAATAATGGGAGCTGGGAACATTTCCACATCGATTTATTTACTGCAATACTGTGTAAAACTATCCTTCTTGGTGTTGAAACAACAAACATGAAGTCACTACAGAGAGGAAGGTCCCCGGCGGTCTATACCATCATTAGATTCAAAATGATTCATAACAATCACAGAAATCCTACGTCCCTATTCAATTCTGACTGCCAAAGACCTCAGCAAAGGTCACCTTCCTTGTGAGTGTGAATCACACAATCTGAAGTTGGGTAGGAAACGCAAGTCAGAAGATAACCGTCCTTCATTTGATCCTCATCAAGGAAAGAACCATCAGACTGGTCGACAGAACCTGATGCCACCTTCCCAGCACAGGTACAACAAGCCCCAGCCCTGCAAGAATAAGGCAGCTCAACTCCTGCATTCTCGGCTGCATCTAGGATGTATGTGTCATCTGGAGCTTCAAATTCATGCTCTTCGCCTTCTGGTGTAATCACTTTAACCTTGTATACTGCCATTGATGCTTTGTAGTTGGCGGAGCAATTCAAGCCAAATGACTTAGAGACACTCTTTACTGATCCCAGTGAGGACGTTCTCTTGACAATGGTGCTCGTAAACTGATTTTGGGGTGCAGCTTTGAGCAGGCTTTGGGAAGAAACGGTAACTGTTGTCATCTGTACTCCTATATGCAGAATACCAGAAATTGTCAGCTGGTTAATGAGGTGTTTCAATATTAGTAATAATTGAATGGTTTCATTCATTTTGCATGGAATTTAAAAGCACTATTTTTCATCAAGCTACTTAAAAGAAATAAAGTGCAGGAAGGGGAGCAATGTCCATGTTTTATGAAAATACCACTGTTGAATCTTCATTGGAAGTGTTTAACAACAGCCATTTCATACAGGGTTTTATATATTTGTATAGCACCACAAAAATAAAGCACAAAACATGCAATGAGTCTAACATGCGAAAGAAGCTGCATCATTCTGCATGGACAAAGCAACAAAGATCAGAATTCAAAAGTAGTGAGCAAGGGAATCCTAAGAATGAGCAAAAAAAAAAAGGTTCCCTGCCCCTAGCCCATGGATTCTTAAACACACTCAAGTATAAGATTAGATCATGTTCCAACATTGTATGCCTCACTTGTATCCGCAACAAAACGGAACCAAATCATCCATTCCTACAACAAGAAGGCAATTGATGTTTGGAGCACTATGAGAAGAGCAAGCTAATGGCTCTCTGCTCTTCACTCGAGGCTCCATCATTTAAAAAGAGAACATAAAGTAAGTAAAAATCAAGATTTCTCATTTTTGGAAAAATGAATGAAGAATGAGAATTAACAGAGATTATTTTTTTCAAAATCAAGGTTCACAAAGCTAGTTAGCATGCCAAAAATCACTATTCCAAAATAAGGCCAGCGCTATACCATACAGGGTTCCTATAGACCACGAAAGCAGTAATCCATAGCTCATTGCTAAAAAATTTTAGCAGCAATAACAAATAAACTGAGAAGGTCTTAATATCGTAAGCAACCCAGAAATCAAAATATAGTTATCAGCTCAATATGCGTACAGATGTAATTAGTAATAACCTCTAGAAATCACAGGACTAACACGTAAATTAGTTCCCACATCAAAAAAATGCCAGCAAGATGTCTCCTTTTGTTCTAAGATAAAAAATAAAAAAACTGCAGACTAGATCTTTCAAAGCTGAAAAAACCCCCTAATTTACAGTGGTTACACAGCAAGAGATAAACACTCTAATTGTCCCTGATTAATTATAACATCAAACTACTGATGCCACATTTCGAATCCCCAGTTTCTCAGTTTTCCCTTTCTTACCAAAATGACAGGAATTTTCAAGACTAACCCAACATCCTAGACCTAGCTAGTTAAGAAACCTGCCGAAATTTTTAATGAAACAGGTAACAGTCAAATTGTTTTCAATAACTTTTCTTCTTAAAGAAGGTTTAGAAAGCAAAAGCGAAAAACATATACCACATGTTGATCAAAGATACAAACTTGTTTTGTTCTTGTTGACCAAAACAAGATGAGAGAGAGAGACAAGTCCCCACTTCCTGGAAGATACATATGTTTCATGTTTTATCTACCCCTCAAGATAAAAGAACGGATCAAGAACTACATCACATCAAAGAAAAAGAACCAAACAAAACAATAAAAACTATAAGAGAAAAGAGAGCTTACTTTGGCGGGGTGGTGGTGACACGAGAGGGAGGCTACAATGTTAGAGATAGAGAGCAGGCACAGGGTGGGTGGCAGAGGAAAAGGGGTTGTGGTGGTATTTATATTAGTAGAAGACGTGCTGATGGTGGCTTTTGGGATCTCTGAAAGGAAGAACGACTCCAGAGACAAGAGACAGATGCCCCAAGCGCTTCCACCACGGGCCAAATACTAGCAACCTAGGCTAGTTGTATCCTTCATGTATTTTTGTGCCGTGATTGTTTTTTAAGTATTTTTTTAAAATAATATGTTTTTATTTATTAAAATTATTTTTAATATAAACACATTAAAATAATATAAAAATACTAAAAAATATATTAATTTAGAGTAAAAAAAATAATTTTTTTCAAAAATATTTTTAAAACATAAAAATAAACATGCTTTTAGTTTGGTTGGAGCTAGTTAGCCAATAATCGGTAATCTAATTAATTAACGTATTTTAATTAATTGTATAGATATGTAACAATTATTTTTTAAAAAATAAATATAAATAATATTTTTTTAAAAAAATATTTTTTTAATATTAATGCATCAAAACAATCTAAAAACATAAAAAAAAATATTAATTTTAAATAAAAATAAATAAATTTTGGTCACCTTCCTTGTTGGCCGCAATCTCAAAATCCCATGTATTGCATCCTTTTACCTTTCCATTAATGATTTTTTTTTAAATGTTTTTCAATGATAATAATAAGGTGATTGTTTATGGGCTGAATTTTCACTAGAAGATAATAATATTGGACTCATTTATAAAATACCTAATGGGCTGGTTGAGTATAATTGTCTTGGATTCATAGGATTTATTTGAAATTGAGATAAAATTATTAAACTAGAATTAACTTAATTTAAAATTAAATTATGTATTACGGGTTAGATGGATAAATTAAATTAATTTAAAATAATATTATTTTAAAAAAAATTAAATAATCAAATAAGATTTTGACCAGATTATTCAAATTGAAAGTTGGCATGTTAAATCGATTAGGTCCAACCAAATCAACTCTTAATTAAATTTTTTTATATAATTAAGTTAGAGACCAGATCTACGAGTTACCAAGTTGACCCATCAATTTAAATCAAATCGAGTTTAATAACACGGGGCAACTCTCTCGAGCAACTCCTTTGTCTCATGTTAATATTCTTTTTGAATGTTTGAGTATTGTGAAAAATCTACATGCATCGACAAATCTATATCAGTTGGTTACGAGGAGAGACAAAGATAATAAAGAAACACCAACCACACATCTAAAAAACATGGTTGATGCATACATCATATCATATGCAAATAATTACTGAAATTAAGCTCTCATCCAAGTACCAAATACATCTAAAAAACCTCACTAGGAGTTTTCACATAAATCACAAGGTACAAAGAGTGATTTACACTCACTATATTCAATACATAACTAAGCCTCTCTAACTCTCACTCGGTTATGGGATCTCCATGCATGAGTGCAAATGTAACTATTATCAATTCAAAGAAACAAGGTCACTTCCAATGGGCAAGCTTTTTATGCATGTAGTCTAGGTCAAGTTATTTTTTCTTCACACAAATGTTTAACTCTTTTGAAGATCCAAAGTCTTCAACATGTATGAAACACACACAAAAATATCTTTTTAAGGGCTAGAATTGCGCACCCACCAACTTTTTTAAAAACCCTTTTTAGAGATTGTTGTCGTACTTACCATGCGCTGCTAGATTGCAGTCTTTCAGTCAACTGCTGCGGTGCAGTACTTCAGTTCCAGGGGCTGGTTTGTTTGCTGGGAGACCATGTTGCGTCAACTTCAACACAAGGGATTGGATGGTTAATAATCTCATAGAGAAACCTGACACTATCTGCAATGCCAAATACCTCAGTGAGTTAATGGAGTCCCCATCTCCGCTCCAATCCCTATATAAGAGTAATTCCTGCACAGGAACGAGCAGAAGAATTGTTAACTATACCATGATTCCATTTCACAGCTCTCCACCTCCTCCCAAACACCTTAGAACACAAAGATGAAATTCACCAAAAGCTCAACTAGAAAACACATTCCATTGCATTCACTAGCTACCTTAAGTAACATTTTGAATAAGAGAATTACCAGTGAATCACCAACTTTAAGTCTCACAACGGTAACCAAATGCATTTCATGCATCTCTTTGCACTGATAAACAGTAATGTTGAACAATTGTCTAACAAACTCAAGAAGACTTTTCCCCCTAACCTTTTCCCAAGCTCACATATTCAAAAGCATTTCATGTTCTAGCCTGCTTCTTTATCCGGTCCTCTATATTTCACCATTTGTCCTTGCTGTCTCGAAATCCTTTCACTTGGTTGGGCTAGTAAACCATCTGAATGAGAAAACACCTTTTCGTTTCAGAATTGCAGGTAGTAAAATGAGATTAAAGAGTGAAGGAAAGTAGAACATGTGAAAGGCAGATTGATTGTTTTTAAATCATTGAAGTTTTTCCTTGAGAAATTAGTTAAAGAATTAAGAAAAAGAAACATACGACAGAAAAAATAGAGCAGTGCATCTTCTCTGGTACTTTTCCATGATCTACTCAACCAAATCCACTGTATAGTTCATCTCAATTGCCAAAACACTCACAAATGATTAAACCTTTGTGGAGGAGGAGATGTTTCCTTAAAATGTCAGAGAGATGCACAATTGAGTCTTTCTTGATCCACTGCTGCTCCTGCCAGGACTCCAAATCGGGAGAAACATCAACCCTGAGAAAAAATTCTACTATGCTTATGGGATTGCATTGAATCATAATATTCTTTGCATAAAACCACTCATTCTTGGTTGACTGAACAAGAAAGTATGTTTCACCTGAAAATATAATTACATAAAAAGATGCAAACAACCAAATACTTGTCAGAAGTCAAAGCGGGGGCTGGCTGTGCAGCACGGAGACCTTGTCTCTTTTGTCCCGGATCGCCGTCTCCTGCTTAAAAGTATACAATTAAATTATAAAAACGGGAATCAGTTATCATCAGCTTTGCACAGGATAAGGATCTTATACAAAAACATAAGAAAAAAAATCAGATAAACAGAAAAAATGAAAAAAAATAGAAAAAAAAAAAAAACCTGATGGGTTAAGTCCATGTAAACCCAAAAAGTTCGAAAGTGAAGAGCCGACCTGATACAACTGATATTAAGATTGTGCTCCCTCACTTGCTATTTATTTAATATTGGAGGAGTTGCGCTCTACTCCTAGAAAGAGGATTTGTCGTGGAAGCAATTAAATTAAACAATGCAATGGAAAAGAAAGAAAGAAAGAAATCATTGAAGCAATTATATTTAATATAAATAAATATAATTCAAAGCAAACAGATTTTATAGAAATTCAAAATTACCTATATTGATACTTGGGATATGAGAAATCTTGGACCGCTCAGACCCGCTGCCCTTTAAGCAATTTCGATCAAGATGCGGACAACTCCTAATGTTCAGAAGTGTTAATTTGGAGAGGCGTTGCATGGCAGTTGAACTTGGAAGATACTTGAGATTCTGACATTCCGAAATTGTAAGCTCTTGAAGAGAAGAAAGGTTGGCTAACCAATGTGGCAAAGCTTCCGCAAATTCCTCTCCGTTGAAACCATAGATCTTTAATTTCGTAAGGGAGATGAGGTGTTGAAGTTGATTTGGTAGACTCTTCAGTTTCTTCCATCCAATTATCTTTAGCTCTTTGAGGGAACCACTCAGGTGGTGGATTGAATTCATTCCAGGAAATGCCTCCAATTCCTCTGAGAAACCACCAATTTGCAATACCTCCAATTGGTTGAGGCCGCGAAAGAAATCTTCCGGAATATAACTTAAATTCGGACACCCACTGATATCTAATCGAACAAGAGAATGCAGTCTTCTTTCTAAACCATCAGGAACAGACTTCAAGTTTTCACAACGCATAATGACTAGTGATTGAAGACAAGAAGAAGGCAACAATTCTCCTCCATGTAAATCATCATCAAAGATAAGCTCCCTGCAGTGCTCTATTTTCAAATCCTCCAGATTTGCGCAGGATAGTGGCCACCTAATTCGAACACATGCTTCTTCACACGAACGGATGGATACACTTCTAAAAGAATGCAATTCTAGAATAATAGGCACCACCTTAGAGCACTTATAAATAGACAATACCTTCAGAGCTGTGCAGTTTTGAAGGCTTGGAATGGATGCCAGATTGGAACAATACTCTATGGTTAAATATTTAAAAGATGTCATAGAGGCTTGAAATTCGCCAGACATATCACTCAATGCATCACAGTGTCTGATTGTCAATCTTAAAAGTTTTGATGAGAGATGGCTCATTGATGGGATGCTTTTCAACTCCCTGCAACGTTCAATGTACAACTCTTCGAGAAGAGGAAATAGTGCCTGTACTCCACCAGATATATGACTCAATGCATCACAGTCTCTGATTGTCAATCTTACGAGTTTTGATGAAAAATGCCTCATAGTTGGAATTCTTTTCAACTTCGGACACCTATTAAATTCCAACTCTTCAAGGCAAGGAAATGCTACTTCCATTCCACCAGCTGCTGCTTCAGGTACTTTCCATTCCATTAGATTATTCATGTGCTTTAGAGACACTCTTTTTAAAGCTGGACACAAAGCTGCAGCCATTGTTCTAAATCCACTGACGATATAACTTAAACTATCCAATTCTTCCAACTCAAGAATTTCAAGATGAGGAAAATGGCCTTCCAATTTCAGCACCACCAAATTATTGAGTTTTAAAAGCCATGGTGGGAATTCATCACCTTTATAGTTCTCAATCTCTAAGCTTCGTATGTTAGGGTGAGGCTGGAGGCCTTCCAACACATCCTTCTCATTGATCCTGGAACCGCTGCTTGGATTCCATACCAATACCAATGAGTTAATCTTTTAACTTGTGATTAATACCAATACCAATACCAATACCGATTAATTTAGATTTATCTTTTTAACTTGTGATCTAAATCTTAAACTAATTTATTTTTAATATTTTTTTTTTCAGAAGATTGATAATTACTTGATTAGTTTATCAAACTCGCCATTAGTAGACTCGCATAAATTGTGGATAAACTAATGGTGGACCTGACACGTGTAAAGATTTTCTTTACTTGATTAGAGATTGACAACCAACGAAGCTCAGGAACTGGCACACTGCGGACCTTAAATTAACTAAATCAAGTTTTAAAGTCATGTCTTTTTTCCACCTTTTGCCTTAATAAATCACCTGACTTTATTGTTTTGGTTTGGGTTTTATAAAGAACTGAATTAAATCCAAACAAAAAAAACCGTAAAAAAACTAAGCCAAACCGAAAAAACCAAGCCAAACCGATTTGAATCGGTTTTTGTCTTAAAAAACCGAACCGAAACCGGTCGGTTTCAACCGGTTTCAATTCGATTCCGGTTTTTTTAAAAAAAAATTCAGTTTGGTTATATTTTTTTGATAAAAACCAAACCGAACCAAAAATAATCACTAGTTCTGAAACATTAGAAGTGGCTAGGCAAGCAGATTAATTCAAATAAATAACATGGACTTAAAAAGAAATACTGAAAGTAACCATTAATAACTTTTGAATTAATAGTTCAAAAAGAATAGCCTCATGTTTTTCTAGAGTTGAAAAAAAAAATACTTCCATTTATATATTTTGGGTTTGATTTTTTATTATGCTAATTCATTTAGAATTTTTTTGGGTTTTATACTAATGAAGTTTTTAAAAAAAATAAAAAAAAATATTTTTTTAAATAATATTGCTGATGTATTTGGCATTACATAGTATTTTGAAGGGTATGAATTTATTTAAGGATTTATGTTGTTAAGGGTATTTTTAGAATATTAAGAGAATTACTGTATCAAAATAGAAGGTAACATTTTTTTTATTTTTTAATAATTGAATTCCATTTAAAATTAAAATTAATAGTATTAAAATGATATTAAATTAAAAAAATTAATTTAATCATTGAAATTAAATTAAATTAAATTATAAGAATTCCAACCACCCCGTGTGAAGGAAAATTGTTGGATAGCACTTTCCTGCTTTGTAAGAAAAAAAAAAAAAAGTATGATTGCTTTCTTCAAAAGGGACCACGTGTCACGAAAAGTGCCTTCCAGCATTACCTCACTTTCTCTGAAGGCAAACTTTCTTGACAGTGCCTCCTTGACAAATCAAAAGGTTTTGATTCCTTGTCTACGATTGGTCTGGCTTTCCTTTCAAATCGATTACCTGTACAGTTATTTGATATAAATAATCCTTCGTTTTATCTGACTTATACTTGGAGATGAATAAATTTTTTTTAAAAAAATAAATATATTAATTTTTCAAATATGTTTTTAGATATAAAATCTTTTTTATCATAAATAAAAAAGTCTACATGTATATCTTATTCAATAAAATAAATAATTAACTAAAATTTAAGATATCTGATCTCGTAACGCTAGCTATATATTTTATTATGTTTAATAAATTTGTTTATTAAAACAAATTTTTGGTTTAATAAAGTATTTTTAGTTAATTGAGATAAAAAGTTATGTTTTTTTAATATGAGATAAAAAAATTGTAGCTAAAATGCTTCAACATAAAAAGATAACATAATATCTTTTTAATGTAGAATTTGAAACCCTTTAATATATATACACTCTATGTTCACAAGAAAAAAATTAATTATTTCAATTTAGGATAAAAAATATTTTTGGTTTAAATACTTCAACTTGAAAGAATAACATAGTATCTTTTCAACGTGGGATAAATTTTTTAAAAAAATATTCTCTTAAACTTCATTATTTACAATATATATAACTTATATTCATATAGATTTTTTCTTAATTTTTTTCGTATGAAATATTAAAATTTAAAATATTTTTTTATTTTTTTCAGGCTGATGAAACCCGGGACCCGAGTTGGGTTTGATAATCATGGAGATACGGTGTTGAAAAAGAAAAGAAAAGAAAAACCTTGGAGCTCAGATAAGCAAAATTAAATAAATATATTATCGTGTGAGAAGGTAACTTCGAATGTAGAGTTTTCATTATAAAAAAAAAATCAAAAAAACCTATTATCAGTTGATGATGAATGATCGAAGACATTCGAACCGAGAAATATAACATGATGCTAATTACGTCAAAACTAGGCTAACAGTAGCCACCAAGATAAGCCAAGTCACAAACCAGGCAATGAGATCATTAAGGCTGTGATGATCTATGGACAAATCAGACTTCACAAAAATGCTAAGCATTCAAGAAAAATGCAAGGAAAAATCCAACGACATAAATTTCATATTTCCGAAAACAATCATAAGCTCTGTTCAGAAAGCATTCCAGAACTATAACGCTGTATAGTAGAACTCGCTTAGTAGAGGCGGACTGGTGTCCCCATGGTACTCTTTAGGTGCAGGGACTTCACCTGGTTTTTTGCAACAAAAGACATCAAATTAGTCAGCAGAAAGTCGCAACAAGTTTGAGAAGTACAGGCATTGATAATAACTCACATTTTGCCAATTCTTCTTCAAAAGTGAGACAAGGAAATTGACACTCATCTGCACGTTCTGGAAGATCTGCTTGTCCTCCATACCGCAGTTACCAACAGCAACACCCATGCACAGCACTTTCTTCAATTGAAACTTGACGGTTGCCTTGATCTCGTTGACCTTAGACTCTAGCGACTCTTGATGAGTCACAAGGGTTGGGAACTTTCCTGCATTCAGGCATAATTTAGCAGAAACCATGAGAAACAACCATACCCAGAAACAACTTCAACGGTTTGACATGGTAACAGTTTGAAAACCAATAATCAAACATTAAATCATCCAAATAAACTTGCCTGCCTTGTTGAGGCCAGGGCCTAAAAGACGGGGAATCTGCTTGATTACGGACTCTGATGCCAAAAAGGCATGGTACTGTTTTGAAAGCTTCTTCACCAATTTCTTGTTTTTGTTCAGCTTCTTCAGTGCTTCAACATCCATCCATTGCAAGCCTATTGACTCTGCCTGCCAATATAATTGAACAGTTAACCCTATTGAAGTTACATGACAAAAGGAAAAAAAAGCAGACAAAAAGTTCATATAGTGTGTTTAATCTATGTATTTCGATAGAATGCAGGACTTTCAGAACCACTGCAAAAAATTATACAAATGGGGCAAGCAAAACGTGCTATAAAAGGCAGCAAAACAGAGCATTATATAGTCATCAAAACAAAACCTCAAAATTGATTCAAACAATTCCTTTAATCCATGTATTTACACAGGACAGAAAGGATAATGACCTCCTCCACATGCTGAGCATCTCCAAGCATGCAGACCTTCATTTTGGGGCGGGGTATGTGTGGCAGCTTAACAGAGCCACTGAACCTCTTGTCCTTCTGGGGGTCATAGTTTTTCAAACCAATCTGTAGCTCAATAGTCTGTACGAACTTGCGTGGTTTATCGTTCACACCATTTTTGATAGTTGTAACAGCTTCACGAATTGTATCACCCGCAAGCTTACTGCAGCAAACAAAACATAAAACATTCGAATCATGAAATTTAACATAAGTCACCCACTAGATCAACCTAAGTTGCTTCAGTGTGCTTTCTACAACCAGGGTTCCTTCTTAGCCTTAAAAACTCAAAATGACGTCACTAACTCTCAACCAAAAGAGTACGCATCCATTAGCTATTTCAAAATCATCACCCACAATATAACTTCTCTTTACATATGGATTCTTAAACTTGAATTGCATTGCTCCTAACCTGCTTAACTATCAGCATTCATTGTAAGAAACCAAAGGGCCCTCAACCAACTCCTACAGGACCTTCATTGAATTTTTACTTTTTGTCCAATTTAGCCTTGATATTCAAGAAGCCAGTCGAGTAAATACAATCTAAGACCAAGTTCAATCTGAGTATAATCAACAGTTCAATTTATTATAATCATAAAGCAATTTAAACACAAATTAACAATTCGACCAAGCAAATTTCCCATTCTAACCACTTCAATGGACAAAACAACCTTTCAAAATATACCAAAATGCTTCAAAAACCATGAACCAACATAACCCCACATCATATTTCCTTCCAAACCATGAAGCACTAAAGGCCAAAGCAATAAAACGACACAAAAAGAAAACAACTTGAGATCTTGAGACATAACTCATGACTGAAACCTCTAAAAGCAACCCTCTTCAGAGCCCTGTCCTGCAAATACAATAGCAAAAACATTAAACCTTAAAAAAAAAAAAAAACTATCTAGAACGTTGATCTCAAATCGACGAAAAGGTGTTGAATAAAAGGAAAACCTACCAGAGAACAAAAATGAAGGAACCTGGCAAATAGAAAGACGCTGCTAGGGAGTGTGAGGTTTATGGAAGAGAACTTCTGGTTAGAGAAGAAACCCTGGCTACGTTTAATGGGCTGGGTCTGGCGTTTAGAAGAAACTAGACTTAGCCCGTAATTATTGGGGCATTTAATTATAAATTCGTTTTTTTTTATTTTTTTATGATTTTCAACTTATAATCTCTGATTAATTTTTTTAGATTAAAAATTAATGTATTTAATTTGAACACTTTTGAGTTTTCTTTGCTTTGGTATTGGAATTCATTGCATTTATTTAAATTTCAATTGAAAAATATCAATAGTGTACTGATTAATTATAGCACTCCTATTTTCCCACAAATTATCATTTTAACCATCTAAAACATTTCTTCCATATTATCAAATATCAACATCATTTAAAATCTGTGAACATGATTGGGTGTTATCAAATTATCATGTTGTTGTTCAGGTGTTGAAATCGAGTAAACAAAAATAAAAAACAAGTCACGGTAAATTTATAACAATTCTAATTAGGGTTAAGTCAACATGTGATATCCCACCATTCCACACCCTTAGATTATATGATTAGAATAACCTCGTAAAAAATAAAAAAAGTTATAAAACCATTTAGAAAAATAAAATTATGTTAGCTTTTTAAACTAGTAACCCAAGTTATTAAACTTAAAGCACCCAATCTGTAGAAACTATGATGTTCAATTTTCAATCAACTATACATTAAATGATGAAATTAAAAAGAAAATCTCAATCATATAAAAGGATTTTTTTTAAAATAACAATTAAAAAATAAAGATCAAAATTAAAATACAAAATAAATTTTATATTTCATTGAAGGGTGAATTTGAACCAAAACCATCAATTTAATAAAAGGATAATAAAAAATTAAAACAAATTAGAAACTCAAAAAACAAGGACCACATTGGAGAATATAATATTGACAAATTGAGATTGAAGGGTGAAATTTAAACAAATAAAATTTATACAAAATGGCTAAAATCAAAAAATAAAAATCAAAATAATAGATACTAAAGTTGAAATACTAACAACCAAGAGGGTCAAGCTGTTATTTTAAAGGAATGAGAGAGAGAATGATAAAAAAAAAATCCCATTGGCACCAAACCAGACTATCATTGGTAGCATGCGTTGCACCAACAAGAAAAATACACAATGATGCTTTCAATGACACAGTAGAAGTTCATTTTCAACACCAGGAAACGCCTCCAAGTGCGCCACACACACATTCTTTTTTGTTTTTTTAGCTAAATACAGAATTGTCTTTAGGCTGATTTGATAACTATAAAAACATTATTATAAAAAACAAAAATTACCCTTATCTCAAGGTTTAATTTTTTTATTCTAAAAGTATTTTTATCATTTCACTTTGCATTTTAAAAACCATGGTAGAATAATGATGATAATAAAAATAATAATAGTATATTATAATAATGGTGGTTAAGATAGTCATAAACCCTATTTGTTTTTATGTTTCAAAAGCGTTTTTAAAAATATTTAAAAAAATTTATTTTTTTTTTGCTTCAAATTAATATTTTTTTGATATTTTTAGATCATTTTAATATACTGATATCAAAAATAATTTTTTAAAAATAAAAAATTATTATTTTAATATATTTATAAGATAAGAACAATCGCAACCACATTCTCAAACAGGACTGGTGGTTGTAGTTAAAATTATAAGATTGTATGATGTTTAAATTATTTAAAAATATATTTATTGGTGATCAACTTTCTAATAAAATATTTTATAAAAAATAAACAGTAAAAATGTTTTGAAGGATTCCATAACAGCAATAAACATCGCCTGGGTTACACATTTAGATTTATTCTTAATGAAAAAGCACAAGATTCAAGAGCCGAAGAAAGCAGTCAAAAGAGATGGTAATAAATAGGAATTCTACGCCAAAGAGGGTTGATCTCATGAAGCAAGACAATCCTCCAAATTCGAGGAAGAACCCTTCCAAACCTTCCTAAAGGAGCAGGGGAGAAACTCATCCTTCACACCCTCAATAATCCGTAGTTTCCAAATTTCCAATGTCCCTTCAGGCGTGGCAAGGGATTCCTTTCTTTTACTTTTGATTTGGCCACTTCAGAGAAAGAAAAACTTCACACGCATAGACTAGCACAGCCAAAAACATGTTCGATCACTCAGCGACTAGGTCACTACTAGTTCATGCCCCTTTTCCAACTACTATGAAATAGATGTTGGTTTCTTTTCCTAGAAGAACAGCAAACATCCACAGTTGAAATCTAGCACGCGGGTCAACAATGCGTAGAGAAATTTCGAGTGAAAGAAACTCAGGTAAGAACATACAATAGTGGCCAAATGGCTGTGTAGTCAAACCAAACGTTTAATTCTGTGTGTGCCAGGGACATCTCCAAGATATGTCAGGCAAAACATGAATCATTCAAAAGAGAACAAAGTTCACATCTATTCAGCAAAAACTTCATACAATTCTGGTAATCATAAAAATAAGAAGCATTCAAAAAAATAATAATCCAGAAACATAAAATCCTAATGTTCAAAGATAACATTTCTCAGTTCTGCTCATGGTAGACTCTTCTCTTCTTACAAAACTATGGTTGCTTAGAACTCCTTAGTAAAGGCGGACAGGAGTTCCCATGGTACTCTTAAGGTGCAGGGACTTGACCTGATTTCCAACAAAAAACTTTACATGAGTACAAAACCAATCAAGGACAATCAAATAGATATCAATCCCAACAAACAACCCTGTAATTACTAAAGGCAGGATTTGATTTGACAGACATCCTACTCCCACCCAACCAGTTAATCAGTTGCAGGTTATAGCCACAAGACATGAGGATAATAGGTAATGAACTATTTGTAAACAAAGCTACATGAAGCAAGCTATAACTAAATCAAAAGATTGATTAGGTGCCAAAGAGAATAATCATAACCGTTCTAGAGTAGCTCAAAATAAAAATAAAACAAGCATGACAAACCAAAAGGAAAAACTAATTTGCAAAAGGATTGATTAGGTTTATAACTCACATTTTGCCAATTCTTCTTCAAAAGTGAGACAAGGAAATTGACGCTCATCTGCACATTCTGGAAGATCTGCTTGTCCTCCATATCGCAGTTACCAACAGCAACACCCATGCACAACACTTTCTTCAACTGAAACTTCACAGTTGCCTTGATTTCATTAACCTTTGACTCTAGCGATTCTTGGTGAGTCACAAGGGTTGGGAACTTTCCTGCATTCAAGCATAAAGCAGCATAAAAAAGAGAAACTACTACATCCACAAGCCAATCAACACTTCAACACTATCACAGTTCAAGATGCAATAAACAAACATGGAGTATACTCATAGTAAACTTGCTTGCCTGCCTTGTTGAGGCCAGGGCCCAAGAGACGGGGAATCTGCTTGATGACAGACTCTGAGGCCAAAAAGGCATGATACTGCTTTGAAAGCTTCTTGACCAATTTCTTGTTTTTGTTCAGCTTCTTCAGTGCTTCAACATCCATCCATTGCAAGCCTATTGACACTGCCTGCCGACAGAAATCAATTGACACAACAACCACATCAAAAATTCTCACACAAAAAACAACTCCATAAATCTCACAGCCATCATCAAACAATGCTACCACAAAAGAACACAAGCAAGCATTTCACTTTCTCTCAAACTTGCAACATTACAATCGAACCATCATCAAACATGTTCTATCACCAATTCCAAGATTTTGAGTTCAAAAGGGTAATATAAAAAAATCCCCACAAATGAAACAAATACTTCTTTTACTCGATCTATTTTGACAGAATGGAATAAACATTTACCTCCTCCACGTGCTGAGCATCTCCAAGCATGCAAACCTTCATTTTGGGACGAGGAATGTGAGGCAACTTAACAGAGCCACTAAACCGCTTATCCTTTTGTGGGTCATAATTTTTCAAGCCAATCTGAAGCTCAATGGTCTGGGTGAACTTGCGTGGCTTCTCATTCACACCATTCTTTATGGTTGTCACAGCTTCCCTGATGGTATCCCCCGCAAGCTTACTGCATCCAAAGAAATTATCCAAAACCCCCCAAAAAAATCAGTTCTGGGTTTGAAAGATCAACGAACTCAAATACAAGAACAGAAAAAAAAAACCGGTGATCTTTGCAACCCATACCTCATGTTCCAAGATTTCAACAAGGGCTCTCAGGATTTCTTTCTTTATTCCTTTCTTTCCTGTAAGAGAAACGAGGGGATGAATCAGATATCAGAGAGTTGAAGTCAAAGCAAGGAAAACAGTGAAAAGTACGTAAAAGAGAAAATATGTCCGCGCTCACCGAAAGACGAAGAAACCCTAGCCAGAGAGCAGTTGGCTGAAGGGAGGTGTATAAATATGTCAGTGCCCGAGGGAGAGCGCTAAAGCTAAACCCTAGTCGAAACATTGTATGTTTGGTGGGCTGGGCTTTGTGTAATGCATGTTGTTTGAGCTAGGTTTTATATTTGAACACTCTCTGTGGGCCAATTCCAGCCCACGACTATGTTTGCATAGATTAATCAATTCGTGGAAAAAAACATGTTAAAGACACTTGTTGAATTTATTAAAAGATTGGATTAGAGAGATGGATTTAGTTTTTGTAAAATAAAGATAAAATTGGACAGAGAATAAAAATTTAAAACTATTTTTGAATATAAATGGTGGAAAACAACACATGATTCTTTGGAGGCTGCAAATGTTCAGTAACATTTCTTATCTAGGGTTTTTTTTTTATTTGCTTGGCCTCCATCACTGCTTCTGTTTAATTTAGGGTTCTCTTCAGAATGATCAAGTGATTCTTCTTGATGATGCAGGAAAATCAGTCCAAGTTTCGCTCGATGAAAGTTCAGGTTCTGGTTTCGTATCTGAAGACATGCATCTCTCTTCGTATTTTAGTGCTTTCATGGAATTCCCTGGAGATTACAGTACTGCTGGAGTTGTAGTCTCATTTTATACATCAAACGGTGACGAGTACAAAAACAATCATGATCGACGAAATTGATTTTGAGTTGTTGGAAAATATTAGAGGCAAACCTTGGTTTTGTTCCAACCAGTATTTATGGCAATGGAAGTATAACCAGGGGATGGGTCTGATCGGGCAAAAAGTGGAGGCAAATTCAGGATATTTACAAGTACTGTAAGCATTATGATTCTGTGCTATATATAGGGATGCTCGATTGATCCAACTCAAGAACAATTAGCTAGTAAGAAAATTAACGTGCTAATTCTACATATTTGAATCAATACAACAATTAGCTTGGAAAAAATGTGCTGATTCTGCAGTTTGAATGCTCTCAAGGGCTTGACAATTACTGGGAAAAAGAGATAGATGAAGAAATAAAGGATAGCACATCTAGTTTATTCCTATTGCTATGATCGTTATCGATATCCAACTTCATTGCTTGAGAGTCAAGTGGAAGGGAAACTGTAGTTGATATTTGTCATCCTGTACATATATATAATTGATGTAAACGAAGATTATTTTTCTTGTTAGTGAACGCATAATTAAGACTAACATTATATTTACAGAAAATCATGCATTCTTCAACTCTACCAGCAACCTCTTCATTCCAGTAAATAATTACACAAATTACACAAATTCAGTGAAATACATGGATACTGCTTAATGCATCACTGATTAAAAACTAATAATTGATAAATCCAACATGCTCATCATTCCAGTAAATAATTAATGAAAGATAATTAGTTATTTGAAGATATCATCATGGATCATCAACACCTACTTGCTATGCTCAATCTTGGAGACCTTTTTCTGCGTTCCTCAGCAACAAGTGCTTCACGAGCTGAAGAGATTTCCTTTGGGGCTAACAGCTCATCGAAGGTGGAACAATCAATCCAATCCTTGAGCAAATTCTCTTGTCCCCATGTATCTGGTATCATGACCCTACCAGCCACCTCTTCTCTATGCCTCTTTAATCTTTCACGTCCACAATCTTTATCCAACACCTCACGATCACCATCACCGCCACCTCCGTCACGATGTACTGCTCCTTGAGGAGGCACCGAGCTGGTTGCTTGATCAGTGCCGGAAAATGCAAGGGTTTGGCTAGTGGATCCACCATAAATAATATTTGTGTGGCTATCATTTTTAACTATATCAATGGTGGGTTCTTCTTCTTTCTTGGATTTTGAGAAATGGGAGCCTTCCATCTTGCTAGCCATGCTTCAAAATTGGGGGCGTGACAAAGGAAGATTGGCAAAGATTATTATCTAAAATGGGGTTTAATCATGGGAGAAAAAAATAATAATAATAATAAAAGCAAAGACAGAAGAAGAGAGCCCTACAGAAGAATGAGTGGGGGAGCAAGATTACACGTCACAGAGGCTTGCTTGCTTCGTATGGTGCATGGCATCTCTACGTCTCGGACTTTATGCTGAAGAGAAATTTGTGTGGTTTTAGTTATCATAGAGAGACATATTGAAAAGTATTTGATTTTTATTTTATTTTTATATAGTTCGGGTGGGGTTGATGGCGAGCTTGAGGTGGACAAGGTGAGGAGAAAGGGAGTTGTTCTTCTATGGAAACAAGGATGTGGAATGTGTGAAACAAAATGTTAGATATTTTTTGTCACGTAAGTGACAAATTAATGAGAGCAAGCCATCGTAAATTTCTGAAATAAGAATAAGGTTTTTCTAAAAAAAAATATATTAGTTATTTTTTATGTGCTGAATGAGTTACTCCATGAACTAGCAAAGTTCATGTTAGATTTGGATTTATTTTATTTTAAGACCGGTGATATCTTTAATTAAAGTTATTAAACTTGATTTTGGTTATGGGTTGAATAAGTTGACCGTGTTAATTAAAATTATATTGTTTTATTTAAAAAAAAAGTAAGATTTTTTAAAGGTTATTTAAAAACAATTACTATAAGTTTTATGCACCTCATTAATTAACTATAAATTATAAATTAAAAGAGAATAAGTTTTATGCACCTCTCCTAACAAATGACTATTCATTTAAATATTATTTTGTTTGTTTTCTTTAATTTATTTTTCCAATCAATTTTTTTTAAAAAAAATTTCATCATTT
>Ga0307517_10000597_pt1 | contig 61571 bp, 61 predicted proteins | sample 23_EM_MG_FD_194515 | JGI IMG/M metagenome (GOLD analysis project Ga0307517, IMG submission 194515) | Populus trichocarpa ectomycorrhiza microbial communities from riparian zone in the Pacific Northwest, United States - 23_EM | ecosystem: Host-associated > Plants > Roots > Unclassified | place...
GACTCGAGTCTCTTGGAGGCTCGAGCCAGCTCGGACAGGGGTCCACGAGCCGACTCGACTCTAGACTCGAGCCTCTTGGCGGGTTCTTGGCGGCTCGAGCACTCGAGTCCAGGGGTGCCACGAGCCGGCTCGTGAACAACACTATCCTTGTTACCTGATAAACGTCTTGCCGACCCCCGGATTTCCATAGCAAAACAGAACTGCCTTATGGCCTTCACTTTCCCTGCTCAACTCGCGCCATCTTTCGAATTCCGCCGTTTGTAAGAACCATTCCCCTACATTGTCGACACGGCTCTCCCGAACGTCCCGATGACGTAAGCTGGGCTCCAGTGGCGATAACCATGCCAAGAGCTGAGACCGATCATCGGCAATAGTAAGGTAGTTCCGCACATGAATAGAGTTCTGAGTATTGAAGCAGTTGGTGCTATTATTAATGGTGTATTGAGATATCTCGCACTCTCTATTGGATGCTCCGATGAAGAGTGGGAGTTGGTTAGGCGGGTTGGTTGATGATATTCCTTGGAGTTGAGCGAAAACAGGGCCTAGTGAAAGAAAAGCGGGGGTCCACATGTTAAAGCAACACAGAAGGCAGAGCTGCCTTACTTGTGCACACTCTAAGGACACTCCAACCAAGCTAAGCGAATGGTTTGAAACTAATAAGCCTTGTAGCTATCTCTGTAAGTTACACAACAAACCCGAATAGCATACTCGAGGCGAGAAGCCCTGCGAGGAATTCCCCTCAACATCCAAAGGGCAATACCACAAGAACTCAAATCAATGCCACAGTCAAAATCCAAAGTCTTACTACCAGATACCGAGCCCCTGAAGAGAAGGAGAGACACCAATACACAGCCCGCAGTATTAAGAGTCATTATAATTGTGGTTGTAGTTGCAACCACTACTGGTATTGTTGCAGTAGTAGGGGAAAGAAGGGTTCACGCCCATGAGTTGGCACTCAGCGAAATATAGTGACCCCCCCACTTTCCCAGTCCATCCTCAGTGACAAAATACCTTTTTCTAATAATAGCAGAGGGCCAGGGATAACCACTCCGGAGAGTATGTAAACATTTATTGTAGCAACTTCCATAGGCATAGGTGTCACTCCATCCTAGAGAGCAGAAGCTGGTCTGTAGTTGTGGTTGCCGAACGGCCAGTGTGAACGCCACTTTTTTTCCCAAGACTACCACTCACAAAAACTCTTAGGTATAGTATTAGGACAAAATTCACCCCCGGTAAGCCCAAGCATTGCTGAAGGCACACAAAAGTCGATGATTTTTGGGACACGGAAAATCTCTATTTGTACCCCTACCTCTCAATTAATTAAAATGAAAAACATGTCAATAGTTAGCTAGGGAACTAGCAATAATTGGACTGACATCCTTATAAAGAATTTCTTTGTTCTCTGGCGGGTGCTAGTTAATTGGGGCAAATCATTCAGATGCAGGGCCAATTGCCAAGATTTTGTATGGCCCGCCATGGAAAAAGATTCCTGTTCTTTCAAAATCGCCGGTTTTGTATCACCACTGTTCACTCAATATTACACTATTCACTAAGATATTAAAGTGGGGTGTTTAGAATGGACAGAATGGCTATTTCCCCAAGAATTGATTAGCGGCCACTATAGATGGTGGAGTTTTGGTGCTCCGAGAATAGTTAGTTATTTGTTTAAAAAGGGTCATGCCCGATTACTTTTGTCAGGGCTCCTCACCAATGGTAGAATAAGCCCAATGAGATCGATAAACAACTACAGCCTCGGTGGCAGGCACCGCGAAACAATCTCGCGGTGGAAACCCCAAACACCATGGGCAGTGATATTATTGTGGGTTTCAGGTTAAGGTATTGCAAACTTTCCTGCCTCATATTAGAGAAGTTCTCCAAATGTACCTAGCTGCTACTTACCCCCTGTGTTATTATTACACAACAATAGCCTAGGTAGCCATTCTTGCAACACACGTGCCCCTACTCGGCTCAGCACGAATAATTCATCATTACCGAAACCCACCACACTGGCAGTCTGGACTATCGGACTCTGATTACTGTAAGTAGCGAAATGCCTGAGAGGATAAAGCCTGTGGAATAAACCGGTGGGTGGCATACCAGGCATTGACCTCTCCACATTTGTTATTTTTTATCAATATTGTTGTTGTCATTTTATCGCCCAAAAATACTTATACCGTGTTGAGTTGAGGTGCTGTTGGGTATTGCAATGATGGCTAGCGGGCTCAAAGTCGCGTAATTATGACTCCCATCGATACCTCTCTACTATAGCGACAAGCTGGGATCGCGACATCCCCCACCCCCTCCCTCTGCATTTGCCGCCTTTTACGGGAGTACAGCTCCTAAGTTTTGTATATTCCGCAGGGGGTAAGGGCAGCGAACCTCTCTTGTGGAACCTACAAAACTCAGGCGATCTACGTCCGTAGTTTCCTACAATATCAGTGTTCCGGGATTAGGAATAGTTCAAGTATCGCAGCTGCAGAGATTTTTGCTACTGGTTAGATCGCCGCTAGAGCCCCGGTACGATACTACCCTTTGATAAAGATCTGAGGTAAACATATGTCATTAGCCGGGCTAAAACGCTGCGAACTCTGCGCACAGATTAGTGCACCGGGGGCCGGGGGTCCCAGGCAAATCAAAACTTGCCTGATGCTAAGCGAACAATCGGGATATAGAGCCCGTTTACCTAACTGGTGATAAAACTAGACGGGGTGTGTTAACCGGCACTATTGCTCAATAGATGGTGCGAAGGTGTTAGCCTAATTTTCTACCGTCTTAAGTCCTGTCGCTAGTGCGTTTGGAAATCCTACCAGACGCTACGCGACGGTAGGTAAACACCATCTACGAGCGCGGCTGACAGATATACTAGTCACGTGCCTTATCCAGGCCCATCAACCAGCCGGTTCACCAGATTTTTCTTATCAGACCACGTGACTAATATACCTACCCCCCAAGCCATTAGGTAAACCGGCCCTTATTTAGTAAAAGGAACCCTGATACTCTCACAAGTTATATAGGGGAATTCTCCAGGAATACCGACACAACGTTCCACCCTAAGGCTTATCGCCGCCAATACCGGTATTCTTCTCGGGTTCCGGGAGGTGAATTCGACTGATACAGAGGGGATTTACCCACCGTCTGACATGAGAATCCCGAGCATGTGAGAAAGGGCAGTAATGAAACTGCGGATAGTCCAACACGGAGTGGTGCAGAAAGGTTTTACCAAGCGTGCTCCAAGGTTGGGGAGCGATTACCCCCCCATGGAACTTTCACCACTCATATCATTTCTGTGGTTAATATGATTGTGCGGCAGAACTGGGTAATATGTTCAGTGCTTGGGGTGCCGGGTTCCGCTTGTCCAGGTCCTTGCCTATCACATGGGTCTCGTGTCCCATAGTTCTTCGTGTGCTGCGCACAAGAGATCTCTTAAGAAAATGGCGGGATCTGGGAATTTCTTTCCTTAATCGGAAATAGATTGATGATAATCGGAGAGTATTCTTCCTTAACTAGAAATAAACCCCTTGGCATTTTAAACTGAGACATATTTCACCGATCTTATATTCATCGCGAGGGACTAAGGAATAGTACTCCCCTATCATTACTAGTATAATAGCTACCCGCTGAAGACTCACAAGCACCCACGGGAGAATAGATACTGTATTCTAAACAGCTTTCTCCGGATATAATAAAATCTGTTGATTTTCTTCTTCTTGTTCCCTCATACGGGGTTCGAAGTCCTAGCCCACCACACTTTGAAGAACAGGAATAATTGAAACCCGCGCCACTCGAATCAGGACCCATTTACCTAACCATCTGTTTCTAAAATTTGGGTCATAAGACTAGACGATGGCGCCACAATAGGCATCACTAACCGGTAGACCGTACAAAAGTGGAGAAAACCTATTCAATACCAGCGGAACTCGGGCCCTCCCTACAGAATACCGCACCATCCAAGTTTTTTTATCCCCGCGAAAACACAACGTTTCACCCACAGCCAAGAAACTAATACTTCAACTTTTAGGCGAGGAGGCACCATCAAAAAAATTCCTAAAAAATTACCAATTTCTTTAAAAACAAGCGAGACCTAGGTGTATTTTTTGGTATTTTCTTTGCCTCAAAAGCCAGCTGGTAGAGAAATGAAATTTATCTGAAAAACAGATTTCTTATAGTGCCAAGCAAGGTGATAACACAGCTTGCAAGGATGCCTGCCTAGGCATTTTCCTAAACAGACGATCTTTTGTTTAATTTTTAAGCTGTGGGTGAAACGTTGCGTTTTTTCTGGGAGAAAAAAACTTGGATGGTATTCTGTAGGGAGGGTCCAAGTTTCGCTAGTATTGAATAGGTTTTCTCTACAAAAGAGCTTACGTACCTAATTTTCTACCATCCTGTCGTGGGAAAAAGTGGAGTTAGCACCGGCTATTCAGCAATCACCAGCCAACTTTTACTTTGTGGGGGAGAATGACTGCCCCTATTGCTCTGAAACTTATTACAATACATATCAACATACTCTCCCGAGTGATAAAATCTCATCTTCTACCATTACCCGAGAAATGCATTTTGTCGCTGAGGAGCAAATGGATTGGGAAAGTGGAGGTGTTAATATACTTCGGTTGTGCTATGCCATAAATGTGAACTGCACTTTTTCCCACGATAACGTCCTAAAATATTGTATTGTCACATAATATGAAAAAAAAAACTGAACGCGCCAAGGTAGCAACGGGAAAAACTTTTACCATCCTAACAGCTAGTGCTTGCTGCAAGTCGCTTATCTAATTCTAATATTTACCCCGGGGTGTTCAGTTATTTTTGATATGTAACAATAGAGCTTTTTGGCAACCCTTCGGAAGCGAAAATCTGAGTTCAAACTTTGGAGTTCTGGGCACTGGCCTAGGAGAAGGCTAAACCAAGAAGGGAGTGTGTTGCCACACAGGCGGTAATCTATATAAACAGTGAATGAGAACCATGGGAAAGAGTATGATACCAGTAGTATGCGAAAATGGTGAGCATTTACAAGCAATTTCTTTCTCAAGAGATGATTACTTCTGTTGAGGGAGCATCAGATGAAGAGGTCTTCCTTTTTATTATTCAAAATTGCAAAATTGATCAAAAATCTCAAGCAAAGTATCCGGTCAATTTGTCAACTCTGAGTGATAATGATTGTATTCATCTGACTCGCTGTACCTCTAGGGATATTTGGAAGATTACTGATTTGCTGAAACTCCCTTATAAAATCCAAACACCATCGCGCTACTCTTTTACCTCACATGAGGGATTTTTATTCTTTGTTGCCGGCTAGCCTGGCCTTCCCGTCTAGAAACCCTTTCTTTATTGCTTGGTTGGAGTATTTCACAGCTTTCTGCCAGTGAATGCTTTAATTGGATGCTAAAATTTAGTGATAAAGAGTAGGGGTTTTTACTTTGTGATTTTGAATCTGGTTTGTTAGGAGAGGAGCGGAGAAGTTTTTTTGCAAAAGTTGTGTTTGAAAAAGGAAAAGCACTAAAAGATTGTTGGGGTTTCATAGACTGTACGATAAGAGGTATATGTCGACCAACTTTATGGCAGCGCACTGCTTACAATAGACATCACAAGCATCATGCTGTTAAATATTCAGCAGTTAAGTGTCCTGATGGTCTCATTTATCTTCTATATGGACCTGTTGAAGGAAGACGGAATGACAATATGGTACTGTGACAGAGTAGGCTACTGGAAAGACTAGAAAATCATGCTTCAGCTTTTTGCTTATATGGCGACCCTGGTTATCCTTAGTGTTCGTTACGGGGCCCCGTTTCTGACAAACGGGGCGCCAAGAGCAGGTTATTAACTGCAGATTAAAAAAAGAATGGTCCAAATCGGACCAAAACTGAGTGAGATAGGGTTCTTTGAAGTTGTCTAACTTCAAAGAGCTGTATCGCTGTCAGTTCTGATCCGATTTCGATGATCTTTTCGGCCAGTTAATCAGAATAACCTAGGTTACTTTGTCCCCGCTCCTCGGAAACGGGGCCCCGTAACGAAGCCTAGTTATCCTGTAAGTCAAGTTTTATGTTCTCCTGTTTCACGATTAGAACTTGGATTTGGAGAGAAGGAATATAATAGGCGCATGTCATCCTGTCGTGAATGTGTGGAATGGGGCTTTGCAGATATTATTCGGCTATGGGCATACTTGGACTATGACAAGGGCCAGGAGCTATTCAAGACTGCAATTGGAAGGCAGTACAGAGTTGGAACCCTATTGACAAATATTCATATATGCTTAAATGGCTCTGAAACTTCTTTATACTTCAATTGCGCTCCCTTATTACTCTGTACATATTTAAATCTCAAAAACAAAAAAGTGTATTTAAGATACTTTTGAAACCAGAAAACTTCAATCAGACACCGAAACGAGATGGCAAAAAGAAATCTGTCCTCGTCCTTGAATTCCCAGAACAGCTGTTATTAGCAATGACAACTAGCTCTACAACCAGAGATGCTTTCTGTCAGAGGATGGCAGGTAACTACATAGGACCGCCGAGGAGGGCAGGGGGAACCAGGGGATGGTGGGGGATGGTGGGAGATGACAGGAGATGGCAGATATCAGCAGAAAATGTCGGAAATCAGCTGAAGATTGTGGGAGAAGGTGGGACAAGCCGGGGGACAACAGAGGACGATGGGAAACGACCGGTGACAGTGGAGGATGACAAAATGTCGTCCGTCCTCATCCTGGTGCATGACAGAGGGACTGCCATGTTGTGAATGCAGGCCTGAAGGTTAGCCGAGTACGTTTAGTATTCGGATGAGACTACCGAATGGGAAGTCATTCATGGTGCCTCACCTATTGCTACTCTCGACATGGGTTTTGGGTGTCACATGCCAGGGATATCAAGTTGTATGATCCACCCTATGTAGAAGTCGCGCCAGAAGATCTACTCGTCTTTTCCTTCATGATTTTAGTGACTATTGTGGAGGGGTTGCGGCTGGTAGTTGTTGGAACAGATTCCGAGCCTGGGCTTGGCATCTATAGGCTCAACCTCTTCTGGTTGGGAGGCTCAAGGATAGGTGTGACCATTCCTGGTGTCTCTGAAAGTGTAATCGCAGGTTGCAAGTAAGGAGCTGGTGAGGTGCTACCAGTGCCTGCAATAAGGGCGAACAATATGGAAGAAACGGGTGTCTCTTTGTCCTCCGGCATGCCCAGGTCCCCATTCATGCTCACATACTGCTAACAAAGACCCTTTCCAGCAATCCTCTGCATGTCCCAGCTACAAAGACATCTTTAGCAGAGATTGTGTTTCCAACTGTCTTGCCTGTTGAATCAACCTGCTGGAAGAAGGTTCTAGAGAATGTCCTCATGCATCCCCATGGCACTGACTGCCAATTTGGATTGGAGAGTTGCTCCCAAGTGACGATTATGCTGAAAGAATCCAGCGTAGCTATCTGGACGTTTTGGTGGTCTGTTGTGGTTGACTTTATAGTCCAAATAACTTGGTCGCCTCCGCTAGCCGCTCCAACCGTTGAAATAGCCTGTGCGCGGCCTTGGATGGTAGACTTATCCTTCAGCAATGAAATCGCTACATTGTGGTTAAGCCACCATGGAGAACATTGTGAATAGCTGTCTCCCATCCAGTCGTCTCATGTCAAAGAGACTGTACCACCGGATTGCCAGGCAAAGATATATGCTGATGATCCTCAAAACGAAGCGAGACTACTATCCGCACCAGACATCATACCGCTTACTGTGTAGTATTAGGCATTAGAAATAATTATAAAAAAAATAGGTGGTAGAGATACTTACTTGGCTCTCCACTAACACCATTAGTGGTGTTCTCGTTGGCAATTTTAATAACGGTCATGTATTGAGTATTTGTGTTCAACCAAATAGAACCTTTGGAAATTAGCGTTTGTGATAAGATGGTTAAGGGAATGTAATTACCCGTGATCCTCAGCGGAGACACTGGTGAACAGTGAGAAATCCCCAATAGTTTCAGTACAGTAGATATGTTGGAAGACGTAGCTGGCACACATAACCTACTTTCTGAGATAGCTGGAGTTGATCAGTATTCATCACTAAAGGGAGTAAGGGTGACTTTGTGAATGTAATAAATCTCGGATTCCTTCCGAAAGTGAAACCGCTTGGACCATCGATGCAGCAATCGAATCAAGCTGCCGTTCATGCCTCTCTGGTCGTGGTTCTGTAATCTTGTAAAATAAACTAGGAAGTTGGTGGACCGGAAGAGGCAGGGGTTCATTCGCATGATTGGTGGTTAAGTTGGGGGACAGTTCGGAAGCAGGTAATGCGGAACGATTGGATGAAGGTTGAGACGCTTGTCGAAGTGGGATACTAGTCTGAGAGGAAGATAAGGAGAATCTTGAAGGTGCTCCAATTGAGGAAGAATCAATTCGCCCATCTAGTGTTCGGCGAAGATAGTCTTTTGTTTTAGAGACATGTGGCCTTCCGCGATGTGGGTCACAGCTAATACCGGTAAGGGATATATTCTGTGATATATTTTGAAGGATCTGCTCTCCATTTTCTCCCCTTATGCGTGTCTCTGAAGCAATTTGCTGTATTGCTTTTCCCCGATTTTCCTCATCTACCTCTGCTCTCTTTTTCGTAGTGGTTTTAGTATATCTTTCCTCCTCAGCTCTATTCATGTCATCTCCAAGGCGTTCAATAATCCCACCTAATCGTATAATTGCGGCTTCACTTAATCCAAAAGAATTCTTAGGAGTTCCCTCCCCTGCTTCCACATAGTTGTTCTTGGAACCATTCTCATGAAATGCGAGTAGCTTTTTCACTCGTGTTTGAATGAAGTCAACAGTTTTCCCTTGCAATCTGTAATAAATCTATTACTTAATGGCACTCAAGGCTCAGGATTTGATGCATACTACTCACCGGCTCCGGCTATTCAAACTTCTAATCACATCCATCCACTTTTCGTTCTTTTTTCCACGTTGAGCTGCATACGGTTGAATCTCCAATGTAATTAAAACAAGATCTTTACACTCTTGAAAGGCCGATATTGTGGACACTCCCTTCAGAGGTGGCTCCAGAGCGGGCTCATTTTCAATCAGCTGTACTGAGAGTGAGGCAATCTCTTCCGCCATTTAACTTGTAAGAGAAAATATGGATGTAAAGTGGAGAAAGGTTTTTGAATGTTAGATTGTTGTTGACACGCTGCTTAGATCCTTTGCATGATGTCATTTTCACTATTCATCAATCCTTACTCTATCTATCTTAGCTTAAGTCAAATTTTGAGCTCAAATTTTCTCCCCCGGGAGGGTGGCCAAAATGCTCTAATATCATATTGTGCCGGACAACCAAGGCCTACCCCCCATCCAATGTTCCCGGAAAATCCGCGCATGCTAAATTATCACAAGCTGAGAAAGAGGAACTTTAAAACAAATCCCTGTGGTTATTTTATAGAGAATCCCTTTCCAAAGACTTTATCTTATTCTCATTTCGCTAGTCAGTTCAAAACAACTGATTGGAATCCTATTGAAAAAGGGGCATTTGGTAAAGATAGGTGGCATCTCCAATTCTAACTCTAAGCGCAACAACAACCTCCTCCATAGCCCAAAGTAAACCAAAAATGATAGACTAGTTATAATTATTGTTTAAGCAATTTTACCAGAGGAAATTCCTTTATACATTCCTAAAAAGAAACTATTTCCAGCTTAGAAATTTTGGATCAAGTTTGGTCACGAGGGTAGATTTTGGTTGTCTGGCTCCATATCTACTAGCACGAGTAGACATTCAAAACCTAACGTTGCATCGCGGGCTTGCAGGTGTAATTGCGAATCCCACCAGATTCTAGACGGCACACTCCTTTAGGTAAACGCTAAATATCTACTCGCCAATACACCTCTACACACCTCCGAACATCAAGTTCTCCTTAACAGTCGGCACCGTCTTGAGCTGCCAGATGGCCATCTATATGTAAAAAAGCCCTAAGAGGTCCGGAATTCCCTCTGTTAGATAGGAGGGGGAAATTAACGAGCAAACCTCCTGAGCCCCCCAGCTTATGACGGAAAAAACTAAGCAGAAAAAGATCCAGACCCGACCGTCTTATCCAACTCCAAAGCCTTACCGCAATTATTCAAGTCCTTACGGTATAGGACGAGTTCTGTGCTCGGATAGGGATAAAAAATGGGAACACATTGCTCCTAGCTCTATCGAGATTTGCACGGGATCGCCAGAAATAAAATTGTTTTTCCTGAGCTTTTTCTGCCTCGCCGGGCGGGGTGCTGGGCGGTGTTCGACCCCAATTCACACCAAAAATGGCTGATTTCAAGCACTCACGGTTTGTCTGGCAACGATATAGAAATAATATAACCAATGCCAGAGTGTAGGAAATTACACTAACTTTCTGGATAGAACTTGTGACAATCTCTCCACTCCACTATGAGGGCTGCTAGCTTCATATTCAGATTGAATTGTAGGCAAATCAATAAAAATGAGCGGTAACTTTTACCTAACTTACTCTCACTCCCTCAAGCATTTAGCTTGGGGAGCTTGGTACTTATTAGTGATAATATCTAGATCTTTCTACAGGTTCTAGTGCGTTTTGAAAAGAAAAAAATCGCAATAAACAAGGCGGAGATGTGTGATGTAAAATGAGGTGGCTGCCAACTACCTCGGTCGCTAGGACTACCCAACCACATTAACCGAACATGAACGAACTGGCTATAACATCACCCCCCACAATCCCAATAAGCTATAAAGAAACAAGTGAAAAAAGAGAAGAAATTATGAAGTGTTTATGAAGTGCAAATGGCGTTTCCTTGAAGGTTTGTTGTGCCGGGTTGTCAAGAAGCAGTGTACCGGTATCGCTGAGCTCGCTCAGTTGATTTTACCATACAATACAACCCCGCAAAGTACACACGAAAACTTACAGGGACAGTGTAGGAGAATAGGACTAGGTATCTATCAAAAACCTTAACTAAGGCGCTTGATAATGTAAACCCTATTTATTTAATTTTTTAGGCGGGGACCAGAAGTCTCCTGGGCGGCGATAACATTTTGGGTTCAAGTTGCGGTCTTCTAATAGAGGGATCCAGCAGAAAATATAATCCCTACCGAAAATGCCAAGCATGACTGGAGAGACTTGATGCGAACCTCAGGAAATTTTTGAGTTCCAGCACTGAGACAGGATACCTAGACAACCTGAAAGCCGGTGGGAAACAGCTCGAGACCTCGTCTTGCTCAAGTTGTCATAGTACTAAAGGATTGTAGGCAGAAATAGAAGCTGCCATACTTATCAGAGTTTAGGTTTTGCCTTGGCCATTGTTTACATCTTGGTATTTCTTTCAAGGATAACCACGACCCCTACTTGTACCACCCACCAGTGGGTTGTAGGGGTGTTCACAATCCCTACAGAAAATACCCACTGCGAGAGCTTGGTTTTTCGCCTTTCCTAATTTATCGCTGTTGCTGTGGTTACGACGTTTTCCACAGGGATTATATTTTCTGCTGGATCCCTCTAATACTTCTTGCGCCACATGATAAGAGTTCTCCCATTTACGTGCATATCCCCGTCTGTCGCAAGGGAAGGTCAGAACGTCTCTCCTCACTGCTATCTCACCTAAGCGTAGCGCAAACCTTCACATCAAGCGAACAAGTAAAGAGTAGCGATCTAAATTATGTAGCGAAGTCTTCAAAACAGGCGCACCAGGGCTCCTCGAGTGCCTACTGTACCCAGTATCCCATATTAGATCACATACAGTATGTCACACTGGTACGAGCGCGGCCGAATGATATGACAGTCACGTGGGTCTGATAGGGAAAATTTGGTGAGCCTCTTGGTTGCACTGCGCCGAGATAAGGCACGTGACTGTTATCTATCGGCCGTGCTCGTACGGCATTCCCCGGGGTTGATTTGACTCCCCCAAAAGGCTTTGCCCCCAGGCTCTCGCTTGCTCGGTCTGATGTAATAAACAGTTTCCGTCATGTTGCAAACGGCAGGACCAACTTGGAGCATGGAAGGGGAGTTTTACCTGTCATGTTGAAAGAGTTGAGAGCGACCCCTACACCGATCCGACGTTATCATAGGAAAGCACCCCGGAATCATATTTTCCAGTCGCTGTGGCCACAGCCAAACACTCGCGGCGAGAATGGGTCCTCAGCCAACGGGCGCAGCCATAATGCGACCACACACAACCATCGCTTTACCACAATGACCCAAATCGATGCTACGGTCAAAATGAGAGGGCTTATTACCAGATCCCATGCTCCTAGAAAGGAGGGGGGCTCAAATATATAGGTCTTAGTATTAATAGCCATTATAGGTGCAGTTGCGATCGTGATCGCTGTGATTGTTTTCGTCGTATCAAAGTTGAGTTTTGGGGGGGAGCGTAGTTGTGCGAGAAAACCTATTCAATACCAGCGAAACTCGGACCCTCCCTACAGAATACCATCCAAGTTTTTTTATTCTAGCAAAAATGCAACGTTTCACCCACAGCTTAAAAATTAAACAAAAGATCTTCTGTTTAGGAAAATGCCTAGGCAGGCATCCTTACAAGCTGTGTTATCACCTTGCTTGGCACTATAAGAAATCTGTTTTTCAGATAAACTTCATTTCTCTACCAGCAGGCTTTTGAGGCAAAAAAAATACCAAAAAATACACCTAGGTCTCGCTTATTTTTAAAGAAATTGGTAATCTTTTAGGAATTTTTTTGATGGTGCCTCCTCGCCTAAAAGTTGAAATATTAGTTTCTTGGCTGTGGGTGAAACGTTGTGTTTTCGCGGGGATAAAAAAACTTGGATGGTATTCTGTAGGGAGGGTCCGAGTTTCGCTGGTATTGAATAGGTTTTCTCGTAGTTGTGCTCGTTGTCGGAGGACTTATTCTCGCTGCCAGTACTGTTACGGTTTAAATTTGGCTTTCTTAGCTTACGATTTTCTTGCTTATCTGCGAATAACCTAGACTAAATATCTAGATAGCTCACGATCTTGGCTTTGGGGGCGTGTCACGTTTCTGCAGGGGTGGCAGTTGCCTAGGCTTGGCGGACAGGGGGCTCTATGTAACTTATGATATAATAGGTTCTCATTCCCTTCTTCCCCCCTCCCACCGCGGCGACGAAGTGGCGAGGACAGCGGGGATCGTGGAGTAGGAACACCACACAACAGGGGAACTGTTGGTCTGTGGTTTGGGGAAGGAAAATTGGGCCTCTACCTAATTAGTCGGACAACCTGCAGGGTTGGACTTTCTCTGCGGCGGGAATTTTCTCTCTTTTGGGTGGTTTGCTGGATTGGTTTTGTAAAGTAGTTTAGTGAGCTTGAATTGATCGTGACTTGTGTGGTTTTCTTTTCTACTTGAGATTTCTTGAAAGTGACAGTTGTTTGCTCGTACTCCTCCCGTTCCGTAAAGTAGGTACTATTGCCCGGATATTCTTGTTTTCAGTACTCGAGTACTTGCGCATTGCAAAAGTTTCCGGAAATGTGGACTTTGGCTCGGCGCTGGCCTGTGTGTAGCCTTCTAATAAAAAATGCCAGCTCAGTCTCCACATTTCCGGATACTTTTGCGATTCGCATGTACTCTGCGAGTCCCGTAGAATTCCATAAATAAGCCGCACCTTGGAATAGGCGCAGCCACCCAAAACCTAGCTCCCGTGAGTATGAGCCCTTAAACAATCCCTTGCTCCACAACCAAACCTTTGTATAATCCGCGCGGCTTATTTATGGAATTCTACGGTGGCTTAACTATCAGAAATCTAACTCCATTCCTATCACAGTCCACCGTACTCGCGACGAGGATAAGTCCTGAGACAACGGGCACAACCGCACTCCCGGGCGAAATTCAACCACAATGATACTTGTCCGAGGCAAGAAGTACCCGCAAACAGGGGGGGTATATTTTGTATCAGCGCTCAGACGCGCACAGATGTTATGCCATATATTTTTTTAATCCCTCTTTGCGGGTACTCGTTGCCTGGGAAAAGTAACTGCAATGCCGGTAGATTACAATTACAACAGCTACAAAGCTAATGGCTATTATTACTATGGCCTGTTATATTTGTCTCCCTCCTCTTTGGGAGCCTAGAATCTAGTAATAGGACTTTTAATTTTGAATGTGGCATTGACTTGAGTTCTTGTTGTGTGGTGATGGTTGAATGTCGTAGGGAATTCCGCTTGGGCCCGTTGTCCCAGGACTAATTCTTGCCGCGGGTAGCTACTTCCTTCGAGTAGGGGACTCATATCTCGAAAATAACCTTCAGGGTGAATATTTGTGAAAATCCTACCCTTAAAGCCGCTCTCTACCCAAAGGAGCTCGTGTATTTCGCCACACATTCTTTCGACCTCTTTGAGTGACATTGGGTTCGTCCGTATTTGCCAAGAAAAACTCCATCTGCAGATTTTTGGTGAGGCAGTGAGATAAATGTGACCAAAGGTCGGGAGATCGTGTTTTTCTTGGTAAATACGGGCGAGTACTGTCGGATGGCCGGGTGGGCTATGGGGAATATGAGAGGCAAACGGCGTAATGTGGTCGTATTTTCCCGTAGGCGGAAGACGGTGCCACCAAGCATAGATTTATCATATAATGAGGCTTGTCAGGGATCCACACCGGGAGACGGAACCAAGACCAGAATTGTTGGGTTGTTTTAATCTTGGAGTGGAGTTTTCATTTCATCTATCTCTTGTTTCCCGAACCGGTTGTGATCCTCAGAAAATCACTTGCAAATACCCACCATTGAAAGCCTCTCCCGGAAGTCATCCGACCTTACCACACCGGATCAAGGTCTAACCAAACCAACACAACACTAGACAAGGGGGGGGACCATCGCTTGTCCGGCATTGATTCCTTTCAATCTATTAGTGAACGGTATAGTAACGTTACGGCACCGTGGTTTCCCTTGTCCGTCTATTTTTCACGTAGATAGTGACACCTACATTTTGGGAATGGGAAGAGCTGATGTTGCGTATCCTTGACACCTCCTTCTAGTGACTTGGAAAGAGTTCTATTGTCGGGTAACCTTGGGGCAAGCGATACGGAGATGTATAATACTTTTCCATCGACCTCGCAAGATATACTGTTGTTGTATTGAACTTTCGGTCTTAGGCTAGGTTCTGCGGGGGGAGGGCAATTCTTTCGCTATCCATTACCGTCTGTCTCCTTGGTGCGTTCACCACTAACATTCTGCGCGCTATCAAGTGGTTCCCGACATCGGTGAAATCAGTGAGCGCCATCAGATCCCTAGCGCTAGGCTCCCCCCACCCTTCAGACTCACTGCTTGGCAGCGGGAGTTATCGGGCACCCACCAAGGGCAATATCCGTACCACTAATTAACTAATATCATTTATGGTAACCGGTGCCCTATTGTAGGTAAATCTGGGATATAGTTCACAATTGCCTCGAGAATCCTGGCGTTGTTCTGCGCCGCCTCCGCTGTCTATATAAAAAAAAGAACAAGAACTATAAAAGATACAGCTTATCTATCACTCAGAATAATATTACAAAGAAAATAGTAAGGAAGGGGGAAGAAGGAGGGAGGGAGGACGAAAAAAGAAGGAAGGCGGAGGAAAGAGAAGTAGAGGAAGATTGAATAGAAGAGGATGGAAACTGCGCAATAAACTGAACCATCTCAGAATAATGAAACTATTTAATCCCACCGACTAGAGCGTAGTGTACTCCCGACACACCCAAGTTAGACACTGAGTTTCAGTTAGGTGTGATAGCAGCCATTTGATATGCGCCCTCATCTCACAGGATTTCATTCCTGCGGAAAGGATAGGGTCCAACGACATCATCGATAAGCAACGTTCCAAATGGAAGGAATGGTGGCGATCACTGAGGGTGGTGTCTCCGCGGCCTGAGAGCGCAGCGCCATGGGTTACGGCTGGGGATGCTCTAGTAGCCTGATCACTCCATGATGGTCATGCTTAGCTGCGTGCTGGAGTGGCGTTTGGCCATCATTATCGACCGTGTTAGGGTTGACCTCGTCCCGCCCAAGTAGTATTTTTACCACCCCCGCATGTCCTTTCCGAGCAGCAATCGCGAGTGGTGTTTGGCCAGTATGATTTGGCATGTCGGGGTTAACTCCTTCCTGCTCGAGTAGTATCCTTACCACTCCCTCACATCCACCGAAGGCAGCACATGCGAGCGGTGTGTCACCATCATCATCTAGATTATCGGAATTGACTTCTTCTCTCCTAAGTAGCATTTTGACCACATCCTCATGCCCAATCTGAGCAGCAATGGAGAGCGGTGTACTGCCGTGATTGTTTGGCTTATCAGGGTTAACATCGTCCCGTTGGAGTAGTATTCTCACCACTCCCTCATGTCCCTCCCAAGCGGCACACAAGAGCGGTGTACTGCCGTAATCGTCTGGCTTGTCAGGGTTGACCTCTTCCCGTCCGAGTATCATTCTCACCACTCCTGCATGTCCCTCCCGAGCGGCATACAAGAGTGGTGTCCTGCCGTAATCGCCTTGTTTGTCAGGGGTAACATCGCCCCGTTGGAGTAGTATTCTCACCACTCCCTCATGTCCCTCCTGAGCGGCATAAGAGAGGGGTGTCCTGCCGTAATCATCTGGCTTGTCAGGGTTGACCTCTTCCCGTCTGAGTATCATTCTCACCACTCCTGCATGTCCCTCCCGAGCGGCATACAAGAGTGGTGTCCTGCCGTAATCGCCTTGTTTGTCAGGGGCAACATCGCCCCGTTGGAGTAGTATTCTCACCACTCCCTCATGTCCCTCCTGAGCGGCATAAGAGAGGGGTGTCCTGCCGTAATCATCTGGCTTGTCAGGGTTGACCTCTCCCCGCCCGAGTAGTATTCTCACCACTCCCTCATTTCCCCGCAAAACGGCATACCAGAGCGGTGTCCGGCCGTCATAGTCTGGCTTGTCAGGGCCGACCTCTTCCCTCTCGAGTAGTATTCTCACCACTCCTTCATGACCTAGCCGAGCGGCATACGAGAGCGGTGTCCTGCCGTTGTCGGCTGGCCTGTCAGGGTTGACCTCTTCCCGCCCGAGCAGTATTCTCACCAGTCCTTCATGTCCCCCCACAGCGGCATTCCAGAATGGTGTCCTGCCGTAATCATCTGGCTTTTCAGGGTTGACCCCTCCCCGCCCGAGTAGTAATTTTACCACCTCTCCGTGTCCACCGCAGGCGGCGTGCCAAAGTGGTGTTCGGCCGTGGTCACCTGGCTTGTTGGGATCGATCACTTCCTGTTCAAGCAATAGTTTCACCACCTCCTCATGTCCATTACAAGCAGCCCATGAAAGCGGAGTATATCCCTGAAAATCTCCTCTGTTAATATCGCTCTGTCCCGTCTGTATCAAAAAGGCCGCAAGCTCAACAATTCCAAAAAACGATGCGCAGTGTAGTCCATCGAATGGAAGGTAGGCCTCAAAAAGCCAATTGTCCCGGCCCAGCGCTCTATCTACAAGCAATTGGGTCGACAGGTGGCCCGGGCCACCGTTTTCCTGAAAGAGCTCCAGTGCAAGTGACTTGGCCAGGTCCGAAAGTTCTTTCTTCGCGTGGACTCCCCAGTATAGAGAGCAATATTCTAGAAATGTCGTTTCACGGGAGTTGGGTGGGGGGTAGGATGCAAGGGCCTTGACCTGTTTCGAATTCAAATAGGTGAGGCAGATCTCTGCCATTACCGCGTGAGGTCTACTGAAAATATCATGATAGGTGGAGAGATATTCTTTGAGGGTAAAGTGAATCAGTCGTACAACTGACGCCTCCTTATCCAAACTGATAAGCCCTTGGCAGCAGCTCACGACTGTCGATATAGAAGGGACGTTGCCGGCATTGAAATCCTTGGAGCCTAGCTCGACCGCTAGGGCGTAGCAGAGCTCATCCGCCGTCAAGGGTCGTTCCGCATGACTAATCCACATCAAAGCCGCGATTCCGAGCCGTGATTTGCTCCCACCCTGCGCCATTATCCGTTCTATCGTCCCACCGTAGGCATCCTCCAACCCTAATCCATCAGACATTTTCCTGAGCCGTTCCCGTCTTTGATATAACGTGGTTTCTTGCAAGACAGAGTCGATATTTAGAGACACGAGTAGGAACCTAGAGCTGCGTATTAGCGGAGGGTGCAGCATGGTATTCCGAGCAACATTGCTCCGACCCACATTTCTGATACACTCTCAGGAATCTTCTCCAAAATTTCTACCTCCAGATTCTCATCCATGGCATCAGGCATTTCATCCTCGCTCAATCTGACACGAAGGTATTCGATGATGTCACCTCTTGTGGGACATATGGGTACACTTATCATTCGCCCAGCAAACCTCTTTTCCATTTCAGCCCGAATGTGTGGCCTTCCTGTCACGAATATTCGAGTCCCTGGGGACCTCTCAAGGATCTGTTTCAATGAATCAAGGACCCTGGCTCGTTGCACTCCTTGGCACTCGTCGAGAGCATCAACGCACACAAACGTGGGCTGTGAAGATGTGATGGCCTGTAGCATCTTCACGAGGTCGGCAAGTTGCGGCCCGCATCCACCAGCAACTTTTTTCTGCTCTTGGAAGGCTCTCGATATTTCATCCGGGATCCTTTCCATTCCGCTGATAATCTGCTTCACCAAAGAGCCGAAAATACTGGTCGCAGACTGCTCCTTCCGGGCTGCAAAGTCGAAGTAAAAACAAGTGACGGCGGCGATTTGTCCTTTGATCTGGTCGCCCAACCTATCCACTACTAGCGAACTACCACCGCGACTTGTTAGCACAGCCCCCCCCCCTCCCCAGGAAGGGATCTTGGTTACCTGATAAACGTCTTGCCAACACCCGGCCCCCCACAGCAAAATAGTACTGCGCTCTCACCTTCCCCTTCCCCACTCAACCCGCGCCATCTCCTAAATTCCCCATTTTGGATGAGCCATTCTCCGATATCGTCGACACGGCGCTCCCGAACATCTCGATGCCGTAGACTGGCCTCCAAGGGTGATAACCAGGTTAGGAGTTGAGACCGATCATCGGCAATATTAATGTAGTTCTGCACATTAATAGAATTCGTAGTGTTGAGGCAGTTGGTATTATCCTTGATAGTATATCGAGACATCTTCGACTGTTTATTGCTTCCTTGGTTAATGAGCCAGAGTTGCTGAGCACTGTTGATTTATCATATCAGTATTCTCGACGGTGGAAGGAAAGCGAGGCCTAGTTAACAAAAGCGGGGGTCTCCTTGTGTTACGCCAACTTCACAGGTGCTGCACAGCCACTGATACGATTCCCAAGAAAATTCCGCATAAGACACTCGAAATATATGAAACTATTGTACTAGCGTCGACAATAGTTAACATTAACGGGCAGTGATATATTTGGTTGGCTAACCCTAAATAAGCGTTCAATTACTTACCAGACCCTGTAATTAGAACTTCTCTTGCGACTACTCGCTGCAAAAGTGGGCACCCGTTTGCCGAGACAGAGCCGCATGGCGGTGACCGTCATGGGGGACTTGGCGGTTAGGGGGGTTTGGAGGCGTGCAGGCAAGTGGCTAGTGTTTACCAACAGTTATGCCACCGGTTTTCGGCGGAATTCGCTAATTCCACTCCAAGGCACGGTGTCACTTTGACCGTCCAATAAGAACCTACCACCGCCAGCGATGAGGTAACCACTTTTGCGCCGTCTACTTGTGTCTCGGATAATAGACTAGGTGAACATTCAACGAGGATGATCCCTCAGCGAGACTTAGCAAAGATTCTACGAAGGTTTGTTTTGATCCGTACCAAAATTTAGTTCCAAGCCATGCCAAGCCTCGCAGCCCAGTTCAATACCCGAGTAAACGCCTGTTTACCAATAGACGGCCGTCAAGCAACCGGACCGTGCCGATCGTCAAGGGAAAATTGATTGGTGTGTGTTTACCTAATATAATAGCCGGTTACCCTCCTATTCGCTTTGCTCATAGTCGGGATAACCAAGTGTGACGCAAAAGCAAGCGTGACGCTTCACTTTTTTTTTTTTTTTTGTGTAAATAGGCTTACATAATACAATATATTGAACCAAATGCTTACCTGTTCACTGAGTTCTAGTATTTCTGAAGAGGTTATGATGGTATAATTTAAGGTAATAAAATTAGCATTCCTTATACTCAAGTCACAAGATATCGGACCAGAATCAGAAAGTGATGTTTGTCTATTGCTTCTGGAATTCGGAATTCATTGGGTAAGGGATCAGATTTGACTAAACTTGGAAGCTGAATAGAACCAGGTTGATGGAAGAGCATAACTGATAAAATGGAAGAGCAGGATGGACCAAGTGAGTAGCTACAAGCCTGAGAATTACCACTGGCAGTTTAAGAACTGGGGGGAAGGATTGGTAGAGTGGGAGAGCTAGTCTAATCTTGAGTGGGAGTATGATAGAGTAAGACTGGAAAAACTTGAAGTATTGAATTGGCTGTTCTTGAGAGCAAGATTGGATGAGTGGAGAGTAGGATCAGCCAGCCGGGAGCCCGGTTGGCCTAGGAGGCAGGATTGACTGTATGGGGGAGTATAAATGCTGGACCAGTGGGAGATATTGATTTGCTGAGCGTGTGAGCAGAATTGATCTTCATGGAGAGATTGATGTTACTGGATTGTAAAGACTTTGTTTAGGAGGAAGAAAAAAAAGTGGAGCGTCACACTTGCTTTTGCGTCACACTTGGTTATCCCGACTATGAGCGAAGCGAATAGGAGGGTAACCGGCTATTAGTAGTGTGAAAAGTTTGATCCGCAAACGTGAGGTGTGCAACCGGGTAACTTTCGATTCTCACAGTGCCCGACAACGGAGATCTTGGACTGACCAACGATGCCCGCTTACAATCAAACGACGAGGATTTTGTTATTACACTTACCCTAAATTATGAGAGAAGGAATCGCTAATTGTGCAAGGAAAATAGAGCTTATTTGTAGCTGCTCTTGTTATTGCAGGTGTGGCGGGTTGGTGGCATTTTTGTTGTGCCAGTACTCTCCTACCGTATTAACTCGAATAAGAGAGCGGTGTGCTATGTAGTCAAGAATTTCCTACCTTGGAGAAGGGGCGGATAACACAGCAAAAAAAGGGGGTGAAAAAACAAAAAAATACCAGACCTTACCAGAGGGGGCAACTCCAACGACATAGCACACCGCTCTCTTATTCGAGTTAATACGGTACCGGCACTAACATTACTGGTATAATAGCACCCACTGAAAACTCACAAATACCCACAATGGAGTACGTATTCTATGCAACTATTTTCGGATATAATAAAATCAGGTTTTTTTTCTTCGTTCTCTCACACAGGCTCCTAAGCCGTGGCCTACCACACTTGTAAGAACATGAATAATAGAACCACGCGTCGCCCGAGTAAGGCTCTTTTACCAAATCGCCCATTTCTAAGGGCGCGCCTGGTTGCCACCTCAAACCTCCGTTTTGACCCCGGTTATGGAGGTTTCCACAAGATGCTATTTTGTTTTTGAGTGGCATGTCTGGTTGCCATGAAAACTCAATACAGTGAAACTTCCGATATTTCCCACCTCCAAAACTTCCAACCCTCTAGTAATTCCGGTGTTTGCAGAGCCACCACATTTGACGTATGGGAAATCCCTCTGAAAATTCTATACCTCTTATAGTTTCCAATTCCAGGACATTCCACGGACCTTAATTCCAGAAAAAGTAGTCTTTTATCATTGTTCACAGTGGAAAATAGTCTTTAGTTATGTCTGCCTTGGCCGCACTCTCTTCTTTGAATTCATACTCTCCACCCAGCCCCCCGCACACCATACCCAAGTTCTATGCACAATTTCCTTTTTTCTTAACCATCACGAGATATCACTTGAAAGCCAATCATGTCTGGTCGTCCTGTGCCAAGACCCCTCTCCTCTTTCCATCCCCCTTTATTTCCAGCCTTGTGCTACTCCCTACCTGCTGGAATTATCGGAGGTTTCACTGTAATCAAAATTTAAGTGGGCGCGTTTTATTGCGAATTCGAGACAGATTACGGGGAAAACTCTTATTTCAACGTACTAGCGGCAGGCGAAAAAAAACCAGGGAATGCGGTAGGAGGTTGAAAATGTTATTCCGGTTGTTCGCCCAAACTCTCGTTTTGTGATTACCAAGGTTTGAAAAACTCGGGACGACCAGACGCGCCCTAAGAAAGCGATTGTTTGATTACATAAGCGACCGTTCAAGAATTTTCACCCCGAATACCTCCAGTTAGTGTAAAATGCTAAAATTCACCGCTAAACTCTTCTCTAGCCACCACTCCTGGCGGATTTAAATAATTCTTGTTTATCCAACTTGCAGTTCAAGTTGCTGCCTCGTGCCATGGTTAACCTACCGTAGGGGAGGTATGCGGGTGTTCGGTCAAAATGGGTTTAGGGCCAAGCCCTAGGAACAGGGCAACTACCTTTGTAGCGAACCCTCAACAGAGCTTTGGGAATTGCCAAAACACTTGAGAGAGTAGTGAATAGAAATAATATACAGAAGGGATAGAATATTAAACAATTATAACTAGATAAGGATATGGTTTGATGAAAATCTTGGAGGGAATGCGGATTTCTCATGCCCCGGATGGGCTGCTTATGTAATCACACTCCGCGCTTTGGTTCCTTCTCGCTCAGGATTATTTTATTTGCACTCGATGTCTACTTGACCCGCCATAGATGTGGAATTTGGCTTGGCGCTAACTCGGATGTGGCCGTCTTATTCCAAGTCCCAAGCCTAGTCTCCACATTTCCGGAAACCTTTACAATTCGCAAGTACTTTGCGTGCACGACCGGACACAGCAGCCTGGGGCAATTATCAATCGCCCACTGGCCAGGTAGATGCATGAAAACCGCAACGTAGATATTATAATGTAGTATTTGCTGATAGACGAGTAGACCAGGATCGAGTAGGCTCCCCGCACCCTTCATACTCACCCGTTTAGCGGCGGGAGTTATCAGGTATCCGCCAAGGGTAATATCCGTTCCACAAATTAAGTCATCTCATTTATGGTAACAGGTGCCCTATTTTAGGTAAGGCCGGGATATAATTCACAATTGCCTTAAGAATACTAATACTGGCGCTATCGCACACCACCTCCCCTATCTAAAACAAAAAGGAAAAAAAGGAACTATATACAGCTTATCTGTCACTCAGAGAATTATAATAAAGAGAAGATAGTAGGGAAGAAGAAAAAGAAGGGAGGGAGGAGAGAAGAAGAAAGAAGGCGGAGGCAAGAATTGGGAAGTCGGGGAAGATTGAATAAGATAGGATGAAAACTGCACGGCATAAACTGAACCTTCTCCGGAAAATAAAACTATTTCGCCCCACCGACCGGATCCCAGCACACTCCGCAAGCAGGAGGTCGCACACCAGAGCTAAAAACGGAGTTTCAGATGGGTGTGACAACCGCTATTTGATATGAGTCCTTATCACACGGGTTTCCCTTCCGCGGGAAGGGATTTTGTTAGACGACAGTTGATACGTGAAACACTCTCCAAAGGGATGGAATGGGGGTGATCACAAAGAGGTAGTGTCTCTGCGTCCTAGGGGCGGGCCATGGGTTACCGCTCGTAATGCTGTAGCAGCTCGGTCACTCCGTGATGACCATGCTTAGCTGCGTGCTGGAGTGGCGTTTGGCCATCATTATCAACAGTGTTAGGGTTAACCTCTTCCCGCCCGAGTAGTATTTCTACAACCCCCACATGTCCTTTCCGAGCAGCGATCGCGAGCGGTGTTTGGCTGGCGTGATTTGGCTTGTCGGGGTTGACCCCTTCCTGCTCGAGTAGTATTCTTACCACTCCCTCACATCCACCGATGGCAGCACATGCCAGCGGTGTGTCGCCATCATTATCTAGATTCTCGGGATCGACCTCTTGACTCCTGAGTAGAATTTTTACCATATCCTCATGTCCAAACTCAGCAGCAAGGGAGAGCGGTGTACTGCAGTGGTTGTCTGGCTCGTCAGGGTTGACCTCTCCACGCCCGAGCAGTATCCTTACCACTCCGCCATGTCCCTCCCAAGCAGCATACAAGAGAGGTGTCCTGCCGTAATCGTCTGGTTTGTCCGGGTTGACCTCTCCCCGCCCGAGTAGCATTCTCACCACTCCATCATGTCCCTCCCAAGCCGCATATGAGAGTGGCGTCTTGCCGTAATCGTCTAGTTTGTCTGGGCTGACCTCTCCCCGCCCGAGTAATATTTTTACCACTCCCTCATGTCCCGCCCAAGCGGCATACGAGAGTGGTGTCCTGCCGTCAGCGCCTGGTTTGTCAGGGTCGACCTCTCCCCGCCCGAGTAGCATTCCCACCACTCCCTCATGTCCACGCTCAGCAGCAAAGGAGAGAGGTGTACTGCCGTGGTCGTTTGGATTGTCAGGGTTGACCTCTCGCCGCCCGAGTAGTATTCTCATCACTCCCTCATGTCCCACCCAAGCGGCATATAAGAGCGGTGTACAGCCGAACCGGTCAGGTTTGTCTGGGTTGACATCTCCCTGCTCTAGTAGCATTCTTACCACTCCTTCATGTCCCTCACAAGCGGCATGCGAGAGTGGCGTCCTACAGAAATCGTCTGGTTTGTTAGGGTTGATCTCTTCCCTCCCAAGTAGTAATTTTACCACTTCCTCATGTCCACCCTTGGCGGCGCGCCAGAGTGGTGTTTGGTTGTTATTACCTGGCTTGTCGGGATCAATCGCTTCCTGTCCAAGCAACAGTTTTACCACTTCCTCATGTCCATTACACGCAGCCCATGAAAGCGGAGTATATCCCCGAAAGTCTCCTCGGTTAATATCGCTATCTCCCATCTCTATTAAAGCGGCCACAACTTCAACAATTCCAAAAAACGATGCGCAGTGTAATCCATTGAACGGAAAATAGGCTCCAAAATGCCAGTTATTCCATCCCAGCGCCCTATCTACAAGCAATTCTGTCGATAGGTGGCCCGGGCCACCGTTTTCGCGAAAGAGCTCCAGTGCAAGTTGTCAGAGTTCACAGAAGCGGATAGTTGTTTCCTTTGTTCTAGACGGAAGGATAGACGGAAGGATAGATGCAATGGCTTTTTGGTTATGTCTTTCCTTTGTTCAGAGTACTGAGATCGACAGGCAGAAGGGAATTACGCAGGAAGGAGAGATTGATAGGTGTGGCAGACGATAGATTGATTGAGAGAGTTTTTCTTATATAGATTTATGTTTGGTTAGTTAGTTTTGGATGATGTCGAGCGAATGAAGTTTTTGATTCTCCCCAGTACCCTTTTAGTTTTGCCCTAGTCTAGTTCGACCGGTTGACCGTTGCCTGCGCATTATCCTCGCAACACAAGTGACTTGGCCAGGTCCGAAAATTCCTTTTTCGCATGGACCCCCCAGTATAGAGAGCAATATTCTAGAAACGTCGTTTCTCTGGAGCTGGAAGAGGGGTAGGGTGAAAGGGCCTTGACTTGTTTCGAATTCAGATAGGTGAGGCAGATCTCTGCCATCACTGCGTGAGGTCTACTAAAAATATCATGATGGGTGGAGAGATATTCTTTGAGGGTGAAGTGGATCAGTCGTACAACTGACGCCTCTTTATCCAAACTGACAAGCCCTTGACAGCAGCTCACGACTGTCGATATGGAAGGGACGTTTCCGGCATTGAAATCCTTAGAGCCTAGCTCGACTGCCAGGGCGTGGCAGAGCTCATTCGCCGTCAAGGGCCGTTCCGCATGACTGACCAACATCAAGGCCGCAAATCCGAGTCGTGATTTTCCCCCACTCTGCGCCTTTATCCGTTCAATCGTCGTGCGATAGGCGTCTCCTAATCCTAGCCCATCTCTGATTTTGCTGAGCTGTTCTCGTCTCCTGTGTATTGTCTGCTCTTCTAGGATTGCCTCTATATTTAAGGACACGAGTAGGAACCTAAATATATTCATTAGCCCATAATGTGGGGCGGGATTCCGAACATTATAGCGGTTACGCACATATCTGATATATTCTCAGGAATCTTCTCCAGAATATCCGCCTCCAGCCTCTCATCCATGGCATCTGGTGTTTCATCATCTCGCAGCCGCGCACGAAGATATGTGATGATATCGTCTCTGGTGGGGCCTACGGATATACTTATCACTTGTCCGACAAGTCGCCTCACGATCTCTGCCCAGATATGAGGCCTCCCAGTCACGAATATTCGAGTACCCGGGGACTTCGCAAGAATTTCGCTCAGCGAATCGAGGAGCCTGGCCCGTTGCGCTCCGGCGCATTCATCAAGGGCGTCAATACAAATAAATGTGTGCTGGAAGGATGTAATAAGCTGTAGCATCTTCACGGCACCCTCGAGTTGAAGCCTGCGTCCAACAGTGGCCTTTTTCTGCTCACGCAAGGCGCACCATATTTCCTCTGGGACCCTCTCCATTCCGTCCACGATCTGCTTCAGCAAGGAACCCAGAATGCTAGCCGCAGACTGTTCCTTTTGCGCTGCGAAGTCGAGGTAAAGGCAGGTAACGGAGGTGCTTCGTCCGATGGCCTGATCGCACAGTCTGTCCACTACAAGCGAACTATTACCGTGGCTTGTTAGCATTGTTTTAACTACTTGTCTCAGCAAAGAATAATCCTGCTTACCTGATGAATGTCTTACCCACCCCCGGATCTCCAGGGTTCCGAATGGTCGGCGGAAGACTGGACTGGACTAGCTAGTCAGGTCGAAAGTCAAGTCTAGTCCAATGGTGGAAATTAGACCGACTGGACAGTTAGGATTATGGAAACCGACTTGACCAAGACTGGTCTGACTAGGCCTGCCAAGCAATACAATATGCTATTTTTATCACTATATATTACGTTCAAATAAAGCTTTTCTTAATTAAACTTATTGTTTCCATGAATTATATGGTGGAGATAGTGCCTCGCTTAGATTAGGGGTGGCGAAAATAGGTTCTTGAGTATCGAACCATTTTTGGTTCACTAAGTGAGTGATATTACATGACCACATGCCACAATACCGGTATTGGATGCGACTTATCCATCAGGTAATTGTATTTCCACCGCATATCATCCTCTCCAGGATATTCTATCAACTTGTATTGAGGGGCTGTTGATTCATAGCGTGACAAGCGACTTTAAGATCCTAGTATAGCTATACTTCTATTCTTAGCGAGTGTTGGGCTTGGTGCCATTCAGACTCATGCGATCTTTTTATAAAGACTGGTCTGGGACCAGTTCAAACCGGACCGAACCACCCAAATTAGTCGAGTCCAGTCATCGCCATCACCAGGACTAGCCAGCCCGGTCCCGCCTCCAAGACTTGACCGGTCGGACTATTCGGAACCCTGAACACACCCAATAGGTCCTCATCCCGCCATCGGTGAACAAGGATAATAAAAATTATTGAACTCGTGTCCTCAAATATGTTGTTATTCACCGGCGCTCTCCAGAAACGAATCCTACCCAACACTGTGTTAGAACCTACGAGAAGAATTCCGGAGAACTCACCGCGGTTACATACGCGGTGAGAAGCATGAAGTGAGGGGTAAGCGGGGTAAGAGGGGAAAGAGGGGTAAAGAGTGGTAAGAGGGGTAAAAGTCATACCAAAGCGGGGAAGCAAAGCACGGAAGCAGAGTGGAGCAAGCGGTGTATGGAAATGGCGTGAGAAAGCAAAGAAACCCTCAGATGAAGTTCTGGAGATGTCCGGAAGTGTTAGCATAGTTTATGTATTTAAAGGGTGCTCACCGGCCACAACCCTAGATGGATAAGGTCAACAAAATAGGAAAAGAATCTCCCTTTGGTATACTCGTTTCACTCTTCGTACGCTTTTCTCTGAACCACTGCCCATATCCCCTTTATATTTTTATAAAATACACAACTTCTTTGGATAAACTAGATTTCGGAGTATAGAGGGAAATTGAGAGACAGAATCACCAAGTATCACTCATATCGTCCTCGGTTATCCCTGTTCGAGTACAGTTTCTTTCTCCTCTCAAATATGGTTTCTTTTTTCTCTGAATTGTTTCTTTTAGCTCTTTATGTTTTCATACTCAATACTGGCTTAAGGTTAATGCGTGTTCTTTGATTATTCCTTTTGTTCCTCTCAGCTCACTTCTTTGATAGTATTTATTTTTACTTTTACTGTGAAGAGACTCGATGGTAATGGCTGAGCTCAACCACTGTACTATATAGCTGAGCTATGTCTTTCTTATTATTCAATCGATAAGCGTTGTCACAATACGGGATCTTGACTACTTTCTACTATCACTTCTTCGTCTGAGTTTATATTCAAATGTACCATCGCATATTACAACAATCCCTGTCGGAGGTTGTGTATTGCGGATTCGCGAGGTTGTGAAAAAAAGGTGTGGTGGTTGTAGCATGATGGCCTCGCGCTTAGCGCGCCCCCGGCTATACCTTTTTCCATCGTTCCGAGACACTCTTACTGCCCAGGGGTGATAGTGCGCCTGCTTTGCCCAATTGGCAATGGATTGTTCCAACCCCCCATGGATTGGGCTTGTGGTGCTTCCCCTTTCTAGCGGCCCCATAACCAGATTCCCCCGCCACCTGTTCATGGGCTCTAGAACTCTCTCCGTGATCAAATTCTAGCCCTCCAACACGGTCTCAGGTGTGCCTGCCTGGTTTTCTTCGTTTCTTCTAGAGGCCGCTTCGGCACCGGCCCCTTCAACTTTTGCCTTTGCCACTCTCCCCCGAGCCGTCCCATTTCTGTCCATTATATTGGCATTAGTAGTTTTTGTCCAACCGTGCTTTGAGATCTCGCCCGTATCTTCTCGCTAATTGTAACCTCCTTTGCAGCAATAGTCGCCGCTCGCTTTTTGACTGCCGCAGCCTGTTTATCTGCCGCCGCGATCTGCTTCGCTTCTGCCGATTATTCCCTCCCCGCGGCTGCGGCCTCTAACCTCTCCCGCGCCTCCTCCCGTTTGATGTTCTCCTTCTCCCTCTTCATGCGACACTTAACTTGAGTTTTAGTCACTGCGCCTGGTTGGTACCCACCAGCCTCCGCAGTCCTTTGTGCCTCAGCCACTAGCTCTGCTGTGATCTTGTCCGCCAATGCTTGGTTATTCGCAGCCCTCGTTGCAGCGGCTTTTTTTGCTGCAGCCGATCGGGCCTCGGCTTTCTTTACCACCACTTTCGCGAAAGGCTCAGTCTTCATGCCCGGTGTTGGTGGAGGCTTTTGCGGTTTTTCGGCTTTAAGCGCATTTTGATCGGGGTCCTGTTACTGACTTCACGACCTCTAGGATTCCAATGAGGAAGTGAGTATAGTCGAGTCAACTAAGGGCAGCAGATTGCATCGGCCTCCATCCCCAATCCCGCCCTGCTTCAACTGGGCGCTAAACAAGTCGGCGTTCCTGACCATACTAGTCCCGGATACCATTCTTCAATTCTTCTTTTCAAGTAAACCCCCCTCCAAGTGGGCACCTACTACTCTATATTCCCCAGGAGGCCGCATAGTCAACTCCATTGATCCTGAATATCGCCTCCCCGATGAGGTAGCGCCGTTCCAACCTTGCCCGCCGCCTAGCGTCTATGCACAAAAGACTCCTTTGTCCGGTGATATCTCGCAAGACGCACGAGGGTTAATCCCACCGAAGCCAAGAGAAAAAAATATCCTTACCACATATGATTTTATTGACAAGATCGCCCGGGTTGGGGATGTCATGGACCCGTAAATTGCCATCAATGCAAAGTCTGTGGAAGATTTTGTGAAGTCCTATTACATTGAGAGGCTCGACGGAGAGCCCCTGCTGAACAACTCTCGACAGGGAGCTATTCCACAAGTCAAAATCCAGTACCAATGGATTCTGACGAGTGTTGTGGAGCGGCATCGAATAGAGCGGGTAATTAGGTTACTTTGTTTGGAGATGTCTCCAGCGACTGGAGCCGCTCAATTCAAGATCCTGGTTGGGCGGCGGACAGAAAGGACTGGTGTCCTATTGAAGTATCTTGCCGAATACCCGGAGCCAATGCTCAAAGATGTTGAAATGAAGTTAATCTCGTGGGACAAATACACGAGGGTTTCATGGAGTATATGTGTACATACAGGTAGAATTCACGTGAATAATTGGTCGCGGGGGATCTAAAGATCAGGTTATTCGGAGTGCCGTGTAGGGTGTCGGGAAGAAGGGAAAAATGAGATAATAGTAATGCGTTCAATTCAAGACTCCCGGGCGGGGGACCGGTACAGGAAAGGGACGAACCCTGTGAGATCCGAGAGTGATGAATAGAGCATCCAGCGCCATAGTCGCGCTATAACAGGTGGGGCAGCTATGTATTTAGAGCTTTAATATATCTCCGGGCCTGCACTACCTGCACGATTCTTGAGTGTCCTTTACTAGCAGAGTAAGAGAGCGGCGTCCCACCCCGCCTAACCGCCCCGCTCGGCTAATTTTGAAGGGGGGGTTGCGGTAAGCTTTTCTATTTTTATTGGCTTCTGGGATATGATAAGTTCACTGAGTGGACGGTAACAAGACGGAGTTGATGGTCCTCTAATTATCATACTAGTATGATAAGGTCGGTATGATATATACTATGATCTATAGCAAAACAGTGCGGAAAACATGATAGGGCTAAGATCTTGTTCCATATCATGACTGGAGTTTCCAAGTAGGGCCCTCTTTAGGGTTCCCTTGCCTTCTTTAAATTTTCCTCCCCACGCTCACAGACTACAACACAAACTCGTCCTACACTCAAAGTTTCTACCTTATTTCTCCACTAGCGGTTTGAAGAACACTCTTTCTCCCCTCCCACCCCGACCGGTATTTTTTTCCACTTCCGCGCTCACCACATCTTCCTCCTCCCTCACACACCTTCGATAGCCCACCCGCTCAATTCAATCCCCTGGTACCACGATCGAATCCTTACTAGCACCCGGCAATCCTTTACCGCTAAATTCTCTTCTACTTTTTTCGACATCGGATACCACACTTGCCTATTGTATATCCTCCCCCCACTCACCGCCTCTTCTTCTCCCCAATTTTATCATTGCGCAATGACAAAACTCAAGTCCGAGCTAGTGTCATCTCCTGATACCCCTCCGATGCTCCGTGTTATCAAGAAGTCTCATCGGAGGCGCGAACAATAGACCGGATCGCCCAGGGAGCTTGATTCAGCTAGGAACACCCCAGAGGGTGAGGCGGGGCCCTCTCGGCTGACTGCATTTCGACCGGTTCATCCCAGGCTTTCGCAGAACATATCTAAGGCACAGCGGAAGCGAAGCCATACTGAAACCGACGGTGGTGACAGCGCAGATAAAGAGGGAGAAGCTGAGACCCATGATGAACCCCCGGAGGCTCCCTGGAGGCGCCCAGGTAATCAGTCAAGTCTCCACAAAGGCAATGCCGAGGACTATGTTGGAACTGTCGCCAAGTATAGCCCTGCTGTAGCTATCACTAGGACGACCTCGTCCAAGCTCAAAGATGGAACCGACAAACGTACACTTCGTCGTTTCTCCAACGAAGAGCACAGATTCATATGGTCCTACAGAAACAACCTTGGATGCAGCCGGGGGATACATATATCCATTTTAACGAGTACTTTGGTCTTCATATCCGCAAGGACTCCATTACCAATACCTACGAGAGGCTCAAGCAGAGGCTTCCAGAAGAAATTTGTGGTGTTCTCACCATACCGAGCAGTGGGCAGTCGGCGAAAACTATGGTATGCGATATATTCCCCTGGGTATTTATACGACTTTCATCTACTTATTTTTGAGAGACGGGTGTGGCGGTCCTTTTACTAATGAACGACCGATTACAGATGAGAAAACCGCCGGACCAGCAGCGCTATCTGCCACAGAGGCCACGGAAGACGACACCGAAGAAGCTGAGAGCGACATCGACTACACCGACGAGAGCATGTACTCCCCAATTCCGACGAGCAGAGAACAGAAGTCTATACCACATGGTTGTACCAAATCAAAGCACAGGGGAACCCTCTAGACTGAACCGGCACGGAACAAAACTCAATCCGCTGGGCCCGCCCGCCCTCATCGGGCATGGTGGAGAACGAAGCATCAAGAAGCCTCATTCCGAAACTCGAAAGAACCATACCAGCATCCTTACATCAGATTCTTCTTCGGGCAAACATAGGGTCAAACGCCGCTCTTCCTACCACGTGAATGAGAAAGGGTCACCTATGCAGAACCAACCGCCCCAAGCCCCCAAGCCAGGAGATCTGTCAGGAAGATGCGTAAAGTGGAGTTCAACGAGGACTCTGAATCCATGGAGCAGGAACGGGTGGCTGTTAAAAAGAGATCCAAGTCTCGTAAACACCACTGATCCCCGGTCCTATCAAGTTTGGAGGTTTCTGGTGGCACTAGCTAGTTGGCACTGTCGGAGTGTATTTTTTCAACACCTTTTTTTCGCATTAAAGCCCAATTGTTTGAATTAAATTCCTTCCTTGAATTTGCTTACCAGTTTCCCCATCCGTTTACTAACTTCATAGCCGGCTAAGCTGGGGCTCACAACCGATCGCACCCTTCCAAATTATCTCACGCCTCTATTCCCATATCACAGCGAATCGTCTTCTGCTTTTGAGATACCCTCCATACGGGGTTTCCCTATCCCCCTTGCTTTCTCTCCGCTTGCTCTTTCCTCCCTTTTCTGTTTGGAAATTTACTCCCCTCAAGCCCCCCGTTTTCTTTTTGCTACTACAGGCAAAAAATAAGCTATATCTATCTCCCCTGGCTGGTTTCATTGTTATTTTGCTACACCCAATTGGGTTAGCATCCCTTGAAACCCGAGACGGGCTATGTACTTAGATCTTGTTTTCTAAATACTTGAGCTTGGCAAACCTTTGAATTTTATTTTTCTCCGTAATAGACACCCGTCACGTTCATCCACCGATCTGATATCCGATATATACGTGACAAGCGGACTTCCGAATGGTCGCCAGAGAAGACCGGATCAGCTAGTCCAGTCAAATTCGAGTATATCCCAACTGTTGAGATTTGTCGGACCAGTCCAGTCAAGCCAGACAATCCGCGGGGCCTTTCGAAAGGGGAATTCTGTAATAATCCATCCCCACAACGGTACAAAAGGAAAAAGAGAATAAAATTTTAATTTTCCTCATTTAAGCCAATATTGAAGGAGGAGGAAGGGAAAGGGTGGAAAAGAGTGAAAAAGAAAAAAAAAATGCTAAACTCCGCTTTCCCACCACGGAACATCCAACCGATCAAGCAGCCAATCCCCCTTGGCTATGGAATACCAATAGGTGACCCATCCATATCCCAATAAATAGCGTCAGGGTTAGCCTCCGTGCGCGTAGCCGTAACCACCTTTCCAACATATCCTTTAATCCCCCTGCCAGACCTCGCTTGGACGCGGGCGAGCGCTTCACTGGCGATGAAGTTGACGTCGGTGTTGTACTGCGCCTGCACACTCCTCTTCATTCTGAGCATTTCCATGAGGCTGTCTTCGTTCCCATGCTGGATTTCAAAGGCTTCCCATTTAGTCCAGAAGTGTGGTGAAGTTCTTGGATCATATAATTGCGACGCGAGACTGTAGATCGCCCGAGCTCTATCTATTTCCCCGAGATCTCGTTCCATCTCAGTGAACTTGAGGCATATTTCCTTCGCCTCACTATCCCGTAGCGCCTCTATCGCGCGCTCGTAGATGGGTCGGGTGGAGGTTAGACCAAAGTTTGACGCGGACTTCATTATGTAGAAGTCGAACATTTCGAAGCGCTCTTCGTCTGCAACTGCGCGGGTCGCGCGCTCATAGCTGCCGATTGCATTCGAGGGAAGGCCGCGTTCTTCTTTGAGGTCGCCGTAGATTAGATGGAGGACTTTCGCAAATTTGGGGGGGCAATTTTCGATGGCTTGCTCAAAGAGCTCACGAAATCATTAGATGTCAATTTAGCAGTTTGCAGCTTTGGTTAGGTAGAGATTCCAGAGTTCAAAGGCTACTGGGTAAGTGAAGAGGCCGAAGCCGCGCTCGTAGGCCTGGAACTTTTTAGTTGGATTGATATGATAAATAGCGGAAGGGGGGTGTACCTTGAATCTCTCTTCGAAATACTTGTTCTCCTCAAGGAGGGTAGCATAGTTTACCTCATTCGGCGGAGTAGCAATTCGGAGCTTGAAGATCCTTTCGTAAACCTTTTTTGCCTCCTCAAGTGTGCTGACACTCTCCACGAGATCAACGTAGAAACTGCACAGCTTCCAACTCTTGTGAACGCTCTGTTGTGGTGCCAGGGTTTCATCAAAATAATCCACCAGGCTCCTCTTGGGCGATTGAGTGGCCTTCGCCATTATCTTGACTGCCTGGTCGAAACTGTCATTCCGTAATTCCAACTCTGCCCATTCAACCCACATCTCGGCGAGCTCCTGAACAAACTTCAACGGGACCCGAACAGCTTTTTCCATAATAATTCGTGCCTGCCTGATATCCCCATGCTTCTCATAAAAATTTGGCATACCCTGCCCACAGGGAATTGAATTGACCAACTGCCTTCTTCGAGTTCACGGCGGCTATAGCATTAGTGTATGTTTGAGCGATCTGTTGCTTGTCATCACCCCAAATATCAATCCCCTTCTCCCATTCAATGGTGTTACTCGGATTCTGCCTCAGGTGAACGTCGTTGATCAGGAAAGGCCGCCGGTCCAGCAATCGTTCCAACCGCATCAATCGGATATCCAAATCAAAATCGGCGTCCGCGCTAACCATGCCCTTCTCCTGCCGTTCAGCAGCCGATTCCATCAGGGTTCCAATGACATATTCTTCGAACTCAGTGTACGAGTCGAATATCTGGGTGAAGTCCCGGACTGTCCTAACAGTGGTCAGTGTTCCCAACGGGCCAGGCCGATGGTAGGCCGGCCTATAGGCCGTAGGCCCGGCCAAGGCAGGCCACTCCGGAAGGTAGCCTAGGCCGATATAGGCCGAATTCGATCGGCCTATGAAGGCCTATCAGGCCTGATAGGCGCCTATAGGCCCAGAGATTAGCATTGAGGATGGATCGCTTTAAGGATATCCCAACCCCCTACCCCCTTTCGAGTTTATCGCCTTTGATTTTTTCTTACCTTCGGCTATTGCTTCTTAATTAATCACACAACGGGTGGCCACCAGCACTACCCTATCCCACCATCATTCCCCCTATTTTGCCTCTTCAGTAGGAACAACTTTAAATCCCCAAGCGAATAAAGCGAAACTGTTGTATTTTCAATGTTATTTTTTAAACTATTTATGGTATAGTCAACCCCCCGTATCAATACCTTCAAAATGTTCACCATCCTACTGCTCACAATTGATCCACCAAAACAGTAGCTCTTTTTCTACAATTAATTTAATTAATTAATTCATTATCTCTAGTGTCTTTTAATGATTTTTTCGCAAATAAAGCGAAATTGTTCCTTTATTCTTAACCATGTTGGGTAATTGGGAAACATTTACCGTGAATTTTGCTGTTGACACGGAGTGGCCGCTCGGGATGAGTGGGTCGGCGAAGGCCATATAGGCCGGCCTAGGCTATATAGGCCAGGCCGGCCTATCAGGCAGCCGGAAAAAAGCCTATATGGACTATAGGCGGGCCCGGCCAGGCCAGGCCTAGGCTTAACCAGGCCTGCAGGCTCGGGCCAGGCTAGATCCGAAAGAATTTCAATAGGCCGGGCCCGGCTTCACTGAAGCCTGGCCGGCCTGGCCCGTTGGGAACACTGACAGTGGTGATGCCCTCTTCGAAAGAGTCTCTTGCCTGCACAAAAGAATCAATAATCAATCCTTCAACGATTCTAATCATTCGATCCACATAACTCAAAGTCGCCCTTAGTGATCCAATAGGTGCCCGAACTAGTCCACAATTTCCCCCGCTGGTCACTAAACTTTTCAATCCCACTCCGCACAATCTTCTCGACGTCAATCCCCCTGACCCTGATCTCACGAGCGTGGCTGACCAACAAGTCGCATAGCTCACTCCGCATCTGAAAGTAACTCTTCCCAGCCTTTGACCGAAACTTTGGATTATCCAGCACCTCGATCCACTTTTGCGCCGCTTCCTCGTATATCCCAATCCCAACGAGAAGCTCAATGAATTCTTCAGCACCCTCAGCGTGAACCTGGATATGCCGTTTCCAAAATCCTTAGAGCCGTCTCTCCCAAAGCGGAATTGGCGAACGGTGGGAAGAGCGCCCAAATGCGACTATGGTGGGTAAGCGGTAGAGCCCGCAGGGCACGATCGAAGGTTCGGCGGATCTTGGTAGCGAGGCATTGTTTGAGTAGGGAGGATAAGTAGTCGGTCCAGATCCTAGGCATCTTGTTGAGAAGGATGAGAGACCGTTCAAAAAAATCATTGACTCTGTTGTAGTCAGCTTGGAACCGTGCCAGATTGAGGGAGGACACGTGCTTGACTCTTAAATCGGGATACCAAAAATCTCCCAATGTGAATCTCCATACATCACCATCAAACAACCAGCACCATCGCCACACAACAAACAATTCCAGAACAAAACAACAAATAAACACAGGTAAAACGGGGGGAAGGACCAAGAGACACATACCATTTTCCACAATTTGTATGACCTAGGCAACGCTTTACAAGCCCTGTCAAAAACAAACACCTGCCCATTAATACCTCCAGTCTTGGCCTTATATTCCAAATACATCAACCAGGAATTCAAGCTCGAGCACGCATCCCTCAAAACATCCTGCTCATAGTGGACATCCTCCTCCGAGATAAGGTACAGATCGATCGCGGTAGCAGCGCTGGGATCAGTAGTGGCAGAATCCTTGAGGACACTGTCGGGAGGGGACCGCTTGCTAACAAGTATGGTTGTAGTTGGAAAAGTAGACGGTGAGGAATCGACTTCCACGGGCGCAAGGAGCTCTCCGGGCACTAAAAGGTTACTTTGCTTGTACTTTTCCCATTTCTTGTATGTTTTCCGCCGGTGATTGAAGAAAAGCTGCTTTCCCTCCGAGAGTCTACCCTATACCACCCAAACTCGGGTTACCGTTCCGTCACACGAAAAGAGCGCGGAAGACTAATCTCCTTTTTCTTCCCTCTCCTCCGCCCATCACCCCGTTCGCTATAAAAGAAAGGGGGGAAAGCAAAAGGAAAACAAAGTCGCCAGATCCGCCCACAGGCAGTGCCCACGGAAATTGACGAAAGTTGACTTAAAAGAAGGTTCTAGAAGAAAAAAAAAGGTGTAAGGAGAGAGAGGGGGGGCAAAAAGCGAGAAAACCCTTCGCTAGGAATAACGAAATGGGGGAGCGTTGTAAAAGGTTCGGGGAGTGGGATGTCGCGATGTGGGGCAGGGAGAAAGAGAAAGGATTGTTGGGTGAGTGGGCTGCACACAAACTATGAGTGATATATGGTGATGCTAGGTAACCTACAAAATCAGCGATGTACCGCCTGCGAGGAAAAGAAGGTTAAATAGATCATCAAGTGCTCAAGTATTACGATAAGACTGAGCTAATGATTTCGCTAAGGACTTTATTTTCTTTATAAAATACTTTTATATCTTTTGCTTCAACTAGTCATAGTGAAGGGAAAGCTTGTGAGGGGAAGAGATGATGAGAAAGGGGGGAAGGATCTGTAGATTATCTTCAACAACCGTTTTCCGTATAAGGGGAATTACACGTCCGTGGGCCATCCAGGCCAACCCAACCCTCCTATCCTGCCCTACTATGATAGTGCATCTGGGAAACGCCACCCCCGCCATGCGGCCCCCCAGGACAGCTCGGAACGCTGCGGATTAAATCCTACCGTAGATTCTTGGTGAACTCGGACCGCCTTGATACATAAGGTGGCCACCATTTTGCTTAAGGACTAACCCCATGGCGAATTCGCCTTTTTAGCCATATTAACTGTCATACAGGTAATATTGGCGGGTCGAGTTTGGCCAGAATTTACGGTACTCGCTGTTGGAGAATGCACAGCAAAATCCGTGTGATGTATCGGAAATGTGCGCGGGAGGAGTCATGGTGAGAACACCACCCCGTCTTCACAGCGAATAGATATATTGGGGTTTGCTCTCGTTCCCATAAATATCGAAGCAATGATGGCAGAATCGGCAATATATCGGGGACGAGAAATGCTTAGCAAAATGGTAGATGGATTGGAGTTGGCTATGATTACGGGGGGTGATGAGATCGAGGCCCAGGGAAGGAGAAATTGAGACTCGGGATGCTGGAATCACCTTCGGCCCTCAACTGCGCCAGAATTTGCAAGGAGAGGCGACTCCAACATCCTGGCGGGATTATCGATTATTCTGGTTCTTACTTATGGGCTTTCTAGTCACAAATATCCGAACGCACGTGAACTTCTCAAGGATTTATCAAAGCGGTCAGCTTTTCTACATACCCAACTGCGGAAATTGGGTGTCTCAGTTAACTAGAAGTTTGGGAACCATTTTGCAACTGCTTTACAGAAAAAAGAAACAAATCTGAAGTCCACAGTTTGAAAATCTGCCTAGTGCCTCCGTGCCCTCGAACAGCCAACAAAGCCACCTTCCATGTGTTATATACTGTATCGCCTATTCACGGGGGCGCCCCCTCTGCCTTCTACCCCCTCTGCAGTTGAGGCAGTTAGCATTGAGTGCGGTTTGCAGCAGTAGCTGGGCAAGGTTGACCTACAATATTTGGATTGAGGTTTTTTTTGTCATATCCGCCAAATTTCCACACTTTAGTAGAAAAGAGTTCAAGCTCCTCTGGAGAGAAGATAAAATCCCCCTCGCCCTCGGCGGGCGGGCGAAGGAAGACACTTGCGAAGTTGAGCGTTAAGGACGCCTCGTTTGGAACGCCTGCGACTAAGTCGATTTCGCGAACTATTGCTGGTGCAGTTCTGGTAGGCCCGGGTTGGCCCTGAGTATCATGGGGGTCCGGAATGGTGACGAGTTCCCACTGCTGAAGACATATTTCTTTCTCTGATTGGGAGAATGAGATGACGAGAACGATTTTCACCTGTCCGCCCGAGTTCTCAAGCCACCAGTGAGCATCGGCCACCAAGCGATCGCGGGATTGGGAAATCCCAGATTCGATGACAAGCGTGGGCCAGTCGGGTATATGGGGGCGAGTGGTCCAAGGCATCCACGAGCAATCGGCCTCCTTTTCGCTCCCATTTCCTTTGAAGGTAGCAGATTCCGTCCGGCCAATATTCTCAAATAGCCCCATGTCATATATCATACCATCCAACCTGACTCCGAAGTCTTGGCTCGCCAATTCTTGAACTGCGCCAGCCAATAGTTTGACTATCAATGTCTCCTCACGGTCGAAGTAGAGAAAGTGGTGTCCTTTGAAGTGGGTCCTGTGAATACGATCGATGACGGCAAGCTGGTCTTGGTTCACAGGGGCAAATACTGCGTACTGCTGGCTAGTCTTGCCGGAACATAATTCATTGGCTTGCGATTGAATGGCCTTCATGAATGTCTTCCCACCGCGGAATTCGCGGGGCTTCACACCTCCCAAGCCCTCGGTAAGGTAATAATGCATGTCGTGTGGTGCGGTAGGTTCTAGGCTTGGATGAGGGGAGGCTGGGGAGGAAGGTGGGGTGTAACCGAGTCCCTGCCCTGCCGGGGGATATCCTGATCGCGGGGCGGATGGGAAGGGAGTTTGGGGCGGGCTGACATCATCTATAGGCAAGGCAGCCATTCTTTTCGGAGGTTGGTTGTGGGTGCGGGGGATAGTAGTGAGGAGGTATCAGGGTCGGAGGTTGTGGATTGCGGATTTGCGATGTTGTGAAAAGAAGGTGTGGTGGTTGTAGTATCAGATCGGGGAGTCTGCTTTTTAATCTTTGTCGCTAGTATGGTTCCGGTTACATATGCACAACACCTTGATTGAAGCAAACGCTTTGGTAGAAAATCGACCATTAAAAAAACTTGTAGATGTTTAGTTCAAGCCACTACAGGAGCGGAGTTTTTTTTAAAAAAAAATTAAATTCTAATTTTGTTAGGGCTAAAGGCTTAATTGCTCCAGTTTTTGAGTCAACCTTATGCCAAGGCGTCCCACGTTGGTTCAATCGCGTTGTGTATAGAAGTATCAAAACGGGGAAAATAAGATTTGCAAAGGAATGAATTGGTTCAGTCCTATCTTCATACTAGGAGCACTCGACGATCTATTTAGCCTTCTTCTCTTGCAAGATTATCCTATACTGTGTCCGCTACATGGCATCATAATATATCACTCATAGCAGGTCCATGGTCCGTGGCCATCATCCGCCATCCCCGGATGCCTCCCGCGCTGTTCCTAACATCGGGCAAAACTCTCCCCTTAGCTTTTATAATCAGTTTCGGAACTAACCGCCCCTTCCACCCTACTTTATCGGGACAATCTTTGGTCACCACATTGGCTAGGAACAAATTCCCCCACCAGGGCCCATCCAATTATTGACGATTTCGGTAGACTGTGCTTGAAAGGGTGCCCTACGGGCGGGTCGACATCTGCTGAAGGACCTACCCTTGCTGTACATCAAAATGACGGAGCTTGATAAACTCGGGCGAATTTTCCATTGCACAGCAGCGGGTCTACCCAATCTTAAGTTTCGAGGAGGAATCATATAACGCTCAGCATTCCCTCCCATCATATCTCTCAAGCCACAAAATCTCTGAACGCTGGGATGGGAATAATGCGTGTCGCACGAGCAAGAAGGATGACGTATTCTCACATAGAAAATGGTGGGATGGGATCGGGGGTGAGAGGGTAACTTAGCGCGAAGAGGGTGGAGCAATCAGCATGTTCCCAGCAATGACTAGACTAGTGCTATGAAGCTTTCGGATGAGATTGGAGATGCCACAAGGCTTGTTAACATGCGGATCCGGATTCATCACCAACCCACAAATAGCCCGATCAAGTCCATAGACTATCACTCGAAAATTTATTTTATCCTGATGATTTCTGTCATCTGCTGTGACGAATATCCTTTGTGTGCCTTCTAACTGTGATGGTTGCGGTGACTTACAGAGGAGACCTTTGAGCAGCCCCAACCAACGACCTTACTAAAGGCCCCCACACTACCGGTCCATGTTTTAGTATAATAACAAAGTTGAGGAATGTGTTTAACTATATCATACACATTGATTACAGACATGATTAGCCGGTTTGTTTCTAGAAAATGTCCAGAAAGCATACTTGATCCAAGTAAGATGCGGGGTGTGATGTAACATGTTATTCTTGTCCCAATTTGAGTGTGCGGTACTCCCGAGGAGTGCAGTATTGGAGTTTGTCTCGTTGTGTTGAAAGACTCAATCCCGGTAGTCGTGCCAAGGTTGCGGCGTGCGGCCGCAACCCTGGCATGTACGCGGGCTCACAACCGGGGGCACTCTAAAGAGTGCCTGCCGGCTCAACACAACTTTGCGGCTCAACACAACTTTGCGGCTCAACACAACTTTGCGGCTCAACACAACTTTGTGGCTTACCATAGAAACTCTGTGGCTCAACAGCACTTTATGGTGCAATGCAACTTAGTGACCAAGCATAAATTTGCTATTTAGCATAATTTTGAGGCTAAATATAATATTATTTAATATGAAAGAGTATATAGACATATTATCCATTGGAGGATAACACTGCCAGACTTGTAGCCTGGCCCGTACATAGCCTGTTGAGCAAATTGATTGGAGGAGAAGCAGCAACAAAGTCACTTTGTGATAGAAAATTGTCTCAAGTGATTTCTCGTGACAAACAGAGGAGAAGGTGCCCCTACCAGGCTACAGGTTTGATCATGTCATTCGGCCAAGGGATAATATACCTGTATACTCTTTATTTAACCTCTAAGCTATGCTAAGTAACAAATTTATGCTAGGTCACTAAGTTGTGTTGCATCATAAAGTGGTGTTGAGCCACAGAGTTTCTATGGTAAGCCACAAAGTTGTGTTGAGCCGCAAAGTTGTGTTGAGCTGGCAGGCACTCTTTAGAGTGCCCCCGGTTGTGAGCCCGCGTACATGCGGGGGTTGCGGCCGCTCGCCGCAACCTTGGCACGACTATCATACAACCAAAGGGAACTCACGTGAAGTTCCAGTCCGCCGCCTGACATAACACAGCTCCCCGTTTCTTATACTATACCTCTGAGCTAGCACCTTGGGGTATCGTAGGGTAGGGATCCACCCTCCACTGCCCTACTTCACGACACCGTGAAACGAGCTTGGATCCGTGGAAGCATTTAAATTAGCGCACACGATACTCCCTTATTCACACCTTTGTCCTGCCAGTCAGTATGCCTATAGCTCTCGCAAACCCGACACAGACCACGGTAGATAAAAGTACAAGTGCCCCCCCAAGGCCGTAAGCAGGTGGTTGTCATACTGCCAACTTACCTGGTAAGAGTATCCTAATCTGTTGCCACCAATAGGCGTCCGGGAGATACGGTAGAAGAGTCTTGAGCTAAGCACGCCAATAGGGCAGGATCTGGTCGTTTCAGCTGCATTTCAGACTTGGAAAACCTTGTTCTAGGCCATTCAATGTCTTGATTTATGCACAGGGGCGGCGTCACTCTATTATAGATATACAGGCCACTATGAACGTAACAGAATGTTAAAGATTCAATTAATTGATAGGTATTCAAGCTTGGCTTATCAGGTAGCTATATAATAAAAATCAAAAGCGACCATCTTCCCATGACCCTGATTTATGCGAATGGTAGGCAAAGATCCCAATCAAAGCAATCCCCTAAAACACTACATTTATGTGAAGTATCATGAAAAAAACTAAACAAGGCGAGTATGCGTGCTCCCTTGTAGCACAACAAACTTGAACTCTAACATTGTGAGTACTGTAATCTATCAGGTAGCAATATAGTATATGGCTTACAGCATGACTTGCCCATTTGGACAGTCTTTGGTTTTGCTTGTTCTAGCTTCATTATATCTGTATCGAATCCTCCTGTTAGAAATAGACCAGCGATGAAAAAATAGACCGCATGGTCAATATTTCAATCAGTTTGGTCTGGTTTCCTGTCCACTTTATTGCTGAGATCCTTCAACTCTCCTTTGATCTCATTGATGGTGGGAATGACATGGGAAAGCGGACGTGAACAACGGCCGAAGTACTCGGGGGTAACCATAAGTCGGGCGCACTTCCTAAATAAGCATTATAGTTATGTAAGAACTAAAACAAAAGAGGAAAGACGAGTGATATCCTGTGATAAAAATACATGAGGGACAAAAGTCGGGCGCACTTTTACCAGTCCCACTCCAAGTCCATTTACAGATCGCGCTCTGAGTCTATATACAAACTAATACGGTGTCGGCCCACCTCCGGCATCAATGACTGCCTGCAGTCTTTGTGGAATGCTATCAAGTAAGTTCTCCAGTCGCTCTGCAGGAATTCCGTTATGCCACACCGTATTTAACACCGTTTCCAATGTAGGAATATCACCCACTCGGCCCCAAGTCTCGGCCAGCTCTGCTTCCATATCCATCCAAAGAGCTTTAATAAGGTTCAAATCAGGTGACTGTGCAGGCCACCTTATTTGCTCCATTTCATTAAGCCTTCTGTATTGATTGGCAAAACCCTTATGGCCTGGAGCGCCATCTTCCACCACCCCCACCCAGCCATATTTCTCACAACACTCATGCCAAAAAGGAACCAAATGAGGTTCCATAATATTTTTAACATAAAGTGCTGAATCCATATTGACCTTGGTTGGGACAAATACCAGATTAGACCTCAATGTACGACAAAAAGCCCCCCATATCATTTTTGTCTTGTGTCAAGACACATGGGTGGTGTGGATACAGTCCTCATGGTATGCTTCGGAAGCCTTGCGTGTAACCCATGGGCGCGATCCAAAGCCGGAGGTGGAAAAGCTTGACTCGTCAGTCCACAACACTCTCAGCCAATCATCAAAAGTCCAATCTAGTTGCTCCTGGCACCATGCAACGCGAATTGGTCGATGGGCTGGTCTGATTGCAAATTTCCGCTGAGGAACGCGCCGATGATACCCCATGGAATGCATCACCCACTTAATAGTGCGAGCACTACATGCATAGTTCATCTCTATGCATATAGCTTCCCAACTAAGGCGCCGAGTATAAGAATCGCGTGTCACAAAGGCTTCCAACCGGTGTTTTTCTTCTTCGTCAAATATGGGAGGCCGGCCGCTCCTGCTACCATTGGATGGCGTTCCCGCAGCCTGGGTCCGTTGATAAATCTTTATTCCAGCTTCTCTATTAGCTACCTGCTTAATCAATACTGACCCGGGAACTTTGGTTAATATAGCTACCTTTTGACACGTTGGCCTATCTATTTGCAAGTGATTCCCGATTCTTGTCCAGTTCCAGCCTGCCTCTCTTAAGGTAATCACCTTAATTCTTTCATCTCTCGTCGTTTTGCGGTGTTGAACACCCTCAGGATTTTGTTCGCGTCTTCCCTTTTGCTTCATGATCGCGGTGTGGTGTTGACGGGTGAGATGTTGTGTCCAGGCTTCTCTTCCCCGTTCGCTATTCTACTACATTCAGTGTGGCAACCAGGGGGCAGTCCTGGGAACAGCAAGGGGGGTGGCTTGTACCACCGCGCCGCAAATACTCTCATACCCGAGTACTAGTAGGTTTTAGTTGATCTATATTAGCTTTCATACCGAAAAAAGCCTAAAAGGTTATGAGTATGATGCAACATCTCCATAGTAGAGCATTTTTTGGGTATATCTGGAATGATGAGTTGGGAACGTATAGCATGCTGTCGAAGCATGTAGCAAACTTGCCTCTTTACCGCAACGAGTTTGCTACATGCTTCGACAGCAGGGTAGATATTCACAACCCCCTAGCCTCATTCCAGATATACACAAAAAATGCTGTATATCTGGAAGGGCTACCTGATCAGTTTGTAGTTCATGTTCAGCTGTGGCAAACTGTGGTTTACTGCCTGGATGGGGAGGATCGTCATTGGAGATGTTGCTTCCACTGGACTAAACCAGTAAGTAGTACACGCAAAGAATAGTTTGTAACACTAGGTGATATACTTGAGAAGCGGTATAGTTTCTGCATTGACTATAAAGGCTGGGAAAGAGAGTACCCAGTTTGGCCCCAGTATAGTGAGAAGCGATAGGTCTTGCAGATGTAATCAGGTGGGAAATAGGCATCGTGATCAATTAAGCCTGTTTGGTATTAACCTTTTGTTTCAAAGTGCGTGTGTGAATTGCCCGTTGTTGGACAGTAGTGTATTAAGAAGGGTAAAAGAAAAGAAAAGAAACATGTTAGATTTTACTCTGTTATACCATTGCTAGACAAAGGTTTTGGTGAAAGGTTACTCAGCGTAGGGTAATCAGGAATGGTATAGAGCAAAGGGACTAGAACCGGGGCCTCAAAACAGGGAGATGCAATATTGAATTAGTTGACCTTAACCAGAAATCTTGGGAAGAAAAACCTCCTAGGGGAAGCTATAGAGGAGGAAAAGACCCCAGAGATATTTTTCGTAACTAGGTATTGTATGGAAAGGTAGTTAAAATTCAAAAAGTGAAAATAGTGTTGAGAGTAAAACAATCGACAGAATATAGGGTGGGGGAATAAAATTAACTCCACACCGATGATTGCTAGCAAGGAAACCTCGATGATCACTCTCCCAGGCATGTTCAGCAGCTGTTTGGTGGTGTAGTGGGTTAGTACACAAGGTAAACTTTGCGGAGCAGTGGACTTCTCCCCCACAAAGCCTATCTTGGTGAATCTTGATGGGATTCGCAAATAGTGACTAAGCAAGGCAGATTTCACATGACGAATACTTATTAGTCATAAGGTATATTAGTTTCACACTATAAGGTCACTTGACTCATAGTTTTTTTTTATATGACTATGCATTTGCGAGTTATTGTTATGATATGATTGGTTAATGGTGTCATAACTCACGATTGTGACATCATATGATGTAATGACTCTCACACATGACTCACATTATGAGTCATGGGTTTTACGCATGTGGCTCATTCGAGCACATAACCAGGGATATGAGTTTTGATTGGTTAAAGGATGTGGTGCAGTTGCCTAGGGCAAGTCAGCTGATAGATAGCACGCTATGACACAATATGAGTCACAGAAGTTATGTTACGTGAGGTGATGAGTGACCAGGGTTGGGGTTGTGAGAAGATGTCTATATAAGAGGCTTGGTTCCAACCAAGAGATAGGCCATGCTTCTCGCAAACTTCTTCCCCCCCCCTACATTTCACATACAATCTCAACTCTACCCCGCTTTGCGTCCGGAACAAACCCCTCGCCCACTTTTCCTCACCTACTCGTCGCTATGGCGAACCCCCACAACCTTCCCCCAGGGAACGCAGCCTTTGGTAGGCTCTCAGCCCTCAACTCCCCCCTCCCGTCGCGTTCAGGAACACCATCGACCGACCACCCCATCGAGTTCATGATGAGGCCACTCGCTCAGGCGAGGAGCGCCCTCAGGCTCAGCAACCAGGATTTCCCGGACCTCACCCCAGACGCGCAGGCCGGCACCCTCCCCATCGAATCCATCACGATCGTTCTCCTATCCCAGCTCGTCCAGGGCCTGGTGACCGTCTCACACGAGCTGAGCGGGGTAAACGAGGCGGTCCCAACCCTCTCCGAGGAAAACGAGAACCTCAGGGAGGAGCTCCATGACATCTCCTCTCAGCTCGCAAACCTCCCCCACACACAAGACCGTATGGATGCTTGGGGATCGCCGATCTCCCAGCATCCATACGTGACCTGTCACATCGTGTGTCAGCCCCAACCCCTGCCCCCCTGGCTCAGGCCCCCCCCCCACCTAGAAAGCCCCAACCACCCCCAACTGCCGGCCCCCCCCCCTCAAGAAAAGGAAAGGAGAGGGCCCGTGCACCACCCACACCTCCCTCAGCCGCGGCTGAAGACCCTAAATACCTCATACCATTCTACGATACGAGGCTTGGCAAGGTGTTCGGAGACCCCGAAAAATACGCCAGGCTGTATCCCAACTCCTACGAAGCCGGTGAATTCTGGAAGGGGAGGTACGACCTCGACTCTTTCACACCAGGCCACCTCCACCCTGATGTCACCCCATCCCCCTCCTACGCGCAAGCTGCCTCCGGCTCAGGCTCGGGCGGGAAGGGCAAGAACAAAGCTGGGAAGCCTGCTTCACCCCAACAAGTCGCGAGCGCGGTTGCCCCTCCTGTTAAAAAGGGGCCTCCCGCCCTTCCAGGTGCCCAACGACGCTTCTTTGCTCCTCGCCAGTCCCCGTCCCCTCATCCAGACGCTCTCACCATTGGTGCTACCTTTCCAGACATCGCCGCTCGCGTCCTTCGTGAATCAAACTGCCTCCTCCCCCTTGGTTTCACTGCTACTGTCAACCCTCGTGGCTCTGTCTCCTTGACCGTCACTGACAAAGCAACTCCCGCCGCCTCGTACGCCCCCTATTGCGACTCCCTCACCAGGGCCCTCAATCAGTCCTTCCCGGTAGGAGAAAACCCCTGGTGCACCCTCGTCCTCGGCCCCACTGCCGTTCAGTTAGCCATTCACGGCCTCCCCCTACGTTTCCTCCCCCAAGATGAAGAGGAACTCTTCCCATATATCCGGCAAGCAATCCTCAACGACAAAGCGACCCAGATTCTCTCAGCCAGGTACCTTAACCCTAGGAGAGATTCTAGGGAGACCAAGCAGGCCACTTCGGTGGTTATCACCGTCGACCCCCTCAACGTTTCGGCCCTCACTTGAGGCGTCGTCATCCTCTCTCAGAAACGCAAGGTCGAACTTGCCTTCTCCTCCTTCAGAACCACCCAGTGTAAGAACTGCTGGAGATACGGACACACCCATCAACGATGCCCCGCCCCCCACCCCATGTGCCCCATTTGTGCGCTTCACCATACTCGCGTGGCTCACAGGTGCCAAAATCCAACCTGCCCCAGGAGCGGGAACAATAAGCCAGTTCCATCCTGTTGTCCGACCTCGCCCCCCCATTGCTGTAACTGCGGTGGTGACCACACTGCCACATTCAGGGAATGTCCGGCTCGACCTTCCCCGCCTGGCCCAACCAGAACCAGCTCGCCAGCCCCCGCCCCAACCGGTCAAGACCCCATGGATTTGGCGGTCGATGGCGGTCCGGCACCCTCTACTCCCCCGTCCGGGCTGGGTCCCCTTGAGGTGGACCTCGTAACCCCCAGGCAACCTCCCCCAGCAGGGCCTTCCACGCGCCCTGGAACTATTCAAGGCTTCGGTGGTCCTCTCCCCCTGGAGGAACCTAGCCCTACCCCTGCCCCTTCGACTCGTCGGGTTCGTCCCGGTAATGAATAATCAACCCATGCACCCTTCCCGGGGTCAAGGGCCGGCCCCTGCCCCTGCCTTTCTTTCCATCATTCAACATAACTGCCTTGGGAGCTGGAATGTTTTTCTTTCCTTGTTTGAGTCGTTCAGAGAAACGACGACATATCCTTCAATAGTTCTTTTGCAGGAACCACCTGTCAATAAGGCTCACCTTCCTTCCTTTAATGGTTTCTACTCCTTTTTTCCCCCAGTTAGGAAGCCTCGGGTGGCAGCCTACGTTCATATGTCTTTTCTTTCCAATTACACGGTGCTCCCCAGGTTCAAGGGGGTGGATGATGTTCTCTCTCTCGACATCTCCTCCAACGAACCTCTTTTTGGCACCGCCTTCCACTCTTTTAGGGTAATTAATGCTTACTCCACCAATACAGTTGACCACAGAGTCCACTCCGTCGCACCGGACACCCTCTTCCCGGACCTCGGATTTCCCCTCCTCGTTTTAGGGGACCTTAACATCCACAACCCTCTCTCGGACCCCCTACGGCACTTCTCACACCAGGAGATCTCTTGCTCGGCTCCCTACTTTGAGAAAGCGGCAGAATCCGGTTTCGCCCTCCTTAATCCCCCAGGAGAATTCACTAGGTTCCCCTTGGTGGGCAAAGCTCGCCCTTCGGTTATTGACCTGGCATTCGCAAACCCCCCCCTCCTTCCCCTAGTCAAGAGTTGGGAAGCCTCCCTCCCCTCAACGGGTTCCGATCACATACCAATAACGATCACCCTCGCCACGCCATCCCTAAATCAAAAACCCCCGCGCCCCCGTTGGGCAGACACGGACTGGGAGACCCTGGACCCGATCATTAAGGGCTTCAAGGTCCCGGCCGCACCGCCATGCCCCACCCCTCTACAGCTGGATGAATGGATGTCAGGATCGCTGAAGCATCTGGTGGCTCTCCTGAAAGAGCACACGCCGGTATCCAGACCCTCCCATCACTCCAAACCTTGGTGGACCCCTCACCTGTCTGTCCTCCGTCGTGAATACCACAAGGCCGCCAGAGCAGCCAGAAAACACGACACCCCGCACATGCGAGAGATTGCCGGCACCTCCAAGGCGGGGTATTTTAAGGCAATCAAGGCCGCCAAAAACAAACACTGGTCATCCTTTCTACTGGCCGCCACCCCCCAGAGCCTATGGACGGCTAAGGGGTTCGCCTATGGGCGTGCCCAACCGCGCTTCACCTCCCTCCCAGGGGCCGAGACCCCGCTACTGATGAACAACGTCCTTTTGGACCACTTCTTTCCCCCAAAGGAACCCTTCTCCCCGCCACCCAGGCTCAGGCCTCACAGGTCGGCGACCCCCTTGACGACGGAAGAGATAGCTGCGGCTCTCTCCAAGTTCTCCCCGACCTCGGCCCCAGGCCCAGACGGGATACCCTACTCTATCTGGAAACAGGTCAACAAAATCAACCCTGAGATCCTCCTTAACATACTTGGCCCGCTAGTCCTCCTGGGGTATCACCCCGCGTCGCTGAAAAGCTCCGACGGAGTAGTGCTTGATAAACCAGGAAAGCCCTCCTACGAATCGCCCTCCTCCTTCAGGATTATCGTCCTGATCCGCACAATCTCAAAGATCCTGGAAAGGATCATAGCAGCCTGCCTACTCACGGCAGCCCGGCTCAAGGGGCTGTTACATCCCAACCAATGCGGCTCGCTCCCTGGACTCAGCACCTACGATGCGTGCCTCACCCTTACCAACGACATCAGAACCCTGCAGAGGCCTCGCCTCAAAGTCTCCTCCATGTTTCTGGATATAAAAGCAGGGTTCGACAACGTCGACAACGAAACTTTGGCCCGAATGCTGAGGGAAGGCGGCATTCCCCGCTATCTGGTTTCCTGGGTTTCGTCCTTTCTAGGTGAGCGATGCTGCACCCTGATTTTCCAAGGAGCACCAGGGGTCCCAGCCCCAGTCAACGTCGGAGCCGCCCAAGGCTCCCCGATCTCCCCGCTCCTCTTCCTTCTCTACGTTGCGCCACTGCATTTTGGGATCCCTCGGGGTCTGATGACCTCGTATGTGGACGACTTCGCCCTCACAGTGGCATCCCTCTCCTATCGTGGCAACATCCGTCGGCTCCAAGACCTCTTCGACAAGCTCGAGATAAAGGCGTCACGCCTAGGCGTCTCCTTTTCGGTTGGGAAGACTGAACTGATACATTGGAGAACCCCCAGCCAGAGACACTCACCGAAGTGTGTCTCGCCTATCCAGATCAAAGGGGAGCTGTTCCACCCTGGCAACTCCATTCGGTGGCTCGGGTACTGGTTTACTCTGACCCTTGACCCCGCTGCACACTTCTCGCGTCGCTTGGCTCTTGCCCAGGGTGCGTTCGCCCTAATCTGCCGCCTAAGTCCGCCCGGTGTGGGCCTCCCCCCCTACCTGTGCCACAGATTGGCAACATCACTGATTGCCCCCATCCTACTCTACGGCGCGGACCTGTTCACTCCCAGTGTGGGCACGACCACCCGCCTCGATACATTTTGGCGAAAGGTCCAGAGGTGGACCACAAACTGCTTCTCTGCAACGCCCACCGGAATACTTTCGGTGGAGTCCTGCCTCCCACCCGTCTCCCTCCTGATCAACCATCGGCAAAGGCTGGCGGCGCTCAGGGTGGTCTGCTCCCCTCCCAGCGTGAACCCGGCAACGGCCCGCCTTCACCCCTTGTTCCCCTCGCTCTCGGTCTACCGGGCACCAGACTCCTCACGGGCAGTAACCAGAGGCTTGTCGTCCGTTTACCTCCCCCTACACTGGAAAACGCCCCACCCTGTCCCGCCGATAAGGAAACACCTCGCGGTGGACGCGGCCGCTCACCGCACAATACCCTTCACCCTCGGGCTGTCTTGGATGCCCATGATAAACTCCCATCTGGTGTGCCCGGCACCAGTCCTCCCGCCCCAGTCCCTGATGGACAGCACGTGCTCCACCCTGAAGAAGAGGTTGAGGGAGAAGCTCCTCGAGGAGTGGTCCTCCCTCTTCCCGACCCCAGGGTACTACCTACACCGTCCCGCACTACAACCAAGGCCTTTTATGGGATTGGGCAAGTTCGTTGCAGGAAGAATTCACCAGATGAGAGCCGGTAAAAGTTACCTGGCCGCCCACCCAACCTGGAGGTCCCCCGATGCCGACACCTCCTGCCCCCACTGTGGCTTGGAGCCCGAAAACCTTCGAGCACACCATCCTCTCCTGCCCCTTGAGACAACACAGCAGGTCGCGCCTTCTCCACGGCGTTACCGATGTCGGTCCCGAAGCCCCACTTTGGTCATCCCTCCCTCTGCTAAAAAGGCTCGCCACCTTCATAGGCGTCACCTCCACGGGATTTCCCTCCTCGATGTTCCCGCCTACCACCCCGTCCTCGTCCCCCCCGCTCTCTCTCTCACCCCCCATGGTGCCCCCCCCGGCTTTTCGTGTATTTTCACTGGCTGAGGTATAGGGCCTTTGGGGCACTCTCCTTTGTTTTAAATATGAGCTTTCCTTTCCGGACGACTAAATTGTTAGTTTGTACTTTCCTTGTTATACGTGGCCGCTGGCCCAGCGGAGGAGAAACCTGCGCAATAGTGGATATTTAACTGGTGCCGTGACTTTCCTTTGTTTATGTTTTTGACTTATAGGTTTTGTTCTCTCCATAGCTAGCGCTGCATGAGGCTTTTTGTACCTAGAAACAATGAACGCATGATTACAAAAAAAACAAAAAAAACAACCAAGAGAGAGGCCACGAACCATCTCTCCTCCACCTCCGGCGATTGAAATCTCAACACCAAGGGAAATCATCGTCACTTTCCCCCACCCACCTCTCTTCCCCCATCATGGCTACTGCCTAGGGGTTGACGTTAAGCCATCTTCCCTCCTCTCCTGAGGCACGCATGCCTCCCCTCCTTGGGGTTCTGGTTCCCGTTCATCGTTGACACCCGCTCATGAGGTTCGGTTCTCCCCCTTACGCCGCACTTGCTTTGCACCTCGCTTAGCATTTTGCACGGTCGGAAAGCTTCTCGCTTCGTTCACGGTCGGCGTTACGGTGTCGGACTCTCGGTCGAAGTAGGCCTCGGCTTGCTGGGCTTGTACTCCTGGTGGGGAAAGCCTCGGTTAGTAACATCAAGGTCTCGCTCGGTTTCGTCCTCGTCCCAAAAGCCCTTGCTATGGCCTGTTTGTCAGTTGTGGCTAGCCCGCTCGCGATCCTTCCTCCATCCTCCTCCCGGTTCTGTCCGCTGGCACTGTACTGCCCCATAAGCTGGCACCTTACTGCTAAAACTCCCCCCCAGGCTGGCACCCTACTGCTAATCATCGGCTGGCACCCTACTGCTACTCACCGGCTGGCACCCTACTGCTCATCGTCGTCGGCTGGCATCCCCTCTGCCCGGTGGCTCCGCTCGCCATCTACCCCTCCGATCGGTTGACCCCTCCTCGGTTACGCCTAGTCGTGGTATAGCACTGCCTCCGTGGCTTTGTCCAACGCCTTGGATCGATGTAAGGACCTGCCTGACCGTACATCATGGTTTTGGTGGGCCCTCTACTGGAGTTTTCCTATGTCGCCGATCAACGATCCTCTCCCCGCGGGCAGCGTTTCTGGCCGTTAGAGTCTTTTCTTTTGTTTTGGTGAGCCTGCGGAAGGGTTTGGGTCTCTCTACCTGTACGTTTCTATGTATTGTTTCCTTACGTGTCTGGGGTTTCTATCTTAGGCGCTAGGCGAGGGGGACTTTTCCTATGGATTCGGGGTGCTTGATTTTTCCCATGAAGAGGTGAAGCGGGTCGTGGTTATTGTTTATAGGTTTTGTTTTTGTCATAGCTAGCGCTGCATGCAGTTTTTTGTACCTTAAAACAATGAATACATGATTACAAAAAAAAGAAAAAAAAAAAAGAGAAAAGAAAACAACCAAGAGATAGGCCACGCTTCTCGCAAACTTCTACCCCCCTCTATATTTCACATACAAACTCAACTTTACTCCGCTTCGCATCCGGGTCAAACCTATCGCCCACTCTTCCAAAGCCTCGCCCGTGCCTGATGGCAAACCCTCACCAACTGCCCCCCGGCAACTCTGCCAACGCGCTCATCTACCCCAGCCATTGACTACCCCCAACCCTTCACGGCAGAACAGCTAGAGTCTGCCAGAACCTCCCTACGCCTAAACCCCCAGGGCTTCCAGGGCTTCTCCCAGGACACGCTCTCAGGGCTGATCCCCTCAGAGACAGCGTCTATCACCCTCCTTTCCCAGCTCGTAAGGGGGCTGGTTACTATTTCACAGGAACTCTCCGGTGTCACCCGGAAGCTCACAGCCCTTGCCGAGGAGAACAGTGCTCTAAAGGAGGAGCTCCACGACCTCTCCTCTCAGATAGCGAACCTCCCACTCCCCCAGTCCCTGCCTCCCCACCAAGACCTCTCTACCCTCCAATCAGCCATAAGAGACCTGTCACATCGTGTGACAGCCCCTGCAACCCCCCTCCCCCAGCACGCCCGCCCCCACGCCTCAGCCCAAGCCCCTGGCACGCCCCGCCCCCACTACGAAGGGGCAAGAGAAGGCCAGAGCACCTCCCTCCCCCCCCACCAACCCCAACAAGGATCCCAAATACCTCATCCCTTACTACAACACAAAGATTAGCAAGGCCTTCAGTGATCCCGAGCGCTACGCACGACTGTTTCCCCACTCCTATGAAGCCGGCGAGTTCCAGAGAGGGGCTTACGACCTAGCCTCTTTCACCCCCGGCCACCTCCACCCTGTTACACCTCCTCACCCTCGTATGCTCAGGCTGCCTCCGGCTCTAGCTCGGGTGGCAGGACTAAGAAAACATCTAAGCTCCCTTCACCCCAACAAGTTGCAAGCGCAGCTGCCCCCTCCCATTAAGAAGTGGCAGCCCTCTCTCCCCGGTGCACAATGACGTTTCTTTGCTCCTTCCCTTTCCCCAGTCCCTCACCCAGAAGCTCCCACGATTGCAGCAACCTTCCCCGACATGGCTGCTTGCGTCCTGCACGAATCTAACTGCCTCCTCACTCTTGGTTTCTCCGCTTCGGTTAACATCCGCAGGGCCATTTCGCTCACAGTCACTGACAAGGCCACCCAAGCTGTGGCCTACGCCCCCTACTCCGATTCCCTCACCAGGACACTAAATCAGTCCTTCCCCGGGGGTGAAAACCCCTGGGCCTAGTTTATCCTCGCCCCCACCGCTGTACAGCTGGTGATACACGCCCTTCCGCTCCGTTTCCTCCCCCAAGATGAAGAGGAACTCTTCCCATATCTCAGGCAGGCAATCCTCAACTACAAAGCGACCCCTATTCTCTCAGCCCAGTACCTTAACCCGACGAGAGATTCTAGGGGCACAAAGCAGGCGACTTCGGTAGTTGTCACCGTCGGCCCCTAGCCCGTTGCGGCCCCCACTTCAGGCGTCGTCATCCTCTCCCAGAAACGCAAGGTCGAACTTGCCTTCTCAGCAAGCCCCTCCTCTCAGTGTAGAAACTGTTGGAGATACGGACACGCCCATCAGCAATGCCCCGCCACCCACCCGATGTGCCCCATTTGTGCGCTTCATCATACTTGCGCTGCTCACAGATGTCTGAATCCAACCTGCCCCTGGAGCAGAAACAATAAGCCAGTCCCATCCTGTTGTCCGACCTCGCCCCTCCATTGCTGCAACTGCGGTGATGACCACACTGCCACCTTCAAAGAGTGTCCAGCTCGACCTCAACCTGGTGTCCCCTCCCGACCTACCTCCCCAGAACCCCCGGGTCAAGACCCCATGGACGTGGCCGTCCATGGCGACCAAGCACCCTCTAGGCCCCCGAGCAGGGCGGGTCCCAGTAACATGGACCTTGTAACCCCCAGACAACCCCCTGCGGCAGGCCCTCCACGCCCCGGTTCCACTCAAGGCTTTGGCGGTTCTCTCCCCCTGGAGGAACCAAGCCCGTCCCCAGCCCCTTCAGCTCGTCGGGTACGTCCTGGAAATGAGTAACTCGCCCCCAGAATACAACCGGAGGCAGGCCTCCTCCCTTTCCCTCCTTTCCGTCATCCAACATAACTGTCTTGGGAGCTGGGATGTTTTTCTTTCCTTATTTGAGTCTTTCAAAGAGTCTCGCACATACCCCTCGGTGGTCCTTCTTCAGGACCCTCCTGTTAGCCAGGCCCGCCTTCCCTCCTTTAATGGCTTTGTGCCCGTTTTTCCACCTGTCAGGAAGCCCAGGGTGGCATCCTACTTATAGGTGTCCTTTCTTGCTCGCTTTTCGGTATTGCCAAGATTCACGGACAGGGTCCACTTTATGTCTCTTGACATCTCATCCCAGAAACCTGTATTTGGCTCCCGCTTTCACTCCTTCAGGCTGATTAACGCCTACTCAATTAATTCGGCAGACCGAAGGGTCCGCTCTCTCCCTCCAGAATCTCTTTTTCCCGACACGGGTGTCCCACTCTTGGTGGTGGGAGACCTGAACATCCACAACCCTCTGGCTGACCCGCTCCGCGCGTTCTCTTCCCAGGAAGTGTCCTTATCCGCCCCCTACTTCGAGTTAGCGGTGCTGGGCGGTTTCGCCCTTCTCAATTCCCCAGGCGTGTACACTTGGTTCCCCGTCTCAGGGAAGGCACGCCCCTACTTTATTGACCTTGCTTTTGCCAACCCCCTGCTCCTTCGGATTGTCAAGAGCGGGGAGACATCCCTCCCCTCGACGGGTTCTGACCACGTCCACATCACCATTTTGCTAGCACCTCCGTCCTTGGATCTGGCCCCCCAACGTCTCAGGTGGGACCACACGGACAGGGAGCTGCTCTCCCCAACCATTAAAAACTTCATAGTCCCCCCTCCTCCTCTGTGCCCCTCTTCAAAGATCCTAGACCACTGGCTCACGGGACACTGGACCACCTCACAGGCCTTCTTAAAGACCACACCCCAAGCTCGCCCCCTTCCCACCACTCCAAACATTGGTGGACCCCCCACCTCACCATTCTTCGACGCGAATATCATAAGGCGGCAAGGCTGGCCCGCAAAAAGGCACCTCAGCCCCGAGAGCAACGGCGAACATCTCGAGAACTGGCTATTTCAAGGCCATCAAGGTCACGAAAACAAATACTGGTCCTCCTTCCTACTCTCAGCCACCCCCCAGAACCTGTGGACGGCAAAGAGGTTCGCCTCAGGTTAAGCCCCCTCACGCTTTCCCTCCCTCCCCGGGGCTGAAACCCCGCAGCAGATGAATGAGGCCCTGCTAGGCCATTTCTTCCCTCACAAAGCAGCCTTCTCCCCCCCTCCCAGGTTGAGGCCACAGAGCTCGGCCCCCCCTCTCACCACGGAGGAGACCCCCTATGCGCTCTCCAAGTCCTCCTCCACGTCGGCCCCCCGCCGCGATGGGATCCCCTTCCTAACCTGGAAACGGGTAAATGCGATCAACCTCTTGATTCTTCTCCAGATCCTCTCCCCACTAGTTTCCCTAGGATACCACGTGGCCTTGCCAAAAGGACCGAATGGGGTGGTTCTTGATAAACCCGGCAAACCCTCGCATCGGTCACCATCCTCCTTCAGGATCATAGTCCTGCTCAGAACAGTCTCAAACATCCTGGAAAGGATAATTGCGGCACACCTCCTCCTCGCAGCCCGCTCAAGGGGCCTGATTCACCCCAACCAGTGCGGCTCCCTTCCTGGGCTGAGCTGATATGATGCCTGCCTCACCCTTATGAACGACGTGAAAACTCTGCAGAGGCTGCGCCTCAAGGTGACCTCCCTTTTTCTGGACATCAAACCGGCCTTTGACAACGTCGACAACCCAACCCTGGCTCGCATCGTTAGGGACGGCGGGATCCCCCATGACCTAGTCTCCTGTTTCGCTTCCTTCTTAGGAGAGCGCGGCTGAACGCTGGTTTTCCAAGGCGTGCCAGGCACCCCAGCCCCCGTCAACATTGGGGTCCCGCAAGGCTCCCCCATCTCTCCCCTTCTTTTCCTTATTTATGTTTTTCCCCTCCACTCCAGGATCCCGCGAGGACTGATACTTTTTTACGTGGACGACTTCGCCCTAATCACGGCCTCCCTTACCTACCGAGGAAACATCCGCCGACTACAAGAGCATTTCAGGACAATCCAGGCCAAAGCAGCACGACTTGGCATATCCTTCACTATCCTCAAGAGAGAACAGATATACTAGAGGACCCCCAGCCAAAGACACTTGCCAATGTGTCTATCACCTATCCAGTTAGACAGGGAGATCTTCCACCCTCGTGATTCCCTCCAATGGTTAGGGTACTGGTTTACTCCCACCTTGTCCAAATCGACACACTTCTTACGCCGCCTGGCGCTGGCTCAAGGGGCATTTGCCCTAATCAGACGCCTTAGCCCCCCGGGGGCAGGGCTCGCCCCTTACCTATGCCACAGACTGGCAACATCACTCGTTGCGCCCATCCTCCTGTACGGGGCGGACCTCTTCACGCCCTAGGTGGGCTCCCTCACGAGGCTCAACACCTTCTGGCACAAGGTGCAGAGGTGTGCCACCAACAGTTTCTCATCAACCCCTATCCGCATCCTGGCCATCGAGTCCTGTCTGCCCCGCATCCCCCTCCTGGTATCACAGAGGCAGAGACTGGCCGCCCTTAGGACAGTCTGCTCCCCGCCCGGGGTCAACCCGGCAACAGGGCGCCTCCACCCCACCTTTTCCTCCCTCTCCTCATACCGAGCCCTGGATGGCTCAAGAGCCCGAACTAAGGGCCTCTCGTCGGTCTACCTCCCCCTGAGCTAGAAGACGCCCCCGCCCCTCCCTCCCTCACCGGAACCACCTCCCGATAGACGCAGTGCCCCCCACGACTATCGCCTTCACTGGTGGCCTTTCTGGGATGCCAATGATAAATGCACACCTGGTCCCTGACCTCTTCCCCAACCTCCCCCTGCAATCCCTAATGGAGAGCACGTACTCTGCCCTAATGAATCGGGTTAGGGAGGCGCTCATTGAGGACTGGTCCCGACTGTTCCCCCCCGCGCCTACTACCACCACCCCCCAGCCCTGCGCCCTTGCCCCTTCATGGGCCTGGGCAAGTTCATAGCACGACAGATGCACCAAATAAGAGCCGGGAAAGGTTACCTGGCGGCAAATCCCGCTTGGAGGGCCCCCGAGGCCGATACCTCCTGCCCCCACTGTGGCTTGGAACCAGAATCTTTCAAACACGCAATCCTCACATGCGCTGCTAGAGAGGGCGCCCGCGCGCGTCTCCTCCACGGCGTCACGGATGTCGGTCATGAGGCCCCCCTATGGTTCTCTCTCCTCCTACTAAAAAAGCTCACCACCTATATCAGCACCACCTCCACGGGTTTCCCCCCAATGATGTTCCCGCCCACCACGCCCCCCTCTTCCCCGCCCTTCCCCCTCTCTCCCCCCAACCCGCCACTCCCCGTGTTCCCAGTATTTTCCTTGGCCGAGGCTTGATAAGTATGTAGCGAGTTGTGGTTTTCTTTCCTGTAACTTATGTAGGCTTTCCTTTCGTATAAGTTGTATGACTTTTCTTTCCTGGCTGTTAGAGTGGCCTGAGGCCCCGCGGAGGAGAACCCCCCATGAGTGTGGATATTTACCGGTGCCATGACTTTCCTTTGTTATTTGTTTGGATTTATAGGTTTTGTTCTCGCTATAGCTTGCGCTGCATGAGGATTTTTGTACCTAAAACAATGAACGCATGATTACAAAACAAAAAAAAAGAAAAAAAAGAAAACGACCAAGAGATAGGATCTTCAGGCAACTATCTAAGTAATACAATACTTGGATACTGGAGCACGGGCCAAGCCCTTTGACAGTGACCTTCCCGTTGTCCAAGATATGCAATCCTATTACTCTAGTTCTTACGCAAACCTCTACGGCTCGAACGCAAGCACCTAGTCCTCTAGTGATTGGACTTTGTACGTTCCGGTCTTATAACGTTAAGACTTTCCTCTGCCGAGACTATGATGATAGTCAAACGATGACGATACGCACTACAATTAGTCGTTCCCTGTTTTACGAAACACCTACGGGAATGCGTTTGTTACAGAGAGATAGTTCGTGGACCTATCTCTTCGTCTTTTTTCTTTTTTCACTTATTCGTTTTTGTAATTATATATTTCTTGTTTTATGTACAAAACGCCTGATGCAGCGAGAGCTATGGAGAGAACAATGTCCATAAATCGAAACAAGTAACAAAGGAAAGCCATGGCACAGGTAAATACCCACACTCATGGCGGGTTCTCCTCCGCAGGGCCATAGCGCCACTGTAACACTAAGGAAAGTAAGGTTATACCACTTATACGAAAGAAATATCAACATAAGCTACAGGAAAGAAACCTAAACTCGCCACTTATTTTTAAACCTCGCCAAAGGAAAATACTCGAAAAGCGGGGGGTGGTGGCTTGGGGGGAGAGAGGGGAAAAGATGGCGAAGAGAGGGGAGTGGTGGGCGGGAACATTGTTGGAGGAACCCCTTGAGGGTGACGCTCATGTACGTGGCGCGCCTTTTTAGTAAGGGGAGGGAAGACCAGAGGGGGGGCTCCAGACCCACACTCATGACGCTGTGAAGGAGATGTGCGCGGGTGGCCTATCTGGAGGGACAGGTGAAGATGGCATGTTCGAACATGTCAGGTTCCTAGCTGCTGCGGGGGCGAAGCAGTCGGCCACAGGGGCCCTCCAGGAGGGGTGGGCCGCCAGGTAACTCTTCCCTGCCCTAATCTGGTGGATGCACCCTCCCATAAACTTGCTCGGACCCATGAAGGGTTCAGGTTCTAGGGCCCGGGGGTGGTGGTAGTATGCAGGCGGGGGACAGGGACAAGACTAGTCTCCGATGAGCGCTTCCCTGACTCCATTCTTCAGGGCAGAGTACGTCCTCGGGATTAGCGATTACGGGGAGGTCGGCCGCAACATCCGGGACCAGGTGTGTGTTGATCACGGCCATCTTGGACTGGCCACCAGAGAAGGCGATCGTCCTCTGAGCCATGGCGTCTACCAGGAGCTGGGTCCAGATAGGGGGGGACTGGCAGGAGACTTTCCAGCTTAGTGGGAGGTAGACCGACAAATGGCCTCTAGTATGGGCTCTTGAGGTATCAGGGGCCCGGTGTGTGGACAGGGGGGGGAAGGAGGGGTCCTGATGTGCCGTCGCGGGGTTGACAGTGGGCGGGAAGCATATGGTGCAGAGGGAAGCAAGCCTGTGCGGCTGGGAGACCAGAAGGGAGACGGGGGCAGGCCGGACTCGATAGGAAGAATGCCGATAGGGGTCGATGAGAAGCAGTTGGTGGCCCACCTCTCAACCTTGTGTCAGAAGGTGTTGAGCCTTGAGAGGGAGCCCGCAATGGGCGTGACAAGGTACGCCCCGTAAAGGAGGATGGGTGCGACGAGTCATGTTGCCAATCTATGGCATGGATAGGGGGCGAGCCCAACCGCGGGGGGGCTGAGGCGTCTGATCAGGGTGAAGGGCCCTTGGGCTAGTGCCAGGCTGTGCGAGAAGTGGCTCATTGTAGACAAGCTGGCCATGAACCAGTAGCCTAACCACCGCAGCGAGTCCTGGTGGTGACAAAGCTCTCTGTTGAGCTGGATGGGCGAGAGACACAACTGTGAGTGTCTTTGGCTAGGGGTCCGCCTCTGTATAAGTTTTGTTTTCGGGAAGGAGAAGGATATGCCCAAACGCACATCTCTGGGCTTGATAGTCTTGAACAGTCATTGCAGAGGGTGGATGTTTCGTCTGTAGGAAAGCGAGACGATGGGCAGGCCGAAGTCGTCCAGGTAGGAGAGCATCAGCCCACGTGGGATTCTGAAGTGAAGGGGTGCCAGGTAGATAAGGAACAGGAGGGCGGAGATGGGGGAGCCCTGAGGGGCCCAAAGGTTGACAGGGGCTGGGCTGCAGCTGCTGTGGCCCAGGAAGGAAGCGACCCAGAAGACCTCATAGGGGGGGATCCTGCCCTCCCTTAGGATAGGGGCCAGTGTGGGGTTGTCGACCTTGTCGAAGCCAGCTTTCATGTGCAGAAAGCGGAAGGACACCTTAAGGCGCGGCCCCTGCAGGGTCTTCACGTCGTTCACCAGGGTAAGGCAGGCATCAAATGTGCTCAGCCCGGGAAGGCATCCGCATTGGTTGGGATTAGTTAGGCCCATTGAGCGGGTAGCGAAGACGAGGCCTGTGGCAACTATCCTTTCCAGGATCTTTGACACCAGGCAGAGACGAAGGATGATTCGGAAAGAGGTAGGTGACACGTTGGAGGGCTTTCCTGGCTTGTCGACGACCAGGGTGCTAGCTACCTTCCGTGAGACTTGGTGGTATCCCAGGGAAACCAGTGGGAAGAGCAGTTGGAGTAGAATGGAGCGGTTGATTGTGTTGACCCTTTTCCAGTTGAGGTAGGGGATTCCATCGGGACCTGGGGTCGACGAGGGGGAGGACTTAGAAAGTGCGGAGGCAATCTCATCTTGGTTGGGGGGGGGGGCTGAGTTGTGCGGCCTCAGCCTAGGGGGGGTGGGGAGGCTGCCTTAGGAGGGACATCAGCAAAAACGGACCCTGCGTCTGATCCGTCGGTGTTGCGTCCTGACGCAAGCGACGCATCTCCTGCGTCCCATGCGTCCTGTGCGTCCTGACTTGCGTTGCAACGCCCCGCCACATCCCACGCTTCCAGATGCTACCTGGCAACGTTCCTTGCGTCCTGA
>Ga0307517_10000598_pt1 | contig 61521 bp, 63 predicted proteins | sample 23_EM_MG_FD_194515 | JGI IMG/M metagenome (GOLD analysis project Ga0307517, IMG submission 194515) | Populus trichocarpa ectomycorrhiza microbial communities from riparian zone in the Pacific Northwest, United States - 23_EM | ecosystem: Host-associated > Plants > Roots > Unclassified | place...
TGAATTTGCAACTTACTTACACTATGGCAGCTCTTCTACTGAATTGTAGTACAAAAAATATTTTTCATAGAGAATAAAAGATAATATGTTGCAAACAATTACAGTGCAAAATATTTTCATTGAGATTGAAAATATCTTTAAGAAACTTTATAGCTATTGAAATGTTTTTGTAGCTGTTGAAAATATTTATATAGCTGTTAAAAATATTTTTTAGGAGTTGAGAATATTTCCATAGTAGTTGAAAATATTTGTATAGTCTGTGAGAATATTTGTATGGCCTGTGAAAATATTTGTATAGTGGTTAAAAATATTTGTATGGTGGTTGAAAATATTTGTATAGTGGTTGAAAATATTTGTATGGTGGTTGAAAATATTCTCATAGTGGTTGAAAATATTTGTATAGTGGTTGAAAATACTTGTATTGTGGTTGAAAATATTTTCATAGTGATTGAAAATATTTTCATAGTGGTTGAAAATATTTTCATAGTGGTTGAAAATATTTGTATATAGTAGTCTGTGAGAATATTTGTATGGCCTGGTTAAAATATTTGTATGGTGGTTGAAAATATTTGTATGGTGGTTGAAAATATTTCCATAGTGGTTGAAAATATTTGTATAGTGGTTGAAAATACTTGTATTGTGGTTGAAAATATTTTCATAGTGATTGAAAATATTTGTGTGATGGTTGAAAATACTTGTATAGTGGTTGAAAATATTTTCATAGTGGTTGAAAATATTTGTATAGTGGTTGAAAATATTTGTACAGAGAAAAAGATGTACATATATGGAAGACTGAGAAAATTAAGGGAAATTGATCTAATTGTAGATATAAAAAAGTCTCTGAGATAGATTAAGATGAATGTTCTTGCAATAGAGTGAAGTGTATGAGTGTAGATATAGTCTAGGAGCCTGGATATTTAGCAATGTTTATTGTCCTTTAACTTGCCATAGTCACTAGGTCATGTAAGACAATTAGGCCTTTGGATAATAATAAAAATTAGCCTGGAAATTGATAAAATAGATTTATGGGATGAACAGGCAAAAGGCTTCTGATTTGCTTCTGATCCTGATATTATATAAATCAAAAGAGTAATAAGAGTGTGCAGTGTGGACAGTTGAATGTCTGCAAAATCAGAGAATATATCAAGGCCAGAGAGTTAGATATAGTGGTCTGATGTGTTTGGATGGAACATGTAGAATTGTAGAGATAGAATAAGAATTGGTTGCAATGATATAATGACTTGTAGATGCAAGATATGGTAGTTATATATGAAAAATTGAAACTAGTTATAGAAATCTCTCACTATATGTAGAGATTGTCACAGGTAACCCTGGGGTATTCCAGGGCTACCCATACCCTTACCTGGACAAACCCGTACCCGCCAACAAGGGTACAGGTTCCTGCAGGTTGGGGTAAGGGTTTGGCAGGTTTGGTAGGTATACAAGTGCATGTGGGTACCAAAGGAATATGTACTGTTGATGAACGACCAGTAAACCTCACAAGTGCAGTGCGAGTGTCAATTGACACTGCCGTGCAGGCTTGCAAGGTTAGAGAGGTCATGTAAATGGGAATCGGGGTGCAGAGGCTGGGCTGCAGGGTTCGGGGTACAGTGATGGTGTGGCAGTTGACACCATGGCTCATTAACAATGTGGCAGTTCGATGCCGTGGTTCAATGACAACATGGCAATCAACCCCATAGGTTATCGACACTGTGGGTTTCTGACAACGTGGCAGTCGGTGCCATGGATTATTGAAGCTATGGTAACATGTTTTCGACATTAGGAGGCAGCAGGGAAGGTAGGTGAAGGGAGACAAACCAATTATGGTTTGTCTCCTCACATACCTTGTGGGTCTCCCCTGATGTTTTCTACCTGGCCTCAACCCAAACACTCCCCCGAAATCCATCAACATTGATGTTGGGTGGCCTATATCCCTCGTTGGAGGGGAGAGGCCAGGTGGCAGCAAGTTCGGGTGTGGATGGACCTAAAAGGAACGAAGAAGTGTTAGCATGCATAGAGGAAGAGGATTATAAACAAATTACTTACCCTTCACCATGTCCTTTTGCGTGTTTTGAGCCCAGAGTGATGTTATGGGAGTGGTGGACAGCAAGATGACCAACATGGTTGATCTCGATTCAAACTCTGATCCAATTACCGAAAACCAAGGCAGGTAACCCACAAGTAACCCGCCAACCCGCGCCAGGGGTACGGGTGCAGCGAGGGTTGGAAAATCCAACCCATACCCTACCTGCAACCCGCATGGGTTTCCAAACCCTTGACAATCACTAACTATATGAGATGATTATGCTATTTAATCTGACTAATGCAGCTCATCTTATAACCATGGGTGTACAAGCACCTCTATAGCAAGCTACAAGGCTAAAAGAGAACCAATAGGCCAAAAAAATGGCCATGAGGATTCTAAAAGGTGGATATTTAGGTATGTCATGGCACTGTTGATGAGTACTCATTAGTATGTATTGCTGCATCAAGTTTCAGCTTGACTGCATGCACAGTAAGCCCAGTATTGGCTTTCTTTTTAGCCAGACCCCTGGCACTGTGTGACACTGGAAATATTTCTAGTATGCCTGACAAAACATTCTCAGATACTTTCAAAATATTTTAAAATCAATGCCAAGGACAAAATTTTATTGAAGAAACAAAAATAAGTTCACTAATTTATTTTATTTTTCAAACTTATTTTTGCCATGCCTCTTAGGCTAGCATTTACCCTGGAATTAATTGCCCTAAGAGGGGGTCCAGAGTGGTTCACTGAAGTGGTTGATTGGATGAGTCCTGGTTCCCGGCCCGGAATACATTAACGGATCGGACTCACCGAATGTGCTCGCAAATCCGAAAGCAACATTGAGGGCTATTCCAAAATGGAAGGGTTTTGAAGGATCGTATCGTAAATGTCGTGGAATAGGTATCAACCCAAAGTCCTTTGTGTAATGACGTTCGGGGACTTCCGATCCTGATCCCGCACTTTCTATTATCAACTTGAAGTCATGAACGTCATCTAACTTCATGGCTCTTTGAGGCGAAGGGTCCGTAATCGTGGTTGTCAACGTTGAAGCACTAGACATTAAAAACGATATTCAGGATGGTAAGGACCATGGAACATGGGCATGAGATTTTTATAGCCCTTCAGAAAATCTCGATTCTGGAAAATCCGGTTTCCGGTTTCCGGTTTCCGGTTTTTGGTGGCACTGGCATTTGTTGGATGATATCACTGGTGCCCACTCATTTCTGTGGCCTGCCAGAGGTATATTGAATGAAATTGTGTCATCTTGGGACTTTACCAAACGTGCTAGAGGTAAGTTGGCAAGTCGGACCGTCCGACTGGCTTGACATTGACAAGTTGCAAGTTGACAAGCGCTAAGTGCTTAGCGTTTCCATCCCCTAAGTACCCCGGGGGATCCCTTTGTATTACGCACAAAGTACATGCATCACATCCCGTTGTGATCCGTCCTCAAGGTTCCGCGTCTTCGGTGGATGCTTATGTAGGTTGCTTATTGCATGAAGACACTCTAAAGTCTAAACCGATGTGCAAACATCATGTATGTATGAATCCGAATTATGTCATCGTCGTTCCCTTAATATAACTTGTAGTATTGGATGACTTTCCGTAAGCTTTTATTCCAGAATCCAGGGAATAGAATGTATCCAGGGTCTGGGCCGCGATGCCACTGTCGAAGGATCAAAAACATATCCTATTCAGGGGGTCCCGACCCCTCGAATAGACTTGTTTTTAATCCTTTTGCCTAAATTTGGCAGCATCATCACCGGATCTGTTCAAATATTTTTTATTCTTTAGATTAAAACTTTACGGAAAGTCACCCATTTACTCTTCACAATATCAACACAATATTTTAAAAAATACATATAGCTCGGAATTTCAACGATTCAGAGTAGCATGGAGATACAAATAACTTGAAGGCTTTTGAATTATATAGCAAGTAATCAGGTATTCAAGTTGTGTAATCCCGGAGAATTAAGAAATATATTTTCTACATTAAATATGCCTTGGATAAGCCATAGAAATGGGTGGAACACTGGCGATATCCAATAAGTACAAATTTCCGGCAAAAAAACGGAAACTGGATTCCGGATTTTCCTGTCTTCCAGCGATATTATTATCCACTTAAGTACAAGGTTCCAGCAAAAAAACGGAAACTGGATTCCGGATTTCGGATTCCGGATTTTCCAATACTATCGGGAAACTGACAGTTTAATATTCCTTCGGTCCGAAAAGTCGTTGAACAACCCGAAGCAACAAATACACTTCTGCTCTCCGATAGGAGCCACGTTTGAAAGATCGAAACCAAGTCATATTGCACCATGACAGAAATTGTGGGTCAAATGTAGTCTCCCGTGCGGACTTTTTGAACTACCGATATTCAGTTGATGATGAGTCGTAGGTTGAACGCAGCTTCATCGCAAGAGAATTCAGATTGAAGAGTCCTGAGAGTGTGTCGGAAGGTTTATATCCTGCCATTCATCTTTAAAACATGCCACCTTGTCGACGTCGATTCTGTCCACAATCAAATAAATGTACAAACCAGACGGCGTATACAAAACGCAACCAATGACTATTTTTGCATTGTTCGCCAGTCAGACAGATTTAAACGATGAAGATAACCGTCTGGCTCGCAGCAGACGGCATCCTCTTGCTCTGAGCTGAACGGGGCCTCAATTAACCCTAATCTCCCCAGTGGAGTGCTTCGCTGCATCACGGTTGTCTGCTGATTCAACGCTGCCGTTCCCACAGAAGTAATTTTTTGATATCCTCATCATAAATCCTACTAATGTTGTGTTAGAGTCAAGATTAATAGAGAAAGTTGAAGCTCTGACCTCCCCCCTTCACTAGATTGCAACAGTGCCGGAATAAGAAAATCTTGAACTGACTCATCCACCACGAGATAGCTAAATCGAAGATTTTCCGTCCGGAGAATCGTGGAGCTCAACATGGGCTCCACTCTGCCATCCGGTTTCACGTTAGTACCTGGATTGGCGAGAGATTCTCCTAGAGCTTTAGATTCGAGCTCAACAACGGGGTTGTATTTCAATTCCCAGCCATTTGTTGTCATGAAGCCGGCATGGGGTGAAATCGGATCTGGTATTTCGAATGTCTTTGTCCTGCCCAGTCTCGACCATGGTTTCAGCGTACAGCCTTCAGTCGAAATAACGAGTGAGCGGTGTTCTTCGAAAGTGGCATGGGGATAGAGGGAATAGGCTCATTCGTGAGTAATTAAATTCATAACACATGCTAGAATAATTACAAAAATCAGAGAGAAATTAATGAACCAGATAAAACCAACTTATTAGAATGGAAATTCAGGACAATTTCTAGCGGTGCATAATACGAAGTGATGAGTTGCACCTTGCGATCTGGGTTAACTTGTACCACATTCGCGACACTGCGCCCAAAGTACCCCACACTTATTGAATCGAAAAACCCTTGTAGTAGGTTATTCATATCAAAATCGGAGGATAAGGTCTCTGTCAAGGCTATTTCCAACCTTTTACTTTGATATATGTTGTTCCGAATCTCCGATGCAGGAAGGTATAACCAATGGACTCCAGCCACAATGCAACAGGTGTGCAGTGGCGGTGTTCCACATAGATATCGAGGTCAGAGTCGGCGTAAAAGGATCTGGAGTGCTGTCAATTCAGAGATGAACATTCTGCTCCGCGATTGCCAGTACTTACCTGAAGTAATTGATCTCGGTATCGGTAAAAAAAGTGAGAGAAGAGAGGATGGACTTGGAATGCACGCCGAGTAAACGATCTGATTGTCAAATAAGCGGTTCTGCTAGTCCGAGCATATTAGAATGGGACAAAGGTAACATTAACGAGTCAGTCATTTCGTGACATGTTTTGCACGTGCTTTGTGACGATCGTGTTCTGTCACCTACTCTTTACACGCCACTCCACCATGTTTTAAGTGCCGGCTCGCGAACAATCTCCTTATGGCGACTTATCAGTAATTACATCTGCCGGCAAAATGATTCAGGTCAACTGACAAGACTCTTGAAGAGTTGGGCAATTGCACTTTGATTGCACTGTGCATTAACTTTGCACTCTACCTACGGAACGTGAATATGCACCACACTGTTGGAAAGTGACATTCGTGTTACAGCCACCTGTGACTTGACTGAAATGCCAGTTGACTCCCGTTTATGTCCTCAACCATTCATCTCTTCTGCCTGGAGGACCAGGGGTATGTTGCAAATGTGATGATAAGTGGAAACTCTTCTCTGACCAAATCATATGCATCAGAACCCCAGAAGGCGAAGGGCGAGTTCTTCCACACAAACAAGTTCTGATAAAAGAGAGAACGCGAGGCTGCGATGCCTCAGATCGTCTGGCGCTCTTTTTTTAGTTTGGCATGTTGAAGCATTAAAATCGATTTATATACTCCTCTAGTTCGTTGAAGCTCGAAACCCAACTTGCCAGGATGAGGCTTAATTGGTATATATTTCTCCCCGTGATGTTCTGTCTTCCATCTACCGCTCGCCATGCACCAACTTCACCTTCGGAATTCAACACGTTCCAAATTCCCACCGATCAGCGACGCGCCACCTCCGCATAAGATCAGCGCTACCTACGGCAGCGCAGCATCCGCGTCTATGAGGAGGAGAAACATGAAGCGCGTCGACTTTCTCATGAGTCATGGGACACACGCAGTTCCTTGGATCTTCTACTGTCAAGAACGAGTTGTCCGATGCGTAGACTTTAATAATCCAGGGGAGGTGAGATGAGGAGATGGTGAGGGACGGGAGAGGGGATTCGTTGCGGGTTTGCATAATGCCCGGCTTGAGATGGTTTTTCCTATGACACTCAGCACTCGCAAGAAAACGAGCAGCTTTTTCTCTCGACAACACGAGAAAAATTGAATCACCAGGTATGCATGCGGTACAATTGACCTTCAGGGTGTTGTTGGCTTATTCGATTCAGAAGCTCGAAAAATGGTGATGTAATGACCCATATCGATACCCAATACCCAGAGTCGATGAAGATCCAAAGTCACACCCAGCGATCTGAAATTGGGTGCTGGAATGTGAGGTCGTCTACGAAACCCGTCCCAAGATTGAACTTTACTGCGCGCAAATCCAGTGAAATCCCAGGACTCGTCGAAGCATCGATTCAAGGCCAATGGGCCTTTGGTTCTACACGTGGAGCGTTGTTGCTCACGGCTCATCCGTACAGCTCTTATATGCTTGGTGACACGCTTCTTAAACATCTAGCTGAGGTTCAAGCTCTCAACGACATGTTCCTCGTCACGGAGGTGTTGTGTCTGGCGTATACCTTATATTTATCGAGTGGACTTGCATGCTGGACCCAATCCCAATATTCATTATGCTTGATGACATCTAGAAAATGAGATCGTTAAGGCTTTATGGTACTAGTAATGACGAGTGGTAGCATTTATACAAAAAGTAAAGCCTAAATGGACATACAAAGTAATTTGAACTACGCATATCGTGAAAACAGTATCTGGGGAACAGCTTCAAGCGCTCCAGAAGTTTATCTGGATGGAAGCATGGACACTGGGTATGGAAGAAGGAATATACAAAGCTCTAAGAAAGGAAGAGAAGTCAAGAACTTTTGAAAATTTCTCGCCACGAGAGAAGATACAATGACAATCGCTAAAAATTCGCAGTGGGTACAGTCGTCAAGCGCCAATGTGAACGAATAAAATCCAGCGTTCCAACGGCACGCGGTTTTTCCTCATTGCCCGAATAGCCACGTTGAGCGCCTCTGCCGAATCTCTGAAATCTGCCTTGTTTCCGGATTTGCGGAACATGTGTTTGTAGAATTCCTTTGAAATCATCGGTCCATCTTCGTCATCCATTGCCCACAACGTCCCTACCACGCTCCGGAACCCACAGAACTGCAGGGCTGCTGCTAAATGGATGGGCTCGTCCGGTGTAATGAAGCCTCCTTCCGCACTGTGACAAGCAGACAGAAATGCCAGTTCTGCGTTCGGAAGGGTAGCCTGGATCAATTCAAGCAAAGTAAGGGAGCTGCCGCCATGGAGTTCAAATGATGCACGGAATGGTTGGGTAATGCCTCCTAGATGGCCATGACAAGCAAAGTGAGCCCAAGAGTGTTGCTGAAGACCATGGAGAACTTTATCATGGTTTGCCTCGGTACCGACAAGGACATCCACGAAGTCACCGAGTTGTCGAAGATTATCAATTTCGGCCTCAACATTTGGCAGTGCTTCACCGGGTTGACCAACAACAAGTAACTTGGGGACAACAAACATGTCAGATGTGTTGGATCTTGCCCTGATTAATGTGGATAGAGTTGTGGTATAAGAAGAAGTGTAGAGATCTGGAAGATTCTTTTGCGCGGGTCGGTATGGACCCGCCGCATGGACAGGTAGGCCGCACAGCTTGGACGTTGGGCACCACCAAACCCGACTCTTCTCTGGTACTCCCATCTCAGCCAGGCGATCCACTATGGGAGAGACGATGTCTTTCCATAGAGCACGCAAAATTGGAGGAATATCCTTTGAGCGGTCAGCTCCAGCACCCGTCCCTCGCGCCAAAGCGAGTTGTTCAGCAAGGTGGATAAGATGATTAGGCTGTACGTCAGGAAGGGGGACAAGGAGAGGTGGGCTATTGATATGAAGGATTATCGCATCACAACGATAATTGCTTATATTAACGAGAATGACAGGGCCTTCTGCAGCAGCCACCCGAAGGGTGGCAAATGGAACAGCTTGTAAAAAGTCGCTGAATCCCTCGATTGTCCGAACTCGTTCCACTACCCTCTCCCAATCTTCCGAAAGGATACGATTTCTCTGCATTTGAGCATCCAGTGCCATAGGCCCTTCAGTACTCAATAGCCCAGATCTGGATGAAACTGAAATATGTCCACGTTCGGCACTTAAAGTCCGGAGGAGATCGGCAAGCTCTCTGTCAACCTCACGGAGCTGGTCAAGTGGATGTCTATATTGTTCCATCTTCGACCACAGCATGACTCTGCCTTGTTCAAGTAATTCGACCGCTGCCTCGAGGTCTCCTACATCAATTGCAGCAGAAGCCGCATCGGAGGCCAGCGACCTCGGTATGTGGGCACTGGCAAGGAACCTTTGCTGGGACTCAACATTAGGGTACGAAATCAAGCAATGATTGAGAATTTGAAACGATACTGAGTAAGCACATATGATGGACTCGTGGTGATAGTGCCATGCCTCCGCTGCCCAGTTGACAGCGGCAGCAAGCCGAAGAAGTGGGCTTGAACTCGGGTCATTTGCTGCCTGTTCATGTAGAGTGAAAGATTCTTCCAAATCCTCCATCTTATCTGAATGCTCAAAGCGAGTAGAAAGAGTATTAGCGAGGTTGCTGAGTGAATCGGAACGACTTGGGTGGCCGGGAGGACGGAGAGTGAGTGCTTCGCAGTTGGATGTGATGGCATCTTCCAAATCCTCCAGCCTACCTGACTGCTCAAAGCGAATAGAAAGAGCACTAGCAAGGTTGCTGAGTGAATTGGAACGATTTGGGTGGCCAGTAGGATGAAGAGTGACTGCTTGGCGCTGGGATGAGATCGCATCTTCCAAATCCTCCATCCTACCTGACTGTTGAAAGCGAGTAGAAAGAGCAATGGCGAGGTTCATGAGTGAAGTGGTACGATCTGGGTGGCCAGGAGGATAGAGAGTGAGTGTTTCGCGGTAGGAGGAGATCACATCTTCCAAATCCTCTGCCCTGCCCAGCTGCTTAAAGCGAATAAAAAGAGCATTGGCAAGATTTATAAGTGAACTGGAATGATTTGGATGGCCAGGAGGACGGAGAGTGAGCGCTTGGCGGTGGGATAAGATCATATCTTCCAAATCCTCCATCCTACCTGACTGTTGAAAGCGAATAAACAGAGCAACAGCAAGGTTCATGAGTGAAGTGGAACGATTTGGGTGGCCAGGAGGACATAGAGTGACTGCTTGGCGGTGGGATGAGATCGCATCTTCTAAATCCTCCATCCTGCCCAACTGCTCAAAGCGAGTAGAAAGAGCAATGGCGAGGTTCACGAGTGAACTGAAACGATTTGGGTGGCCCAGAGGACGGAGACCGAGTGCTTGGCGGTGGTATGTGATCGCATCTTCCAAATCCTCCATCCTGCCCAACTGCTCAAAGCGAATAGACAGAGCATTGGCGAAGTTCGTGAGTGAAGTGGAGTAATTTGGGTGGCTAGGAGGACAGAGAGTGAGCATTTCGCGGTAGGATGTGATCGCATCTTCCAAATCATCCATCCTGCCTAACTGCTGAAAGCGGGTAGAAAGGGCATTGGCGAGGTTCATGAGTGAATGAAACCGATTTGGGTGGCTAGGAGGACAGAGGGTGATTGCTTGGCGGTGGAATGAGATCGCATCTTCCAAATCTTCCATCCTGCCTGACTGCTGAAAGCGAGTAAAAAGAGCAATGGCAAGGCTCATGAGACAAGTGGAATGATCTGGGTGATCAGGAGGACAGAAAGTGAGTGCTTGGCGGTGGAATGAGATCGCATCTTCCAAATCCTCCATCCTGCCCGACTGCTCAAAGCGAATAGAAAGAGCATTGGCAAGGGTCGTGAGTGAAGTGGAATAATTTGGGTGGCCAGGAGGACAGAGAGTGAGTGTTTCGCGGTGGTATGTGATCGCATCTTCCAAATCCTCCACCCGGCCTGACTGCTGAAAGCGAGTAGAAAGAGCATTGGCGAAGTTTATGAGTGAAGTGGGACGATTTGGGTGGCTAGGAGGACAGAGAGTGAGTGCTTGTCGGTAGTATATGATTGCATCTTCCAAATCTTCCATCCTGCCTGACTGCTGAAAGCGAGTAAAAAGAGCATTAGCGAGGTCGTTGAGTGAACTAGAATGATCTGGGTGGCCAGGAGGACAGAGAGTCAGTGTTTCGCGGCAAGATGTGATCACGGCTTCCAAATCCTCCATCCTGCAGTGATGAGTCGATTGGTATTGGCACTAGATCCAGTTCTTATCATTGGTCGCTCACGTACTTGTGGGTCCCTGGAACGTCTACAGTCTGCGTCTTTGGACAGGAGCTACCCTTCCAGATGGAAGTAAACCGAGCGTCGTCTCCGCCCTTCTTCGTCTTCACGACTTACGCTTTAGAATGGTACAAAGGGGCATCAATACCATTGCACTGCAGCCACAGTGCTCGTGATGGGGCATATACCTTTAGTTTGTTGTTTGCAACAAAGGACAAAATTTCCGAATAAAGTGTTCTACAAAACGATGTTATGCTCGAAGAATTACAATGTAGGTCATAAATATAGCAAGTATGTAAAATTACCTAAAATTGATGTTACAAGGCAGAAAGGAAATCATAACTTTGTTTTTTTCGTTTTCGAAAATACCATCTTGCCAAGCTCTTCATTCCTCCATTTCCAATGACTTTAACATCTCTTCTTCTGGGATCAGCCCCCGTTGACACGGAGCTCGATACCCTCTTCAAAATTTCGGTCAGTTTTCAACTTGTTCTGAGAAAAATTAAGCCTAAGACTTGCCTAAAACCCGAAGGTTGCAAAGACCGCTGTTATCCCTGGTCCTTTGAAGCAAGATTCCACTGCCGCTAAACGCAAACATGATGATGGGAAAGAAGGAAAGGATGGCTTACGACTCAAACGTGCAAAGGTTGTCGTCGCAAAGGAACCTGTTGTGCCCTCAATAGAGAAAAGTTCCAAGGAACTAAAGAGACTAAAGATAAACGATAGCCGTGAAAAGTCCGCGAAGATAACCAAAGGAAAAGGGAAGGAAACGGAGTTATACTCTGACGACGAAGGCAACCTAGAACATAACTACCAGGACAGGAAAAGCGGTCAACTTCCTACCCTTTCAGGCGAAGGCTCCAGCGCTGATGAAGATGGCGATGACCCTAACACACTTGTTCACGAATCATTGAAAAAATCTGCCAAGAAGACGAAGGGTCTCAAAGCGAAGCACGTCCCTCAATCAGAGACCCCAGAGCTGCGAGACCAGCGCACAATATTTGTTGGAAATTTACCCATTGAAGTGGCATCTAAAACGGTATGTATTCCCAACTCAATAGATTGCAATGCATTTAACGACACGCAGCCGCTAAAAAAATCGCTCCAACGGCACATCCTCTCATTCTTGCCTACCGCCAAAATTGAGTCAATACGCTTTCGTTCCATTCCTTTCCAAACACCAACAGCAAAGCTTCCTGAGTCGGGCGATGAGGGCGAAAATCCGACATCAAAAACTGCGACGCGACCCAAGAAAGGACCACGGACCCACGAAAAGGAACGCGCCTCTGCCTGGCGATCCAAGCTGGACGAAGAGGACGAAGAAAGTGTTCAAAAAGACGACAAGAAGTATTTAAATCCGGCGCAGAAAAAGAAAATTGCTTTCATTAACCAAGAATTTCATTCAACCGCGGATACTATCAATGCATACATCGTCTTCGCCCACTCCCCGAACGTGGAGGGTCGCAGCGCGAATCTACCTCCACTTCCGCCAACCATGGACCCATATGAAGCAGCACTTTCTGCAAGAGCATGCGATGGAACCCTCTTCATGGAGCGCATGCTCCGAGTTGACCTGGTTGGGAAAACCAAGGCAGGAAGAGCTAACCAAACTTCGGACAGCGCTGAAAAATCCTCCCTTGAAGCCGATCCTCGGTTATCTATATTTGTTGGGAACTTGGACTTCGCGAGTAAAGAAGAGGACCTCAGAATATTTTTCGAAGGCATTATTACTGCCGAGAGAGGCCCATCTCCAGTCTCTCGAGAGGATAGTGCTGAACGTAATGAGTCGAACAAACCCTCGACTTGGGTGACCCGTGTACGGATTGTCCGGGACAAGGATACCCAACTTGGAAAAGGCTTTGCCTACGTTCAATTTTTAGTATGTTATTTTTTCTTGTTCCAGCAATCCGGGGATAACCTACTTTTTCAAGGATCGAGAATGTGTGGATGAGCTTCTCGCACTTGAGGAGGAGAAGCTTAAATTTGCAAAGCGTAAACTTCGTGTGCAACGTTGCAAAACTGTTCCAGGAGGCAAATTACAGGTCATCCAGAAGAAAACGCGGATGGCTGCCTCTCCGGTTGTCGTTCCAAGGGGTGACCCGGCTCTTGGCGAAAAACTTGCGGGTCTTCCCAAAGACGAACGAAAACAGCTCAAATCATCCGACGCAGATCGTGTGGCTAGGAGGTTGGCGAAGAAAAAGGCGCGAATGGCCATGGCACCTGGAGTTGGGAAATCAAAACCAAAAGGTAAAGGCAAAGATCGCAAAAGAGAACGGTAGTAGGTAAACCAAATAGCAATGTTTTTTTTTCTGTCCAGGAAGTTTCACAAGTCAATCAGCTCGGATTACTCTGTCTTTCGTATAAGATCTGATCAAAGCTTGAATTCGGCTCTCTTGCCGCCTATTACCTGCGCAAAGTTTGCTCTGCTTGGAGTTTGGTTGCACCTGGGCCCACTCAGGTCATATTTCTGGAAGAGTTCTTGATTGGTTCGATAAACGATATCTAGACCTCGAGACTGGTGGTTACCATGTATCATGTTTCGCTGGGACACTTGACCCCGGGTGGTTATTTTCCTTCTTGGGCTAATGATTCTACATTGATCCCCCGTCAGAATGTAACCCCGGTATATGAAATAAGACTGCATCATGATGGATCAATTGGATATCAGTGTCTCCATCGAGCTCCATCATCGAGTGAGTGACCTTTCTAAGGTCAATCACGCCAACTTTGAACTGATGGAGCCATCTCCGTTGGTATCATATCAACTTTACAATGTTCAAGGGGCAGTTCCTTTGAGGAGATCTTGGCCCTTGTTCTTGAACTTCCCAAGCTCGTTTCGCCATGGCTCCCATATCTCTCCGTATTTTCTTAACAACCCAGTAAGCTCTTGCCTTTGCTCCGTCTGTCAAAAACAAAATGATGAGCACCCCAAAATGTGTGGTTCTCGGCGTTGCGCAGCTTACGATGTTCCAAGGTTCCTTGCCGCCATAGACATCTGTGAACAATTCCCCCAGTTCAAATCTCTTCAGGTTCTCTGCTCGCTTGAACGCCTTCATGACATCTGCTTTGAGGCGTGCTTTCATTTCAGCCTCGGCACCAGCATCCCACCAGCCCTGCGATTCCATGAAAAGCCGAAACCGTACTATGGGGTTGTCGATACGTTTCCTATCTTCGACTTCTGTTCTTGCCCGGTAGGCAAAGGAGTCATCTGAAGTCGAGTGGTGACCCACTCTAATAAAAATAGGCGTAAGTGTGTAAGCATGGAACACCTGAGTGCACCCAACGAACCTGTATGACATAGCTTCAATAAGTACAGCGCGTCCTTGTTCAAGGCATCGCCTTCTTCCCTCTCTGACAGCACTGATGACTGCCAGGATATCATTGCCGTCCACTCGAACGGTGTCTATGCCGTATCCAGGGCCTCGACTGGCAATTCCATCACCGTTATATTGTTCGGAACTGGGGGTGCTAATAGCAAACCCATTGTTACGCGCAATAAAGAGTGCTGGTGATGGTATCGTAGACGCGAGCATGAGACCAGCATGAAAATCTGCAATTATATTACCATCGAACAGTCTAAAAACAAAGATGACTAGACCATACCTCCTTCGGAAGCAGCCCCTTCACCGAAAAAGCATGCCGCAATAGATCGCGTCCTCCGACTCGGCGTTCGACGGAGAGCGTACGCGACGCCCGCTGCCTGGGGTATTTGCGTTGCGAGGGGTGATGATATAGTGTGGAAATGATGTTCAGGGGAACCAAAGTGCTATTGGATTTCATTTTAGCCACGCATGAAAAGTTAGCGAATCAAGGAGACCTACGACAGGCATCTGCCGCCCTTTCCCAGATGTATCTTCTTCGTTTCCAAAACATTGCGCCATCACCTTGTCAATGGAAAAGCCTCGCCAAAGCAAGACGCCCATTTCACGGTATTGACCTTGTTTCACGTGTGAGAAATGTCCGTAGATTTCGATCGCGTCATGACATACCAAGTACTCTACAAAGCAGATAGTTTGCATCAGCGGATCTTTTCATTTCATTAAGACCAGATGCTTACTCGTCGTCATTCTCGAGAGCAGCGGCAGAACCAACTATCGTTGCTTCTTCACCGTGCTATAAGTAAACGCATTAAATTGAATTGGCATGAATATTCAGCGCACACGCACAGAGGTCATCTACAACGTATAAAAAATTTAGTCAGCAAAAATTTTCGTATTTCAGACACATACGTAGAAGGATATTTTCCCCTGTCGTTGGACGTTGTTAAGCACATTGTCCAAAGTTGGCAAGAGCTGCATGTTCTCGTACAACTTCCGAGCGAATTTCTCATCAACCTGCAGATATTATGATAATGAAGTCGCAAGGATGCTTTTGGGTGATCAACCCACTTCTGGAAGCACAGCATCGTCCAGCGGTTTTCCAGCACCATCGAGGAGACGAAATGTGGGGATTTGCTTGGCATCACCCGAGACTGAGTTAAAGAAATCAAGTTTCGATACAATAGGTGAATTCGTCGTTGGTAAAACTTCTCGTCGGTGTGCCAGACATTGCGAAAACACCCTTGAGAGCGCAGGGGACGTCCTTGGGAGCCCTCTCCGGATCATGGTTAGGAAAGAGATGTTTTTGTCACGTGAGGAGAGTCGCGATCTCAAATGGACGTGAGATCCAGACGATCTTGACTTCCTTTCTGGGAAGCGCTCATGAGGGCCAACAAGTTGGTAACATAGAGTAACTTCATGATATCTACCGGCAATCTTTCTTTCTCCCCCTTCCTTTTCGTGTTGCCTGGCTAGTCCGGCGCTTGCGCTTCAGGCCATGCTGCTCACCGTTGGTCTGCTTCTGCGTGTTCTCGCTTTTGGGACGCAGGTCGTTCCCGCTCACAGCCTCAGCTTCGATTTCACGGCGGACGTCGAGCAGTGTGCAAGCTTCACCATTTCTTTCGCTGGGCCGAGCCTCGGTTCTATGCCCTCTTTTTTGTCAATGATCCCCGTCAATTCTACTGCGATCTCCGTGCCATTACCATACCCTTTCGAGGTATCGGCTGGAATTGCCCTCTCATTCCTACCATTTCCTGCTGGGGCCAACTTCGTTGCTTCTCTTGATAATAGCACTGGGGAGAGCCTAATTTTGGTGTCTGATTTCAAACGAGTGCTTCCCTCATCCATCAACAACTCCTCCTGTCTGAACGTCGGTGTTGCGAGGCGCTTCACAATCAACACCACTGTCTCACAATGCGAAGATTTCAAAATTAATTATAACACTTCCGTCGTGACCCGTGCTCCAATCGTTCGATTATACAGTCCCAAGGGCCCCTCCTTCCTGCTCAACTCCACATCAGACAACGCAACTGCTGGAACTGCAACATATACGATGAGCTTTGAGCGAGGAAGACAGCTGATACTGCTAATGGAAGATGGCGGCATGATCCGCGAAACTTCCCCACTGATGACGGGTTCGTAATTTTGAACTTAATGCCCTATCCCTACTGAATGAATTTCTCAGTGCTGGGTGATACTACAAGTAGCACCAGCTGCTTAAAGCCCGATGCACCAAATATCACGAGCTCAACTCCTACAGACGTTAGCAATAATACTCGTGTTTTAGGAAGGTAAACGAAGCTGTCAATCACCCATTCCTGTATTTAAAAGTTGCTGATTGGATGCAATATCCAGAGCTGCGATCATTGGGGGTGCGACTGGAGGGAGTGCAGTCGCCTTAATCGGCCTTTGCATGGTAATTTTCATCGTTCGGGATCGCCGAAGACGCCGCAAAATACAGGAAGCTAACCAACTTCCATCTCTGGCTCTTGACGAGAAGAGCTCAGCTCAGGGTCAGTTTCCCAACCCCACCAATGGGACGGCCGACAATCCCATTTACACGACGACGCCCTTCCTTTCTCCGACGAGATCCAATTTCGCAAGGGGTAGCATGGCTTCATGGGCTCAGGTTGTTCCCGAGGACCAGAGGTATCCCGCAAATTCAGGTCCCTCGCTTTCGAAGGACATCGAACAGGTACCACGGTCCCCTAACCCTCGGCAGTCTCTACAATCATTGGACATTGAGGGAATGTTGAACATGGCCACATTACAATCCGAGAGCCTTTCCAAGGAGAATTCCAAGGCAACAATCATCGGTCCTATCATCCGCCCTCCATCGGTGACGGTACCAGGTCCAACTTTCCTTGGACCTGGGACAAATCCTAGGCATTTCAGAAATCTCCCAGATGTTCCAGCTGGCCCAACCTCAATGGCATTTTCCGGATATTCTGTGAATCCATTCGAAGGCCACGAATCAATTACAGCCTCCTTTCTCCACGGAAACCAGCATGATGGGCCTTCTGCAAGGTTTCCAGGCGGCCCCACCATGTTACCTTCGTCCCCCTAGTGACGGATTGGCTCCAAGCAGAGGCAAGGTGCTGTCCAGTGCCAACCGTAGGAGTAGCTTGGATTAGTGTGGATTGCTCGGTAGGTATGCACTAACATCCCTCTTTTCTCCCCGATACCTGGGATAGTTCTACCAAACGCCTCTTTTTAAAAACAAGACACTTCATCAGTGGGACTCGATTTACTTTTATGCTTACACTACGGACAGTGCGATTTAGGTAGGGGTGTTTACTATTAGCACTTCAGGATTTTTGGCGGGCGGTTTGAATGTGCCAAATGGTCGGCCTTACCGCGTTATTTCCAATTATAATGTGCAGATACGAATCATCACATTGCAACGTGAATGGACATGGACTTTCTTTAATAATCTTCGGTTCTCCAGCGCAGAAAAGGCGTAAAGGTGACGGCTAAGTGAAGGAACTTTTTTTTTCTCAAGGACCCCGATTTTGGGCCTCAAAGAGCCCAGGAATTGATTTTTAAAACAAAATTGGGTCAGGTTGAGGGTCATACATATCCGGAGTCCACAACGTTATCTCTGAGATCTGAGCATCCGAACCAGAATTTTCGACGGTGGTGGGCTCTGGGTGTGCGTTCACGTTGCATCAGCATGACATAGACAGGCTTTGAAGTTTGGTCATCGGATTTTGGTTCCTCCAAGTCACGCTCTGGCACTAAAAAGACCCGGGGTGCAAAGTGCCGCAGTAACGCGTTCTTGTACACTGATTGGAGGTAGTACCTTTGCGGATGGAAACCTAGCCAGATAAGAAGGTTGACTCTTGTAAGAACTCGCGACTAGTTCTGATGGAAAGAAGGAGATAAGTATTTACCCATACATACCCGCGAATTACAGGGCTGGTCGTTCTGATTTTGAGATCTTTCCCATACTTACAACCAACTTTGGTCTCCTTGACTTCGAAGTTGAGGGCCGCAAACCTATCTGGAAATTGTGGGGACGTCCTAGTTCCCAGACAAACAACGCAACGCATACAAAATCTAAAGGATTGGTTAGGACTTCCTCGCAACTTAGCGGATCCGATAGGCCATAGGTCGTGGTTTTATGGATGGAGTCCTACAAGCTCTCCTGCGGAAGCTTTCTCGCCTCTTCTCTCGCTTTCCTCCTCCCACCCATCATGAGCGAGACATAGTCCGCCTCTCCGAGGACGCCCCTTTCCGAGTTGGCCAACGCCTTTGTCTTTTTCCCTTTCTTCAACGAGGAACGTTTCTTGGCAGACTCGACTTGTACCTGGGTAGAAGATGCTATCGATGTCGAGATGGCTGCTGATGTACCGGATTTCAACTTCTTTGACTGTTGCACAGTACTTCTTAAATATGAATATTTTGCTGCTTCTCCTCAAACATAGCTCTCGAAGTCAATTAACTTGAAGCGTGTATTCTTAAGATATACTGTGCCTCATTGGAAAGACAACAGCGTAGGTGTTACTTGCCCTGGACATATGCTTCTTACAATAAGCGCACCAGAGGCTCGGAAGACGAGGGCGAGTCATGACATTGGTTCCGTACGGGTACACAATCAGTATGCAATTAAGCAGAGATGGTAACTTCGACCTCGACACCAGGCTCCAAGCTTATGCTCGTCTGTAAAGGGGCCCCTAAATTAACAGTAATAACGGAACAGCACAAAATGGACTTACAATCTGCTTGACGATCTCGCTGGAGGAGTGCAAGTCAATGAGACGCTTGTGGACCTTCAACTCAAAACGATCCCAAGTCTTGGAGCCTTCACCGCAAGGCTAGCAACAGAACAAAAGAGTCAAAAACAGCATTGTCTGTTACCAAGGGAAAAGACACACAGTTTTACGGGTGGTGATCTTGAGGACCTTGGTTGGGAGACGGACAGGGCCCTTGACGCGGAGCTGCTTGTCCTTGGCACGGTTGATGAGGTCAGCGGAGACTACGCAGAATTCAGGTGCAAGCTCCAACACATTATCGAGAGTTACTGACACTTTTCAAGGTTCTGGACGTTGCTGCTGGTGAGCGTAATGCGGATCTTGTGGATTTTGGCACCAGGCACCTGGGCACCTGTGGCATCGTATTCTTTTTCTCCTTTGGCGACGTAACTCATTTTGAATGCAGATATGAGTCAGAAGGTGACTTTAAAAGAGGATATCAATGGAAATCGAAGACGAAAGGTTGAGTACCCACTCACCCAAAGTTCGGCAAGTTGTGTTGACAAGAGACAAGGATTGAAAAAATAAGGTTTGAGGACAGTGGTCGATTATGTAACAAAACACGTGGTCGCGACCATTGTGTGTCGCATTCGCTGGTTAACTAAATTCCTTCAGGTATTGAGTTGTTCTCTTTAACGAGCTCAAGGACCACCCCCAAATATGAGCCCAAGGGTTACGCGAAGAAAGTCGAAAGCTACGATCGCGGAAAACGATGAAGAGAACCCCGACGAACCTCACCCTTTGAATGTTACCATCCCCGAAGATATCGAGGAAGACGCCCTCATAAATCTCCTTCCCGACATAAACGTAGCAGCATTGACTTCTGATGATGTTGTTTCTATCTATCGACTTCTTCTATCTCAGACCTCGACTCTGGATGCCACAGAAAGGGAGCACGATGAAACTCGCGCGGAGTTGGAGAGGAAGGAAGTCGAACTTGATCAAGCCTTGCAGGACAAAGAGAGCTTGGCCAAGGACCTGGAAACATCTGTGGAATCTGTTCATGAAGAACTTACCCAGGTAAAGCAGGAGCGCGACCAGCTTGGTGAGCACACATCCAAAGCACGCATGTTAGATGTTGAATCCTTACATGTCCTTAGCGGCGGCAAATACCGCATTGCAAACACAAATTTCAACGCTCTCCAGCTCACAATCTTCATCCTCAACGGAAGTTGAAACTCTCAAGCAACGGGTGGTTGATACCGAACGTGAAAAACGAGAGCTCGTTGGGGTTGTTAGTCGTCTGAAAGATGAGAGCTCTCAACGCGATGGTATGATGAAAAAAATTATAGCTATCCTTTCTGACATTTACACATGTAGAGGAAATCAATACACTTCGTGCAAACCTCAAGGAAGCCCGTCAAGAACACCAAGCTCTAGAGGCACAGGTCCGGGAATTGCGGTCCACAGAAACGACGACAAAGGTACTGGGGTCATTTGTCTCATTTCTGTAGTTTGAACTAAATTTTCCTCAGTTTAAAATCGACTCTTTTTCTCAACAACTTCAACTCTCACAAACGGAGGCCGAACGGACCAATACCGAGCTTTCTTCCAAAACAGAGGAGTTTGCTAAATATCGACGCATGAAACATACCGAGGTTGCAACGCTTCAAGCATCATTCGACTCATTAACCCAATCCTACGCTTCTACTGAGGCGTCCTTCAAAGCCCTGCAGTCCGCCCATACTGCTCAGGCCCATCAACTAACACAAGCCTTATCCAAGGTGCAGGGCCTCACCGGACAACTTGCGGAACAAGAAGCTCGATACTCAAACGAAGCTAGTGGCCTTAAACGCTTGGTGTCTATGATGGAGGAGCGAGAAAAGCAAGCCAAGGAGATAGTGGAGAACATCGAACGAGATTGGGTAACTGTTGGTGAGAAGTCTGAACGACGGGAAGCTGCGCTCAAAGACGAGATTGAGAGAGAGAGGAGGGGGCGTGAAGAGTCTGAGATGCGCCTTGAACAACTTGAAGGGGTCTTGGAACGGATGGGTCGAGGAGAATTACCAATTCCCGGAAGGAATACCCCTTCGACCCCATTTAGGGCTCCAGGAACGTCGGACTTCATGGTAGATGGTATGATGGGCTTAAGTCCTACTGTTGCGATGGCCAGTAAATCTCAGCGCACTGGCAAAACTTTCACGGAGGTTTACGCCGATTATGTGCGACTTCAGGAAGAATATGCGAAGAAATCTGCGGAATACGACCACATGGATCGCACCCTGTCGTCTGTCCTTGCCCAAATCGAGGAGAGGGTTCGTGGTCCTCCTTTCATTCGTCGGTCCAATCTAACTGACCTTTTCTGGCCCATTAGGCGCCCATTCTTTCTCAACAACGCATCGAATATGAGCGTCTGCAAGCAGAAGCTTCTCAGCTTGGTTCACAACTTGCTCAAGCCATCGCGGACAGAGACTCCCAGACTAACTTCGCGCAGGGGCAGTCTCAGAAACTCGCCAAATCGACTCACGAGAACGAACTTCTACAAAAGCAACTTGAGGATCTTGGCCAGCAGGTCCAAACTCTTCTTCGCGACATCACGAGACGCGACGATCCGACAATCCCCTCTGAAGAAGATCTCGCATGCCTTGCTGTCAATACAGAAGGTGATACCCAAACGCTGATCTCAAACAACCTTGTCCGATTCAGATCCATCGAAGACCTCCAAGTTCAGAACCAGCGGCTATTAAAGATTGTGAGGGATCTGGGTGAGAAGATGGAGGGCGAGGAGAGAGATTATCGGGAAGTCATGGAGAAGGAACAAGCTGAAGCCATCAAGGAGGCGCATGAGGCTATGCAAGAACTAGCAGCTCAACTCGAACGACAAAAAAAGAGCAGCGAAACCATCATCCAGGCGTATGTCAAGGAGCGCGACACCCTTCGAGGCATGCTCGCTCGGGCCGAGAAAGGTGCTATTTCGCATAGAATTACCGATCCGACGAGCGAGGTGACAGCTGATCCCGGGAGCAATCTGGCCAAGGAACTTTTGGAGATTCAAGGTCAATTTGAGGTGTATAAGACGGAGACCAACTATGATTCTGGACGCCTCCGCGATGAACTTATTGCTGCACAAAGAGAAGTCAATCAAATGAGCGCCGCACTTGCGAAGGCCAACGCAAAGGTCGAGTTCCTATCAGGCAAGCACCCCCTGTCTTGAAGCCTTATTCTGTCTTAACTGAGTATTTGTGATCTTCTTAAGACCGACACCGCATGCATGAAGAGCAGTTCCGCGTTCACAACGCTGAGATCGACGAGTTGGGCAAAAGAAATAGCCATCTGCACGAACAAAGCGTTAGGTTCGACATCGAATGCGGCAGACTTACAGATGAGCTACAGGTTGCACTTGGCCGTGTGGAGCAGCTTCGTAACGAGAGTGCAAATCTCCGGGCAGAAAAGAAGATATGGGAGGTCCGTTCTCTTTACTTCTTCCAACGTCTCAAGGTATTGATGCAGTTCCAAAGAGCGTCCAAGGCCGTCTTGTTGAGGAGAATAGGTCGTTGGCCATGGAAAGATCCCACCTTTCTGACTTAATGAGTAATGTCCAAAAAATGCACAATGATCTTGAGCGGTCTGGGGAAAATGATCGTCGTCGCCTTGAAAGCCAATTGCAGATGCTGGAAGGACAGACGTAAAATTTCTTCGCTTTTCATTCATTGATAAAATACTGATGTTCAACAGCCAAGATTTACGCGCACAAGTTGTTCAAGAACGCGACAGTGCCCGCCATCTCTCCCTTCAGAAGGAACTCGAACTCAAGGAGCTTCAGGCACGTCTGGAAAAGAAGGTGAAATATTTTTCATTCGCTTTATTTTTATTCTATGGCTCACCTTGGGGCTTAGGCACAAGAATTTGCGAAAACCCGCGAGGCTCTTGTCGAGGCGCAGACCAGCCGGAAGCATTTGGAGGAGAAGGTTGAAGGTCTTACCAGGCAACTAAAGGGCAATGAAGAGAAACTCTCTGTATACGAACGTCGCCCTGGATCGGACGGCTTCATACAGATTGTTGACCAAGGTGCTAGTCGAGAGCAGCAGCTCGAGGCAGAAGTTGCTGAGCTAAGGTTTGTGTACCTCATTGTCACTCGGAGCCTACCTTTTTGCTCACCATCTTGAAGATCTGCTTTGAAAGTAACTGAAGTCGACCTCGCTTCTGCTCGGAGTCACAGGGATCAATATCAAGAAATCAGCCAAGCAAGTGAAGCTGCTTTGGTTGGTTTGAACACAACCTTCGACGAATACAAGAGATCGACAGAAGCCCAAATTGCCCGCCACGAGGTGCGTTATCTTCCACTTGCATTTTTTATATTCATTCAAGTCACGATGTCACTAGTCTGAGGCTCAAGCAATGGGAGAAAGGCTAGAGCAGACCAGCAAAGAATTGGCCGAAATCCGTGCACAACATAATGACGCACAAAAATCTTTCGAGGCCGAACGAACTACCTGGATAAGCGACAAGAAGACTCTCGAGGACACGATCGTTGACATGAGCACCTCTGAGAAACACTCTGAGAGTGATCGTAGCTCGAGGGAGCAAGAACTGCGTAATCTTGAGGACCGTGCCAAGGTGCGTTGGTTCTGAACGCTTTCAACGCGCGTTCTAACATTTTCGATAAAGTCTGCCGAAGAAAGATACTCTCACGAGGTCATCGCGCACGCCGAATCGATGAAAGCAATTGACAGTCTTAAAAAGGATCTTGGAGCTGCACAAGCAGCTGCGAGAGAGCAATTGACTGCTTCGAATACCGCCCAAGCCAAACTCTCATCCTCGGAAAGTAGTTGGAAGCATCAAAAAGACGCCCTTGAAAAGGAAGTCGAAGATCTCAAATCCCGGTATGCATTATATCATACACTATCATTACCTTCTGGCTAAAGGAACAATGTCAGTTCCCAAGATTTGTTGCAGCAAAATGCAATTCTCCACCAACATCTCGAATCCGTCAGCGCCCAAGCAACCCGCATCCGCCAGGCCGCTGATGCCCCTATTGATTCCAATGTTGAGGGGGGCGAACCCTCCGAAGACTCGGACAACAGGTTATCTGAGCTGCGATCTGTTGTCAACTATTTGCGCAAAGAAAAAGGCATCGTCGATCTTCAATTGGAAATGAGTAAACGCGAGAACGAGGTGCTGAAGAGCCAAACCGAACGTCTTTCACAAACGTTGCAAGAGACTCGTACAGCACTTGCTGAGGTAATTGCTGTTGTCAACGTCCACCATGATCTGTTCTGAGAAAACCTTATAGGAACGTGAACGCGCAATCGAGAACACCACGTCCGCTGCTCAACACGCCGAGCTCGTTGAGCGAATTAACCAACTCAATATCTTGCGCGAAAGTAATGCAACCCTCCGCGCAGAGTCCGAAAGTGCATCGAAGAAAGCTCGCGATTTGGAAATTAAGCTCAAAGCGCTTGCTCAAGAACTTGACCCAGCCAAGGAACAAGCGCGTTCTTCTCAGGCCGAGCTCGAAGCAACGAAAGTTCAGATGGAGCGTCTAGAACAAGAGTCACGTAGATGGCAGGAACGCAACACTCAACTTTTGAGCAAGGCAAGTCCCCTTCATCCGAACTATTCATACCGTTCTAATTTGTCCGGCAGTATGATCGCATTGATCCATCGGAGGTCCAAGCCTTGAGAGATGAGATAACTCGACTGACAACGGAGGCATCTGAAGCACAAGAGCAGGCAAAGGCGAAAGATGAAAGGGTCCGTAAATCCCACATAGAACTTGTCATCATTCTAATATTTGCCCTTAGATCAAAACTTTGGCAGAGAGCATGAAAACTTTCAAAGACACAGTCAACCGGAACAACACCAGCTTCAGAGCGAAATTGGGAGAATTGAACGGTCAAAAATCGGCCCTAAGTGAAGAAAAGAAGCAGTTGGAGGTCAAAACCGCCTCTCTGGAACAGGAACTGGCCTCCCTTCGATCTTCTCAAACCTCGAACACTGAAGGGAATACAGTGGCAGCAGCTCAGACACAGGAATTGCAGAAACAGAACGGCATTATCGTACGTAGATCCCAATATTCGTGTTACAAAACTGATTGTGCCTTGCAGGCAAATTTACGGGCGGAATGCGACAAACTTCTTGCTGAGAAGGAGGCCCTGAACAAAGCGCATCCGACATCTGCAGAGGCAGGTGCTGTAGCCCCAACCGATTGGGAAGCGGAGAGGGCTCAACTCGTTAAGTCACGCGATGAAGCGTTAGAAAAAGCCAAGGTATGTATTTCTATGCCACCTACTGTGTTACAACTTCAAATCTCCCGATAGGTTGCCAGTGCTGAAGTTCAGAAGATCTCCGTTGACATGCGAAACATCAGGATGCAGAATGTGAGTCTACTCCTTGCCTCATGAAATCAGATCTCTGAACTAGTTTCCAGGATAAATTCCAAACCCGAATCAAAGACTTGATCAACCTGAAGAATGCGGATGCTGAAAAGCAAGCTGCCGCTGTATCCGAAGCTGTTGGAAAGGCTAAAGCAGAAATGACTTCTGACACTGGAGTTCAAGAGGACATTTCGAAGCGACATGCAGAGGAACTGCAGGCCCTGGAACAAAAATTGAAAACCCATCACGAATCCGAATTGAAGGCTCGCGTCGATGCAGCCCTCAAGTCGCGTCCAGCGCCTGCCGCAAATTCAGCCGATCAACAAGCGGTAGTCGATGCAGCACTCGCGGAGTTCGAGAAGAAAGTGCAACAGCGCCATGCCGAAGAGATCGCGTCAGCTGTAGAACGCGGTCGTATGGAGCAAGGCGCCAAAGCGAAGCTGAAGGATTCACAATTGGTGAAAGCTCAAAAGAGGGTGAAAGACTTGGAGGCTCAAATTCATGAATGGCAAGCCGCCGGTATTGTCCTACCTCCCACAGCCGCCGCCTCTACTCCTGCCGGCGCAGCACCTGCACAAGCTCCGGCTTCTGCGAAACCAACCCCTTCTGCACCGCAATCGCAAGCTCCGACTGCTGGTGCTGCTGGTGCTGGACCTTCTCAACCCAAGCCGAATCCTGTGGCTTCAGCCGTCGCAGCCACCTCTGCTGCCAGCCTACCCCGCAGACCACCTGCTAACACACCTGGCACACAGACTGCACTCCAACCAGGACGAGGAGGAGCTATTCGTGGGGTTGGCAGAGGCGGTTTCACACCGCGAGGTGGAGCTGCCTTGCGCCAACCGCCGGTGAAGACAGCCCCCACTGCTCCCGCTACCCAGGGCGTCTCGATAATAGGTGCAGCTAAGAGACCCCGAGAAGAAAGTCCAGCAACCACCGAAGATTCTCTTGCTAAACGCTTGAAGCCTGCTCAGCCGTCGTGAATGATTTCATTGCCCAGTTTTGTATTATAATCAACATTGTCCTCGCACTTTTTTTTGTATTGGGATTCCCGTATTTATGTAACAATTGTAGTCATTCTGAATCTGAGTTATAAATATACACAGGTGCCGAAATGCCTGCCGCTGATGCCTTGCAATCACACATGCACCACTCCTTCATGGGGTCTTGGGGATCTCAGCCTTATAAGCCTTTATTTTTATTGAGCGGAAGTTCCTCCGTGCCGGACTGAGGCTCACTATATAACCACCACGCCCGTGGAACCCCTCTCCTAATCTGAAAAGCTCATGTCTACTGCTAGCCTTCCCTCTTATGCGGAACCCATCCTCAACCGCACCCCGTCGTACTCTGCAGAGCCTCACTTCTATGAGCAACGCATCGCTCTAGCTGACAGGCTTCGGCCCAGACCCTCTGGCGATTTCATAAAGGAATCGAAAGGCGGAGGTATACGATTGCGTCTCACCGCTCAGGAAGATAACGTCGAGCTACCCGTCTATGGCGCCACGGATCATGTAGCGGGGGTCGTCGAGTTCACAAAGCCCGAGGGTGTAACGAGCGTGGAGGTTAAGGTTGGGCAATAATACTGTGCATTTAAATCCTGGTTTCTAATTTAGCCTAGATCGAAGGAAGGCTACGCATCAAGGAGATTGCAGAAGGCGGGACTGCGATCGCCAAATTGTGCTTGACCACCTCGATGCTGTGGTTCAAGGACCATGCTAATCCCATTTGCCCACCTTCGCTTGAATTTTCCCTTTCGCTCCCAAGTACCTTTACATACGCAGACAAGGCCTACGTTGGTTGTCTTGATAAAGAATTAGTGGAGATGATTCTGACCACTCATTCTGTTAGCCCCTTCCCCCAACCTTCGATGTCAAGTTGTCTGGTCTCCCTGGCTTTATTGCAACCATCGATGTACGTCTTGTTTATACCTCTAATTTTATTCAATTCTTATCTATCTCTGAAACCAAGTATTCTGTAACTGCCATTGTTGCGAAGGCGAATCATGGAGTTCCTCTTCCAAAAGTCAATTCCAAGGCACTAGGTATTCATATTGGTGCAACGTGGGTCCCACTTTCCCTAAGACCGCGAAGCCATCCTGACAATCCCGTTAAGGCACATCTCGACCCCATTTAATTACTTTCCTCGTACCCGCCCGACGGTGCCAATTCCTTTGCCTCTGCAATACCGTGCTGGGGCCGGATTTCTTGCAACCTCGGACTGGAAACTATATGAATCGACGCTCTATTCCAAGTCACAGACCAGACCAAATATCTCAGCCAAGCTATACATTCCGTCCTCGCGCATTTTCTGCATGACACAGCCAATACCATTCCATCTCACCTTGGAATCTTCCGCCGTCTCACTTGCCGTGTTTTTGCCGTTTGGTCCGACGGCGGCCAACCCAACCGCACGGAAGGTTACCCGTATCCAGCTGATGAGACAGACAACGGTAGATGTCAGGTATGTAATAGTAATATACCCTTGCGGCCGATAAACTCATGCGATCTCAGGAACACCTTACTCTACGGTGTGAAGACAGACATGTGGAGAGTTGATTGTATTGGTGACGCGAACTTCAGCCTCGCGGTACGTGCCGTTCTATGACGCCGTCCAACCTCTTGACGCTGACTGAAGATTCTTAGGGCGATGGTCCCTCTACTGTGTCATACAGCGGTGAAATAGTTCTCGATGATAAAATCAAGGTTCCAGCCTTCAGGGCAGCCGGTCTCAGTGTGAAGGTGTGCTTTAATTACAATACAGCATCATTTTTCCTTGACTATTTTTACCTAGGACTGTATCGTCTTCACTGTAACTCCTTTAGATCCTGCGAAGGCACCTTTTTCCGACCTGCGAGAAGTTATTCCAGTTCGCCTGTCCACTGACCACTGGGTCCCCAATGGCGCTGGGCTTGGTGCTGACCACGAGCACCTGTGGGATCCTCCCACACCTCCCAGTGATAATCAAAACACACCCTTTCACCGATTTTAGTTCTAGTTGTAACTGTATTTTAGCAAAAGTGACGTAGATCACTATGACATCGTCTTGTGGCCAGGTAATAAGGGTTGGTTGTAGACTGGTGACCGTTCCTTGTGTGGGGTGCAAGACTTATATCTGGTCGTCAAAATCTCATATGAGGACGGTAACGAGGTCTAGGTGAATCGCTGTCAGTAGCTGTGTGTGAAGAATTCAAAGAGCACGGAGAAGAATCTACGGACAGGATGTGAATAAAAAGCAAGGAATTGGCGCCCAATGTCAGAGATAAAGAAACCTCTATAGTGTAATCTTACCTTCTCAGGGATTACTTAGTTGGTCCCTTGTAAAGTCTTTGGTTAATTTCTTGGCCAAATCTGCAGTGGGTCTAAAAATTTACTAAAAGGGTTTAAGTCGGTTCTAACCGAAAAACATTGTACATACGTAATCCTGTCAAAAAAAAAAGTTACGCGACATACCCAAATACGTCACTGTCCCCCCAAATTTCTCGTAGATATCGACTGTAACAAGGTATCCTGGTTTATCCTTTGCCTTAGACCGCGCTTCAAGCCCTTTCACGAACAATATATTCGCTTCTATGGCTTCCCGCTTGGAAATCTCTCAGGCACTTCCAGCAGAACTGTCCGAGAAAGCCCGTTGGTCTGCACAGAACAATCTTGATCTCGGTAGCCGCAACCCTGTTGTTGAGACTTCCGAACTCGCGTATAAGGTAAATAATAACCCTTTTTGTTTAGGTTAATAATGACTAATGACGACATTCTACTCGCCTGAAGGCCACAGATGTGGTGCAGATCGACGATGAAGGTGTAAAGCAGGCAGCACAACACGTCAGTAAATTAAACCCTTCTAAATACCTGCTTGACCTCCTTGCTTTGCCTTTATAGATCCGCCGGAAGCTACTGGTTGAATCATACACACCACGGACGTGGCGTACCCACTCATTGCACATATGTCCAGAGGAACCTTTCAGGCCCGAAGATCCCTTGAATAAATCAGTACTAGACTGGATATTCCTCATCTCTTCCTTGAACTTCAGCTTTTGGTCAGAACTCGAGGGTAAACCCGACCGCTACGGTGTTGAATGGTTCTCGGGCTGGGATTCCAACGAAAATAAAGTCTGGACGGGGTATTGGTCTCTTGTAGCTTCCCTTAACAGAGGTAATTCCAGTTTCTGGAGAGTTCTAAACGCTTTCTAATATCTGTTTAAAAGCCCTCGAAGAGGACATTCCCATTACAAGCCCTCAGTTTTACTCATCGGAGACACTTTGTCCGGATAGTATGATTGAATATGTGTTCCGAAAGGCGAATCAATCGAGCGAATCGATTCCACTTTTGAAGGAACGAATAGCCGTCATGCGCGAAGTCGGCTTCATTCTCTGTAACGTGGGTGGATCCCTGTTTTGCTTCTTGGAGCTAGAGGGGCTGATTCTCCGCCTTAGAGTTACGGAGGGTCCTTTAAGGGTTTCTTCGACGAGTTCCAACGGACGCACGATGGGCATGGCACGGCTCTTGACTTGGTAAAAATGGTGACCCAAACGTTCCCAGCCTTTAGAGATGAGGTTTACTACGAAGGAACCAAGGGTGACCTTTTTATCGTTCTTTTCTTCTTTTCCAGCTCTTGCTAATCACTCTAATTGTTAGTGTGCCTATGGAAGCGCGCCCAGATTCTTGTCGCAGAGACGTGGGCAGCGTTCTATCCTCCAAACCTCAACGACCCCCATCCTTTATTCCCAGGCTCTCAGGGTCCAGAAATTTGGCGTTTGACGATGTTCGCTGATTACCGCGTTCCTCAGATATTACACCATCTTTCCATCCTCTCTTACCCGCCTTCTCTCCTGCGCAAGCTGCACTCCCGCACCCCCCTTAGTTCCGGCTCGAGGGAAGAGGTGAGTTTGCGCGCGGCAAGCATCGTTGCCGTAGAACGCGTCCGAGAAGAAATCCTACGGTTAATCAAGGAGGAAGGTGGTGACAGCGAAAAGGCTTCGGACGCAGGACTTGTGAGCAGTGTTTTGATTGATTTTTATCTCTGGGATCTTGCGAAGAAGGTGGAAAGCGGGGAGGAGAGGATAGATGGCCTTGAAACGGCTCAAATGGCCCCTATCCACCGAACTCGAAGCATCTGGTATTAAACCGTGCAATCCGCCCCTTGACTGTTCACAACGTTCATTGGTCACCTTGTGTGTATCCCTTTCCATTTTCCTGTCTCATCGTGTCTTCCATATAGAATTTTTATTATTTTTTAAGTATCAGCCATCATTCCTTCCTTATTGTAGAGTACAAGGAAGAGCAACACCGAATAACCCCTCTGCCTGCAGTTGGAAAACAAACACTGGTTGAGACATGTAGTATCTCCAGGAAATCGTGGCTTGTTTCTGAGCGACAGTCCTTCATGCTCGAAGCACGCTGGTACATATTGTGCATATCCAGACAGGGAAATATCCTTGCCAAATCGAGCTTTACAACCCAAATTAGGGCACGCTCTCAAATAAATTGGCCTGTCAACATGTCAAAGCCGTCAACCAGATGGAAGGAATACCGTATTCATGATCATATCACATTGATACAAGTGAATATATACTGGTACAAAACATAGTCACCCCCGGGGGTTTCCACAACGAATCATGATTAAGTATATCGGGCGTTGACCAATGACAATACCTAATGACTCCATTACCTTGGATTCTTTACCTAATCCCCGGCATTATATAACACTTATTTTATAGGCGCTCCCTTACAATCACTGTTGTATATCGTATTTGTATATGCGAGTAGATGTGGATCCATTATCTGTTCTTCAGACGAAGCGGCCATTGATTCGGGAGTCGGGAACCTGATAGTATCATAGTGTATACATATGACATCTCATTCAACAAATCTCTGGTAAAATAAAAAATGAATAGAAGGCAAAAACTGGGAAGATTTGATGTGTTTGAAAAGAGCTAGACAACGCCCCACAGTATCTCCCGGGCAATGTCGGATATGATAGGCAGTCCCTCCCATATGCGCGGGTCAGAAAATAGTTGAACCGCAAGCCAAATCACCAACACCATCACTATAGCCCACATCGCCACACCTAGGGTCATAATCAGGAGAATACAGAACGACAGCAGAAAGAAGGCAAAGCCAGTGTTGACAATAAATTCTCCGAGGTTAGTATCCAAAGAGCGGTCCATGATATGCAGGAGCCTGCCCAGATCGTTTGGGATGTCGCGTCGCCAGATCCTGGAAGGCGAGTTACATCACATGAACGGAATTTCTTGTGTGTGATATTGAACTCTTTTGCTGTTTTACAGAGGGCACGCGCAGATATAAGTGCAAACACGGCGCCTATGAGGATGAAGGCGAGGCCGCTGAAGGAGAAAAAGTCCATTGCAGCAATAGCGGGGGCGGGGATATCGGAAAAACCAGGGATTTTCCGTGCGGTGACTTGGAACGAAAAGATTTCCAGGAAAGCAAGGAAAACGGACTTTAGAAAACAAAATGAATGGATACTTGTAATAGCTAAACTTGGATCAATTTGACACTCACAATGACGGTTGCCTCTGTTTGTTTCACCGCAGCAGCATTCAATATACCAGAATGTCCCCCGCTCCAGCGAGAGAGAAGTCGTTTATGTTCATGGCACAATTCTCCCCCCGCCTTTGTCGCTTTTCCGTCATCAGTGTCGAGCGAACTGAATTCCGGAGCCTGCATAACTACGGCATGGTCGCCAGGGCTTAGCGGACTGGGAACTGGTAGAGACTGGAGACCGCCAGGTCCAAGATCATCACTGATGGGAACTTCGGAAGTATGGAGAGACATGTTCGTTTGGTTCAATGGGAGAATGATGGGGAGTTAATGGCAAGCTTGCGGGCGCTTGACTTCGTATTATGTAAGCGTCTCGTTTGCTTTTGCATATAATTACATAAATAATAGAGAATATACACCAGTGATCATGGTGATCAAGGCCCAAGGATGGGTGAAAAAAAAAAAAAAAAAAAAGGGGGCCATTTTGGGACGCTGACTGAGATGTGAGATAGTGGATGTTGTCGATGGAGGACTCGGAGTAAGCGAGTAAACAGAATGCGGCGCTCTTTCGCATGAGAAGGCGCCAGGTTTCCCATTATGTCAAGAAACTTATGCGGGACCGTAACCACCCTAAAGAGGCCGTCGTCGAGTCGGAATCTCGGTCTGATTCGTCGTCATCGTCTTCTGAATCAGACTTGTGTTCTGATTCCGATGAATCTGGGGTTCTCCACCGTCTCTGAGAAAAAACATCTACATCCCCTTCTTCTCGGATAATGCTAGGTTGACATTAACGGGAGTGTTTTGGCATATTCCTTCAACAGGTTCCCGATTGGAATACTCACTGATCGAATAAACTCAGAGTTTGTCGTTCCGCGGCTTCATCCACGTCGCCCACGGTCAAAGGCTGGACTCCGAGCAAAGCAGAGAGGTAATTGGCTCTATCGTCATCATCATCCTCACTCCTTAGCTCGCGAACATTGGCCGGAGAGAGCGGTAAATCTTGAGTGCAAGGAGAGGATGGAGTTGGGCTGTGCAGAATCATGTTTTTCTCCACGCCTGCGGTCACCACATGAAGGAAATGGGGGTGGAATAGTGCACTATTTACGATGGATTTATGACCTTTATCATTGTTGGCTTGAGCCCAACCGCCTTATAAGGGGAGGAATAATGACGGACCTGTCAATCTACAGAGGGGCGTGGAGATTTCATAAGGGACAAATTTCGACTCCTTTCGGCCCTCAGTGAAGGCTGGAAAAAAAAGTGTGGGGTTTAGTGGCAAGGTTCGCCGTAGACGATGCAGGACTTTGGGAAGACATACCAACAGAAGATCCCATTCCACCCGTTTCCCATTCCGCAGCCGAAATTTCGTTTCTCGCAGTGATTAACTGAGAAATTGGAGGAATCCTCCACACATAGCCACGAAAGTCGTCTGAGCCCCCAGCATACATATCATCAACATCCTGTCCTGGTCCCCCAAAAGAACCATGCTAAGTGGCGGCAGAAATAAGAACGCCTAATCTTTATTAATGGGGCATAGTACTCACTTTCATGGTGCAAGAATTTTTGTAGGTCCTTTGCTTGGGAGGAATGGGGGATCCATCAGGGAGATTCCGGCCACTAAGGACGGCAATGGGGTTAGGATCCGAGAGTGAATAAATGGCTGGTAGGTAATTCTGCAAGGTAGTTTGAATAAATATATTTCATTTACAGCTAGGAACTGGAAATGCAAACCAGGAATGTGACGGCCAATTTCGTTCCTAAATACGGTTCGGTGACAGTCGTGATCAAAAGTTGTACGGACTCACCTCCTCGGTCGAAGGTGAAACTACTCGCGTCAGGATTACACAAGTGTGGGGATGTCGCTTTCGTTATTTTCGTATTGTACTAAATAGCAGGTTGCTGTCAGAGAATCACTCAGTCTGGAGCCGCGTTGACGCATATACTGACTCTTTGAACAACTCCCCCGTCGGTCCGGTTAACGAGAGGTCCAAATGCCATCCTGGAGTCGCGAAGCATAAGCCTTCCCGCACCATCACTGGTGGCAAATAGGTGCTCTATCGTAGGATGATATTGCACACCCGTCACCTCGTTTTCTGTCTGAATGATGTCTTGCACCGCCATTCCTCTGCGGCGTTGACGTTCATCGAAATATCGGACTGTACCGTCTTCGCTAGAATCCATGTTAGTAACGGAGAGACCAGAGATCAGATAAATTTCGAATGTACCTTGCGCTCATGAACACTTCATCTTGAGTGGGATGGCAGGTAATAGCACGTATGCTATCCTGAACAAAGGTTGGATGTTAGCTATTGGATCCAGAGATAAATTTGCAGCAGGGTGTTCACAGTATGCTCTCGGAAAGTGTTGTCTGGTGAAGAATCGTTCCGAGGAATCATAGAGGATCCGAGATAGGATGTATCGAACTTGAATATCGTCTCACAAGTACCCGCGCTGGAGATGGAAAAGGGTGTTACAGAAAGCGTTGACGACGAAAAAAGATAGCAAAGACGTACGCGTAGAGATATTTGTTTGTAGAAGAAAATTGGAGACAGAAAATGTTTCCCTGAAACCAAGTAAGTCTTCAAAACATCCCCGACACGGAGAAATTGCTGGTCTACTTTTGGCCCTCTTAGGGTATACGAAGGAGCTTTAACATCCTCTTGGTAGAAGTCCCACAGGAGGATTTTCAGATCTGGGTGAAATGATAGATTTTCATTTTGGCAGAAGAGTAATTGAGCAGGTTGATAGCTTCGTCATGTTGTGTTCTAGTACGCACCATCACCACCGCTAGCCAGGAAGCGGCCTTCTCCAGATGAAAAAGCCAGAGCATTCACACATGATTTATGTGCCTCGAGTGTTCTACACGGTGTTCCAATGTCAATTCGAGTTCCAAATCCCCTTGTTCAGAATCAAACGAAAGCGCACAAGAAAACTCCCATCACCGTATCCTCCTCCCTCGCTAGACCCAACTCCCATGTTGTCAACCTAAAGAATGCCAACTCACCTTGAGTAAGGAAATCCAGGCGCATTGTCCATGATCGCTCTGCTCATCTCCTGCCGTAACATGATCCCACGCGCCATGCTGGGTAACCTCGTCGCGTTGGCGTAAAGGCTCGAAAGGTGCCGCCCGCCGACTCGGAAGTGGGGTGCTCCCCGCGCACTCCCGCCGCGATCCAATGCCATGTTCGTCCAAGTAGTGTTTCCTTTTGACAATTTGGATTTGGAAAGCCTACAAATCAGTTGTATAAGGGATAAGCGCGAATTGTTTCGTGGTGCACATTCGGCGGTCGCGATGTGATGTAGGCAGCATGTAGCCCGAAAAACAATCCGTCGTGGGTTTTCCGATCACACTCAGGCTTTTACTGGGTCGTAATGCCAAGTCAGGGGTTATGGGCTCGCTCCACTAGCTACTTATGTAACCTTCTTCCGGTCACTTGAGGGCAATCCGATAGCTCACCTAAAAACACATTTTCGGATATAAAAAAACAAATCGCAGCACATAGGTACAGTATGAAGAAAAGCATGGCGGTTATGCCAAAGGACCTCGGAATGGATACGGGACTCCTAGCCCATTGGCCAATCGGACAGAGCCACCTACCCCTGACTTGCAGAAGTACCTATGGACCTCGACTCCTGTTCAACTTGGAACATAACTTATCTGAATTTAAACAGCATATGTCACTCTGTATTGCATTCGACAAGCATTCGAAGAGTGAGAGCATATTCAAAAAGCGACACCGGAAGATCCAACCAACGGTAAATTCCTCATGAATAGAAAGCAGGGGTATTCAACCGAAGCGCTGGTAGTAGTATTTTGCGTGTTGCAATACTTGGGGGAAATGAAAACCCTCTCATCACAAAGTGTGAAGGCTAGATCAGGTCCAGAGTGATATCTACTTGAACAGGAGATCAGCAAAAGGGGAGATCGCTTGTATGCAATTGTAGACATTATATACAAGCCGTGATTATGATACCTACATTATATTTAGTTGTATGCATATACATTTGGTTGCATGTCGAATATCATAATTGTGACTTGTATGTAATATCTACAATTGCATACAAGCGATCTCCCCTTTTGCTGAGAGTATGGGTCAAGAGTCAAGCCGGTCGACTTGAAGCTTCAATAGAATTTAACAATACCAATATCAGATGCACATCCACACCTGAATCTGCTTCCGAGAGCCCCCTCTGTATCCATCCCCAGAGCCACCAGTGATCAGAACCAAGAAAAGAACTACAGCACGCACACGATCTGAATGCGTTAAACGCCGAACCAATGGAGCAATCTCTCCCATCTTGCTCGAAGGCACCCCAGAACAGGGGAAGCCGATGACATTGGGGTCATCCGGAATTTACCACTCATAATCTCCGCAATCTCTGGCGTATTTCGATCTTGGTCGTCTGGTCCAGGTAGATTTGAGGTAATTGCAGGCGCTAGAACGGCCACGGAATTTTTTTGTCCTTGATTTGGGTTTGTCAAAAACCAGTGCCCGAAAAGTCAAATAGACGAGGACCTTTCTGAGAGAGATTCGTCATGGCATTTCTTGACAATTCTACGAGTGGACGGATGAAATCTGGGCAGGAAATTCGACAATTTGTCTTCTTGAGAATTCAAGGGTCGGGATCTACGGATCTAACCTTTTGGTGGGAAGCCGGAGACCGTGTCGTGCCATGGCATAGATGCACGTTGACTTCGAAACCACGAGGGGTAACCCAGAACTCCAGATCTCACCCCACATTTTCAAAAGGAGATCGGGGTGAGGTTCTCGAATCTCGAATCTACCAGGGCTCGTCACGGTCTCTTGGAGCCCTTTGAGTTCGAGGCCCTAAGTATGCATGCTCGTTTGTCTGCCTGAGCGTTCCACATTGTTCTCTGCTAACGTACCTACCCGGAGCTGATTCAGAGCAAGTTGCAAAATAACGCTCTGTTCAAGCAACAGATCCATGAGAGTAGACTGCAGGCCTCGAGCCCAGTGTAATGTGAAAATGGTACCCCGTCGCCTAAGTTAAACTTCCAGCAACTTATAAGTACCAATTTTAAGTGAGTACTGATCAGAAGTCTTGCGGCCAAAACGAATTGTTCAATTAGTCCATCTTGAAAAATCGGTTACAATTTTTCCTAGCAGAACAGAACCAAACGATATAGTATACTTTCTCGCCCAGTGGTCCAGAGTCAACTTGGGCAAACTCCGAAGGAAACAGCATACCAGACATCGTGTGCAACCCGGCAATTCTGTGCAATATTAGTGCTAGGTGACCATCAAGAATGATGATGCTTCAGATCGAAATGAAAGTCAAGGCTCCTCAAGTCTTCTTCGACACGTTCCAAGGACTTGGAAATAAGTTTAATTGTTCCCCTTCCTTGTTCTGTGTAGGGTCGGGATATACCGAAAGATACCCTCGCCTAGGGCTACAGCACCCAGAAAAAGGTGTAGTACTTAACACAAGTCAGCCTGTGGACTTATTAAATACCTGTCCTGTGCAGGGCCCGGTCGCTTAGGGAATAGGGTTTGAAATCGATAGAGTACACGGCCTTGGGGGAAGGATCCGAAAATACTTGCGGTGGTGGAAAATTGGAGGACTCTGATAATTCGGGCGAGGTGACTGCCAGGGGGTGTGGCCGGCTATGGAGATCTTGTAACGAGTCAATTCCGAGTTTCAGAAGACTGAAATGGTAGGGAAACGAGATGACTCGTGGTACCCATATGATAATGCTACTTTCAGCACTCGGAATTTGACTCAGTAGTCGACTTCCACGAGAACAGACGAGAACTCGAGGCCTAGAAGGGTCTGGTAAGCACCTCGATGCTCGTCACAGCGAAGCATGGACTGATGGAATAAGCAGAAGCAGGAAAAGCATGAATACCGAGACGACACCGGGTAGCTCGATCCTCTAGGGCCAGATGCACTACTCGTACTAGGGCACATATTAATTTCGAAGACACCCGACAACGTTCGTACAACTTACGAGTTCCACATGATTTCCGAACTTCTTCCATGCCAAGGTATACGAACGAAACCGCCTTTTTCGCGTACCATGCGTAGCTGCGCGTGGGTGGGTTTGGGTTTCCGAGTGACAACCAACGTTATGGGGAGGGATATTCCGCATGTAACGGACGAGCCGCAGAGAGCCTGGGAGTTGCCTGAGAGTTTCTGAGCTTCAGCCTATTGCACCCATATTCATACCGAAGGAATAGGTAAGGCACGAAAAGGTTATCTGTGGCAGCCTCGAGCAGCCTCGAGTCTCGAGGAATATCTTCGAGGAATTTGAAAATCAATTATGGCTTCGGCGGCAAGTGTTGCCAAGGCGTATGCTTTTCACGTGTCATTTTTCGCGTCTAAGTCAATCTCTAACGTCGACAGTGAGGCGGCGGCATGCTAGAACGTGCTATGTACATAGCCGGTAGGCATGTCGATGACGCGATATCATGAACTGAAGCGCCTGATTGACGAATATAAATTCTATTCTCCGGAGGTCGTGTTTGACATTTGATCAAACGTTTTGGGGTGTATAAGTATCCTGTGCATGACAAGTATAGCATTATTGTAGGTTGGATATGCAGCAATTTTATGTCCTACTTACACGCGTGAGCCAGAAGAACGACGCGAGGTGTTGCGAGTGCAGGATCCTTGGCCATATGAAATGTATTCAGATTGAACCCCAGGCGTATGTAGATCACCGGAGAATCGAAGCGAAGACGTCCTTGGGGTATGGCATGCCGGTTTTCCGAGAGCAGGGATGCACTGCTGGTGGGTATCTGGTTAATCGCCGGTACCTTTTGAAACAAGGATTGTCAGAGGAGTGATAAGAGGGGCCTAGGGTGTGAACCACATGTGTCGTCGGGCCGAAGCGGGAGTTGTAAGAGTGCGGGGAACCATGTAAACAGCATTTTTCCGGGCTGTGCTCCTTCTTCTTCCCCACTCCTCCACACACAATGGTCACCGACCTGGCTGAAAAGCCTGCCGCACGCCCTTACAAATGTCCTTATCTTCTCTGTGGAAGGGCTTTTTCACGCCTAGAACACCAGGTAAGGAATGGTTCCATCCTTCCTGTCAAAATCTTACCTCCTCTAGACTCGCCACATCCGCACTCACACCGGCGAGAAACCATTTGTCTGCACCTTTCCCTCTTGCGAAAAGCGCTTTTCTCGCTCAGATGAACTCACTCGCCACTCCCGTATCCACAACAATGATCATTCTTATCCTCAAATCCAGCATCCTTCCTCGTCCAAAAAGCCCACAAAAGTCAAATCAGATTATCCCGCTGAACATCCCGCTAGAGCTATAACTGATTCTGCTGCTGCTGCTGCAAGGATAAAAAAGAAGGCCAGAAGTCGTGCAAACACTGACGATGAGGTTCGCTCGATTTCCCTTGATGCCCCCGTCTTTATCTCATTAATTTCTCCGACAGGATGAATCATACGCCCGTCCTACATCTATCGGTTCTTATGATGCCCCTTCTCAACGTCGTGCCCATCTCTCCCCTCCATTTCCCAATCCATCACCTTTCACCACCCTCTCATCTGTTGCCATGGACGAATTATATGCACTGGAGCAACAAGAGGCCTTCCGACGGGCACAATATGAGGCGAGGCATGCAGAAGCACTCCGCCGTGCCAAAACGCAGACGCGAACTACTATCGAACCTTATCCGTCGCGCCATCGTATTAGCAAAAGTGCGACTACAAGTCCCATTATGCGAAACTCTATTCCTCTAACTTCCATTGGCGCCGACGACCGGAATTTCTTCGTTCCCACGGCAGAAAGCGACTGGCAGGGTCCGCTATCGTCTCGCCCATCGACTGCTGATTTGCAAGATGTTGTTAGAATTGGGTCAAAACGGCGCCTCAGTGGCCCAGCTTGGACGGCTCCCTCAACTCATCAACTTGAAACCACCCCTTCCTTGGTCCAGTCCCGGTCCTCTGGCCACCTTGTCGAAACCATGCGCTCGGGTAGTATGCATCTGTCACATCATCCCCACCCTTATCATCAACCGCCCCATTATCACCGTCGTGGGCCTGAAAGGAACGGGGCGAGCACCCGCGGCACCCACGACGAATCACCCTCACCGATAAGCTCTGATAGCGAACCACTTCCCCCCCATGACCCTGCGTTCGCTTCACATACACCACCCCGCATTTTCCATATCGGCAGTGGGCGCTCTTATGGCCGTGCTGGAGTCCATTCTGTCGATCATTCTCCTCCCCATTACTCCTCGGCTATGAGAACAACTACTTCCTCCGATTTCGCGTTTACGCCATCTACAAGTCCGTTCCTCGGGCCTCTGAGAACGCTGAACATTCATTCCACGAACCCATCAAGAGCGCCGTCACCTATTCTTTTACCGCCGCCCTCTTCTGCATCAACGAGGAATCTCGATATTAATCCGAGAGATGGGGTTTATGAGGAACCGATGGTGCATTCGAGAGCCGGAAGCGCGTACGGCAGTCCGCCAAACTCGGCCAACAATACGTTCCTGTCGCGAGGATTTGGAGGTAAAACCCAACATGTCCCGCGGAGAAGTGACGGACCATACCCAACGCCATTTCACAACAATGGTGGTGGGTATGCGTCCTCGCAGATCGCGACCCCACAATTATCCAGTGGCCCGAGTAGTAACGGAAGTAGCCCAGTCAGTACAGCACATGGAATCTCGCATTCGTCGTCTTCTCAGTTTCATCACCCATACCCTCTCTCCAGCGTCCCGGGCGGGGGTAGCGGAAGCGGAAGTGGTACCTTAAGCGCATCAAGTTCGCGCATGCCCTCGCCTCTACACTGGTCGCGCGGATCACCGACAGCTGCGTCCTCCACCGCGTCAATATCTACCTACCGCGATCAACGTGAACACAATCAGCATAGCCACCACCACAATGGAAGCGGAAGCCACACGCACCACCTCGCGCAATCTGTACGCATGGCGTTTGGGATGACACCAATCCACCACTCGCACCCACCGTCGAGGAGGTCGAGTCCTCCTCCACCTCCTGTGCCAAGGAATACCTCTTGGTCTGCGTCGTCTTCGTCACCGTTCCACCACCAGCCGCTCATGTATCCGGCCCAGAACCAGCAGCACCACTATTCCCACCATGTGCTACAACCCCCGGCGTCGATGCCCGGGAGCAGATCGGGGTCGCCGCCGATTCACCTGCCACCTTTGAAGAGTTTTCCTGGGACGACGACGCCTTCTCTAGAGCACACTCCAGAAGGCAAGGATGCCGGGGATCGGTCGATGGCGATGGACGCTGATGACTCTGCGATCATCCAAAAGGAGAAGGTTGAGCTACCAGGATTCAGCGAGTTTGAGGCGGCGGCGATGGGACTCCCTTTACTCCCTCCTGCTAGTATCGTGCAAACAACCATGACCACGAATTCTGCGCCCTCGTCGTCTGCGGTGTCGATCAAGTCTCCTGTTTTAGGCCCTTCGTCCTTGCCCAAGACAATAGCAGCGTTAGGAGACGAGAGGATGTCGATTGATTTCGTGCGATGATGATAAATGATGCGATAACTTTTACCCTGAGTCTGTTCCAATCCCACCCCGCTTGCTTTGTCTTCCCTGTCCACCGTTTCTGTTGCGACGAACTTGTCTGCCATGCCTACCTCCGCCCCTCATTCCGCTGCTCTCTATGACGACCTTTACGAATATGCACGACGATTTCCTGATTCCGATGCTTCTTGGTATATTCTCCACATACACATACATATACAATACAATTTAGACTCCCATAGATTCTTTCTCTCTACGTTTTTCTTTTTTTATGCTCTCGTCGTCGTCTTTGGTCCTGGACTCTCCTTGATCTATTTATTCTATCTACTTTATTTAGCTAGCAAACGCCACCCCCCATCATCATCACCATCACCACCCCTCTTTGTCGGTTTCTGTTCGAGATATTTGCTCGCCACTCTCATAGATACGCATATACTTACTAGAAAGACATCCCTTCGTTGCTCCCTCCTCGCTCTGCATTAGACACCCCCTTTGTTCTCCATTTTTCCCGTGTATACCTATTTTACACCTTTGTCGTTCCTTCGTTCGAAGTTCGATTCCACAAGTTAGACTTAGAGGGTTGTATTACTTGGTACGGGCTTACTACAACAATGCAGTGCCGCATACTATGACGTTTGCTTTCTGCCTTCCATTCTAAATTTTTACCGGCGAATTTGTGATACTGTTACTGTATGATGAATTTTAGGGTCTCGTCCGTCCTGGGAACAAGTAAACGGCAGGGCAAATGGTTCATTTTGGCTTTTGCCGTCACAATTGCTGGTAGGTTGACTCGGATGGCATCTCAGCTCAAGATGGGTCGCTTGAGCCTTTCTTCTTGAGTAGGTTAACCGGTTTAATTGAAGGCACAAACATTGAATTATCAAAGTAATCAGCCAGTGTTCCCAATCTTCCGGACGTATTGTTCATGTCACTAGTTGTTTAGGTTTGCTGTAAAAGTTGAAAGTGAAAGCCATGGAGTGAGCAGAGCTAACCACTGATTATTAATGAAAGGCTACATGGAATGATTATTTCATGGTATCAGCTATCTACCTTTTTTAGATCGTTTACTTTTATTTCCGCTCATCACACCTGATTTTCGCTTGCAGGTGAGAGCATGCTCCATTGGTGCAAGGACATTCTTTACTTCATCCTCTGAGATGAACTGGGATTTGAATTCATCCAGTTCAATCAAAGCTAACGCGGCATTTGGGCCAAGCACATCAATAGCCTGGTTGACAGAGGAAGCAGCTAACTTGAGGTTGGGAAGTAGTGGGTAGCCACCTATGAAGCGGAGGATGGTATGTTTTTCCATTGCACCAATGAGTTTCTGACGTTGATGGGATGACTACCACAAGATTCTTAATGGGGCAAGGACAGTAATGAAACTAAATGACTCACCTCGTGTTTAAACCAGTGGTTTGGGTGCAGAGAAGTAAGAGCATGGCCAATCGTTCCAGCATCAAGGCATTCTTTGTTACCTTGCAAGTAGGACTTGAATTGGCCCATCAGAAAGATGTTCCTAGATGCAATGGTTGAATTCGATGGAAGTGAATGGCACCGGATCAAGACATCTGGGCCGAAGAGATGCGTAGCAACAAGTACTGCTGAAGCGGTACCCGTGGTTTGAATCCAGTCTATAACGTCATCGATATTAGATGCATAATGCACCACACCAAGACCAGGGTTCTGTGGAGAGTCTCCAAGAACATCCACAGGCACATTGATCCCATCAAGGCACCCAACGATCTGGACCTTGTCATCCACCCAAGCAGGCGGGTTGTGAAAGTTGAAAATTGCGCTGAAGCAGACTGGGTGGTGCAGTGTTCGAAGCAAATACAAGATCATGAGCTCTTCGTAAGCCGGTCCACGTGAATTTGGATTAGCAAGTCGGGATCGGAGATCTGTTTCCAGATTGACTCCGTCTTGATTCTGGAGCCACCTGATCAGTGACAAAAATGCAAGGGGTTCAACTATGTGGCCCTCATGTTCATCTTGACCATCGCGGAGACGAGCTAGCCCATACTCGACAAGTCGGGTAGTAACAGGTCCGAACGTCGGAGATTTCCCTTGGGTCAAGTGAGACTGCACAATCTGCTTTGCTTCCTGAGATGCAGGCCAATCTGCCCGATGTCAAAAGGAGGAATCAGAAGCTGAAGGACAAGCCTACCTAACTTCAGCCTATCCCACTCGAAACCCCTCAGTATGACTTGAATGTGAAGTTCGGGCTCGTCAAAAGTAAAAGGTCCACCACTATCGCCCGGGAGACAAGTGGTATGTTTATTGATATAGCTATTCAGCAATTTGTGTGGTGATTCCAGCCCATTTCTCAGAAAGAATTCCAGAAAGGATACGGAGAAGCGATATCTACTGTTGGTCAGACTCGCTCAAATTGAAAAGAAAAATGCTGACTTACCGACCCAGAAGATATTCCCGGATTCGTTGTTGCAGGCGAGACCCAGAGGGGGTTTCCAAAATAGAAGAAGGGATGTAGCGTTTGACAAATAGCTCCAGTTTCGGCCAGGTGTCGAACATCCCAAGCTGGTGGAACACTTCAACCTCTCCAGATTTTGACACTCCAGACGCCATCGCTTCTCGCATATCTTCAAGCGACAGACCCGTACCTGACACAACGAGCTTGATCGGCAATTTGGTGAAAACTTTAACTATTTCGTGGATGATTGATCGAGGTCTTCCGTCGCTGGTTGATGATACAAAAGAATTGGGGTATTGCCTCGCAGCGCGCTGTGCTTCGTCCAGCCCAATAATGAAGTGTGTGTGTCGAATATATTGGTCAAGAATGTCAGGAAAGCGATTGACCAAGGCGATAAGAGCTTCATTTGAAGCATGGGTAAGAGACTTCTCCATTATCCGAACAAATGGATGGAGGGTTCCACTGCGGCCGCCTAGGCGGCCTAGCCGGTCGGATAACTGGAACAACAACCAAATGCGCTTATGCTTCTCCAGTATTTCCCCGTCGACCTCGATCGCTAGCTCTAGGAACAACTGGAAAACCACTATCCTCGCAGCCAGGAGTTTCCGGAGGTGCTTGGTAGCAATTCGACTGTTGATATCATTTTGATGAGCTACTTGCTTGAGAGGGAGGGAACAAAGATCAGATACCCATTCATCATACCCAGCAACATTGGTTAAGGTGTCTTGCAAATCTCGGACACCAACGCTATTGGCATCCGGAACTGCAACAAAGTAGAATCCCCAATATTTTGTGAGGCCTTCCAGCATGCGCCGGGTTTTGCCCGATCCGGATGTGTTGCAGATGCACCTACAGTTCGTGATGAGAAGGGTTCAAAGCACAATTAATAACTACATACAGGTGTTTATGAGATCCAAACATCTCCTTGATTTCATCATCATCGCACACATGGAGATCGTGAAATAGGAGGCTTGGGTTGCCATCGTTATAACAGGGTATTTCAAGACTTTCAAGAAATTTACGGTTGCTCGTAACGTAGTCAGGAGGAACCCAGGTGGGTGGCTCAGGATTTTTCAGAAATGTTGTTATCGCCCCGCGAAGCGAATTGAGTTCCTCATCGATCCGCGCGTCGATTACCTCGAGATCAAGTGAGTACTCCTTCGGTGTGATATTCCTTTTCGACCGAGCTGCACGGTTTCAGAAAAGCACTAGACGCTGATAAGACAAAGAGTCACTCACCAACCTTCACGATTACATGGACGTACTCGACAGGAGGTTGACTTGGAAAGATACTCAAGAGGCAGTCCGTAGGATAAAGTTGGTCCGCAACTCTTGAAATACTATCTCCTAAGGACTTGACATGTTCAGCCAGAGTTTCCTGTACGATAGGATTGGAGTCCTTGGGCTGAAAATGCGGTGAACTACTTTCACATCATGACTCATCTATGGCACTCACCTTCCATAGCTCCAGAGCGTCAGGACTAACATCCTTTAGAAGATCCGTGGCTCGCTTTCGTTGTATAACCGCTTTCAGGTCACTAATCTTGGTACGGCAGGGCACTTCAATAATAAACACCAGGTCGTTCTCGATGACACAACGAAGTTTGCAAGAGCCGTCCTGGCTCGGGACCGGGGAACCGAACATAGCGAGTACCGAGTCGTAAGTGGGGATGGGTGAAGGGGCTTGAAGATGTGCGCTGCGACTGGAGGGAAGTGGTAGACTCGTTTCTTTCAAACTCCGCAAGTTTAGGGGAGTCACATACAAAAGATTTCAGACATCCGAGTCTCAACATCACTTGCATGTATAGGGTCGACAAGCGGCAAAGCCCACTCGCTACCTTTCTGAGCGCCAGGTAAGTTGAATATAGGTTGAGACTTTACATCGTACAAGTACATGAGATTAATATAATGATTAATAATAAGTCAAGAAGGCGTTTTTGATACGGAAGGTTTTACATTTCGTAGGAATGGAAGGAGAATGGAAATGAGAAAAGGAGAGAAAAAAGGGGTCGCGTACGACGATAGTGTGCTGCATGGGAGGGAACATGCGTTAGACGCTGGTGTCCATCTCGATATCGGTGGCCATTGCTTTTTCGAACTCGATGGGTTGAAATTTTTGAGCCTTTTTTCGGTCTTTTTTCGAGGAGCTGGTGATGGGTGCTCCGGCGTCAATTTTGGAGGAGCTGGCGATGGGTGCTCCGGTGTCGATTTTGGACATGCTCGCCTCGCGTCTTTGTGGTGAGCTTGCAGTCCTGGTTTCCGTTCTCTTTTTGGCGGTGAAGCTGTCGAATTCGTCTTGAGCGGATATGGCGACTGTGTCGATGTTTTCGGAGTCGGGAGGCGAGCGCCTGTATACCGTCGGTTCGGGGATCCATGATTCCCTTAACACTCGAACGCTGTGGGTGTTCAGGGTGTAATACTATTTTTTTCTTTTTTGTTAGAGTTTTTTCTTGAAGTGGAATATAATGGTGCGTACGCGTTTGAAGTTTTTGTACCCTTCACGTCCTGTACCAGGGATGTTCCAAGTGCGGAGAGTGATAACGAGGAGGATCAGCGTCCCTTCACGAAGTTGCACAGAATTGTTCCAGCACGGTATTAATTCTCCGTTGGCGTCGACGATGTTGTGCTGCACGAGTTTATCGTGTTCGAGGTTGAATTCGTGCGGTAAGTAGTTGGGAAGAAGTTCGGGGCTATAGTAGCCACCAAGTTTTACTTCTTGCGCTGTAGAAAGGTTAGTATTCGCATATTAATATGGATCAATGCATGACATACGTTGTTTGTCGTCACTTCCTTTTTTCTTTTCGTTAACGGATTTTCCTTGTTCAGAACCGACTGTTCGTTTCTTTAATCGTTGCGGGGCATCGGGGATGTAGCTCGCCGGGGGAGCCTGTGTATTAAAACTTAGTTTGTCGAATACTAGTGAGTGTAAAAGATGCGTACGCCAAATTTCTTCGGTAATTGTACCATGTAGAATCGGCTGTAGTCGTCGTCATCGACTTCGGTACATTCCGAAGTAAGAAAGGCAGACTAGATGATGGTGGTCATCGTTTTTGGGGGTGCGGACAGGCAATTGTTTAGCATTACATACCTTGTTCATTTTTTTTGTCCTTTTCGATGTTCGCAATGACGACTTCCTTCAGGGGAACGGCTTGATTTGTGAACAGGATTTCAATGTCTTTCGTAGCGTGCGTCGGTTCGCAAAATTTTAAGATGTCCTTTGCACGAGATCCGTCTTTGATAGGGGTGCACTAAATGGGTATTATGAGCGGTGTTTGGAGATGAGTATGAGGAAAGTAAGTGTACTTCAGTCGCTGATGCTGAGTAATGGTTTCCTTGCGCTCCAAGTTTCGTACTGCGTTCAGAGCTGGCAACCCCTCCAAAGACGAGAAACTTCCTTTCGCGCTTTGTGTTTGGGTCTGAGAATGTTTAGTTGTCGAGGTGGTTGTCGCTTCGGGTGGTGATGTTGAAATCTTTTGGAAATTCGCAATTCCCTAGAAAGGTTGGACTGTGGTCGAGGCGAGGGACCACATCGTTCGTGTAGAAGTTTTGTATCGCTTGGATGTTGGCCTGTGTGGTCATGCTGTTTATGGAATGTGTAGATGGGATGACGAGAGATTGGAGGAGGGATGGAAGGCATTTTCGTAGGGTTTTTAATCTCTAGGAGATTTCTCCTCCTGCTGTTTCTCGTCGTTCATGTTCGAGTCCGTCCCATTTATGACCTCCAATTTATGTTGTGTTACAAAGTGTACCGTATTAGTGTGTTGTCCCTCGATCAGTGTGCCTAGAGTTTGGACTTTCTATGGAAATTTAGGCCACTGAAATCAGTTGTGGTCAAACTGTCAACATGATTGCTTGGTGAAAGGCAACAAAAGTTGCGATAGATGATGATTCAGCGTTAACAGAAAAAGACGGCAAGGACTAGAAAAATTAGATAAGAATACAATAATTTATATTCGACACATTACTGGTATGGAGTTGAAGTCCGTTTGCCGCGTAGCTTTCTTGAAACAAATGCGAAGTTCCGTTTTGTGGGGTCGACAAAGTCCATCCCTAGTTCTTGGAATATTTCTTCTTCCTTGGTGGATTTGGCGAGAGACCAATAACCATCGTTCGTGGTCTCTACAGAGAACTGAGATTCTGCATTAGGCAAAGGTGATTCCGATTGAGATGAGTTCCAGCTCCAAAGACCGTGGTGGTTGAATAGCATTCCAAGCTTTTGGGCTCGGGCGGATAGATCCTTGTGGAACTCGTTATCCCCTGTCAAGAAGAGGAGAGCTGAACCAAGAGATTTCTGGGGCACCAGGCTAGATCCATAGCATAAATTTCGAGAAGTTGGTCAGACGCTTCACGGTTACTCACTGGATAGACATTTTTCGATATTCTCCATCGTTATTTTCCACAGCAGATATCCTGTGGATACGGCTACCCCAACCCGCTTCTGGACCTGGCAATCGGATGACGCCTTGCCATGATGTAAACCCAGATGAAAGAGTTTCTGATATCAGTCCCTGTTGTTGCAAGACTGGGAGTATATCGGTGTGCAAAAGATTGGTTCGTATATCCTCGTCTTTTCTCCGTCGGCCAGATTTCTTTTTAATGGTCGTTTTAGATTTGGCGGGAATATGAGGAGGGGGGTCCAAAGGTAATGGAACATGGACGAAGTCCGGATGTGAGACCATGATATGAATTTCCTGGAACAGTTCCCTGCCCCTTCGGCTTATTTGTGTGTAAGTTTCGCAATTGTGAGAAAACAGTTCGCAAATACTCACTAGTCTCCGACAAGATTAATTTCGAACTTGGGTCCTAGACTCGTTTGACAGAATGCCTGTATTTTCAAATTTTCAGTTACATTACACAAATGGAATAAAGGTGAAGACCGACAATAACATTTTCAGCGTCTTGTCTACTGATAGGATGTTCAAAATGACCCATGTATTTCAAGTTCAGAGCTTGCTTTGCTGTTAACATGGCGGAGAATTCAGCGGATTTCAGATCCTTTATTGAGTGACATCCAGCATCCACAAGTTTTTTGGCGGTCGTGGGCCTGAGTTAAACAGTTGGGACGAAGGATGAATAAATACACGATATGTGCGCACCCAATGCCTGGAACGCTACCCAACAATACCAAAGCCCGACTCTTCACAAGCTCCTGATATACTTTTGAGTCTGCCGCAAGAATCAGAACCGGCTTGCTACCCGAAAATCTCAATCGGGCTGCACCTTTCGCCTCTGAGGTGGTTTCTTGAGAGTATAGGTCAAATAGGTGTTCGTTGATCCGATTTGTGATTTTGAGACCAATGCCAGGAAGCTGAACAGTTGTATGAGCAATTGGCTGGCGATGGAATAATGTCAATTACCGCGACGACATCAGTTCCTGAACGTATTGGGTAGTTGAGGTTCATGACAGCGTGGATTGCTCTTGCAAATGAGTACACCTTGAAATTATTTGCGTCCGGCTTTTGTTCTTCTTCTGCCTTGTCTGTATCATGCGGTGTTAACGATGGTGGTATCTTATTAACGTCTGAAATTCACATTGTAGCAGCAAATCGACAATTTTCTGGTTGTATTTGTTTTTTAATGTCGAATAGGGTTGAACGGCAAAAGCGAGGGGTCGAATTCGAGGTGCATTGCAGCGATTTGGCTGTAAGTAGCGGCCGAACATCCGCTTTCCATATAGTAGGTGGTTAAGATGTTACATGTGGTCGGTCACAAGTGTGACGGGTCGCGTTTCTGCAATGAATTCTGTTTTTGAACATCATTGACGGTCGATCTGCCTTTCGCCTTGTTTCCTGTTCGCTTCTCTTTTCCATCTCAATCCATTGAAAGGACATCCGCTCAAGATTCTGGACGGCAGACATGACTGAGTCATCATATCCCTTTCCTGCCGCGACAGGCTTCGACATCAATCGAAATATGTCCGACTCACAACTGCGGCACACTTTAACCCAGATATCTAGCGCAGCGAATGCGGCCTATGCTTCGCCAACGCCCCAGCCAGCACACGCAAAGAGTATGATACTAGTTTACATCTTCTTTCTTACCCAACTCAAAACGCTCGTCTCCCAGCCTACTTGAAAAATCTCCAAAATTGGTCTACTTCGACCACACCGCCACCCAAAAACCCTGCTTCAGGTACTCGGAGTACTAGGGCACGTACCACACGTTCCAGCACACTCGCCAACACGCCCACAACATATCACCAACCCGTTTATCAACCCCCCATTCCGATCGTACCGGCTCTTCCATCCGTCCCACCCAATCCACCTCGCCCGCCTCTTCCTACAACATCTCAAGCATTGCAGTCCACCTATGCTTCTCGCCTAAAAACAGGCGTTTCACTCCTTGTCCAACCCATTCTCGCAGCGGCTTCGAGTTCAAACACCCGTGTCGCTACAAGGCGAGGAGGCGTTATAAATTATGCAGACCCAGGCTCAGGGGACGACATTCCAGATGCTGGCGCCATTGATACAGACGATTCTGATTTTATCGCGAGTGGCGGAACACGAACATCAATACGACAGACAAGAACCCGGGTGAACCCCGGCATCAATGTTTTCAATGCAGCGACTGGCGTTTCCAGCCCACGTCCTGGAGCAACCCCACGACCAGAAAAAGCAGAACTTGACCAGAGCTACCTTGGCATGGTCCCACCAGCAAGATTCATCAAACCTCGCTTGGTCGCGCCAACCCCTCACGAGTACCCGTATGTCAGATCAACCAATATCGAAAAAAGTGACTAACAAAGGCTTAAACCCTATAGCGCACCAGATATAGTTGAAAACCAGGGGAATAAACGAACCTCCCTTGTACCCATTCGCGTCGAGTTCGAAACAGAGACCTATCGAATAAGAGATTGCTTTGTGTGGAATATCAACGAAGCATTAATCAAACCCGAGACATTCGCTAGGATCTTTTGCAACGATCTAGACATTCCTCAGCACCCTTGGGCGGACACGGTTGCTGCTCAAATTCGAGCACAACTGGAGGATCATGAAGGCGTCGCGTCTATGGAATTAGGGCAGGATGGGGCAATGGATGTTGATACAGCCCCGCCAATAACTGGAGAAGAAGTAAATGAATTACCGGAATGTCGCGTGATTCTAAGCGTGTGTCTCCATTCTGACCCTGGGTGAACGATTCACTGAACTTACTTATCCCTTACTCCAGATCGATGTTCAAATAGCAAATCACCACCTAATGGACCATATCGAATGGGATCTGCTTTCACCACTTACGCCCGAAGCTTTTTCGATAAAACTCTGCTCAGAACTCGGGTTAACAGGAGAGGCAGTCCCCCTCGTTGCCCATGCTGTTCATGAAGAGCTTCTGAAGCACAAAAAAGATGTCATTGAGTGGGGCGTTATTGCCGGGGAACGCGACGCAGGAGATGAAACTGGGTTAGCTGGCGAGAAGAGGGATCGCTCTGGGTTTGGCTTGGTCAAGGATAAAACTGGACTGGGTCTTGGATGGGGTCGAGCGCCGAGGGACGGACGCGGGCCAAAGACGTTGAAGAGTGTCTGGAGAGATTGGTCGGAAGCCGAGGAATTTAGGACTACCTTTGAGGAACTAACTGCCGAGGAAGTTGAGCGAAGAGAGGTTGAGAGAGAGCGTGCTACGAGGTCAGTCTCATCCCCCCTTTTTTTTACATCCGCTCCACATGATATCCTGACGGGTCTGTTCTTTTTCAGGCGCTTGAGGCGAGAGACCTCCAAGTTCCAAAGCTCCACGCGCAGTAGAAGGAGGTGAAGTACTGTATATTATTGTTATTTGTTTTCGTGTTATGTTCCATTAATACTGTCCTTAATCGACATCTCTGAGCTGCCCTTCCCAAAAGAAAATCCCAAACATCACGATATCTGGGTCCAAAGCAAGAATCATTATTCTAACAAAAACCAAATGTGCATCAGTTAAGAGTACATTCTTTATGCCACAGATAACAATCCGACATGAAGGTTTCTGACGAGATAGGTAATTTGAGAGTGAGTTTCATATTCTCAACAGTATTGGTTCGTGTACTGATCTCTTGACTAGACCAATCTGTGCAACATGCTACTGTTGGACAATGTCAGGATCAATTGAGACATACACATACCTCCGAGTCTTGGGGGGTGCCTTGTGAATGGTGAAACAGACCACAGAGTGTATAGAACATTGTCTCCAATCTAGAAATTGCAGGATACCTTTATATCATCATCTTGAGTTCCTCTTTGTGGTGTTACTACCACCATTGTCGCTAACTGTCACGACAGTCACTACCGCCACAATGATCAAATCAGCATGGATGTTGATGACATCGAAACACCGTCGTGTCAAATTCTGCGAGGCGATTCCAGCGTCTTCAAAATTCCAACTATCAACTCACCTCTGGACCCACGTTACCAAAACTATCAAATGAAGATATTGCAATGGAAAACTCGCAAAATCCCTCAGGTATGATTTTTCCACATTCTCATTTGGATTACTTAGAACTCCAACTTGCAAAAGCAGCAACAACCTCCGCCCACGTGAAAAAACGCGCACTGTCTGAGCACGTCTGAGCACATTACAGCCTTTCCGTGTTACTTGACCAAACTAACGATCCTGGTCTCTTTGTCGCAATTCTACGTCATTATCCTCTATTTGAGTATCCGGTATCAAGGCTTCTAACCACCTTTCTGCATAGCATACTATTTTGAAGACTGATTGAAAAATTTATGGAGGGTGGCGAGGTTGAAGTTGCCAGAACGCGCAACGAAGTACGTCATACATAAAAGACTCGGTCACCAACCTATTAATTTCCGACTTAATTAGCAGCGGGCTGGTCGGCAACGCGATGATGGAAAGGAGCCGTTCTAAGGATGAAGCGCGACAAAAGTTTCCCTCCACGACCACGATATATAGCATATTACCACGAGTATCTTGTCACAAGTGTCTCAACAGCGGTACCATCGTCATGAACTACCTTTCATAACTATAAAATCCACCGATATATTAAACTTGCATAACAGTAATCTCCTTACTGCACATACATCACGAAATCTGAAACCCAACCCCACACTCAATTCCCAATTTTGCGCTTATAAAGCAACCCTTCAAGAACCTTCTTATCCATTCAAAATATTAGTAAACCCGCAGCCCTTCCAACTCGACAACACCTCCCATACGTCATGCTCACTTCCTTGCTTACCGATTACCATTTGTTAAAATGAGTTTTTCGAATAGGTTTCACTCATCCTCAGCTGCCTATTCCCTCTGACACTATTCAGAGTGGGCCAAGGCAAATATCACATCCTGCTCGAGATCGCTGGCCTCCAACTTTCCATAGCACGCGAACTTGTGGCTTTAAACCACATCTAGGTGCCACAACCTCGTACCTCCAGCAACCCCCAACGCATCGATATCGGGGTCTGCACATGCGCAACTCCACTTGGATCAACTCCGCAGGCAGGCAGTCCCGGCTGGCAACTGGTCCAACTTAATTTGTGAGATTACTGACCAACTCGTCAATAAAGTAGTCACCAGGCTTCCCACGTAACAACGCTGCTGGCCCATTGTGTTTGTCTGGGCAATATAAATATGAATGTGGATAAGATTGGACAAGCCAAGTGACAGGCCCATAATGGAAGAAACCTGGATCCTTTTGATCAGATGTGATACTTTCAACAAATGTCAAATAGTACTGGCAGACAATAAATGACTCATGAGTGTCATTGAGCACAGAGCCAACTGAAATGAAACGATGTTCAACAGGGATCTTATCGTACAAGAGCTGTAGCATTAGAATAAAAACACTTGGAGAACAAGGTTTAATGTGCATAGAGAACCAACTAAAGCAGGTCATATACATTCAGAGAACACAGGGAAAGAGAGAGAAAAATGAGATGTGTAAACCTCTCGTTATGTTGTTCCACAAATTAGAGTATGAAGCGTAAAGAAAAGCTGAGTATCATCATGTAGATGGAAAAAGAAAAAAAGAGGGGAAACTCTGGACCGGAATCCCCCCTCCCCGCGATAGGTGGGTTGATATATAAATAAACCATCCATATGCCACGATAGGTTCAGTATTCTTGCAAAGGCAAGAAAAGAAGGATCCATACCACTGCTAGAATTGAATAAATTCATAAATTCCCACTAAATAGGTGAGCGCAGCAGGCCTCTTGCTTTGGGGGATTCAAACCGTATAAATGTACCCAGTTATATGCGAAAAAGAATAGAGAGAGTCTATGAAGATTGACTTACCTCAGGCTACTAGAGTCTGATTGAGCTTCCCCACTTTCGTACCCACCTTGATACGATCAATCCTATCCTATACTTCTAAGGGACATAGGATCAAGCCTACCTTTATACCTGTTTGTTGACATCTCATTGAGTTCAAGTGACGATCCTATAAATCCTATCATTACTATTGTATACATTTGAGATTTTGTAAATGTAAGTAGGCTTCAAATATTTAATCGTAGCAATCCTATCCTGAGGAACTGGAAGCCTATCACATAGGTGGTGTATGTACATGTTCACAAACATGAATCCTATCAATTCTATTCTGACTGATACCTATGTACCCGTACCAAGGGTAGCCATTTCACATCAGGTCAACTTCGGTTGATCTGCTTTTGTTCCATCAGTAATGAGCGGTGACAATATCTTGACAATATCGGGAATTTCTGACCGTGTGTACTCGGCGTCAATCAATTCAACTGTACTCGAACAATACAGCTTCTAATCGCTAGCGCTGAAAATGTCGACTACCGTTGGACGCGTTGTAGGGTATGTATCTTGTCCTCTGACTGGCAGGGCGTGAGGCTTTGGTCATCGGGCATCCCTCGGGTACCAAACAACCTCACCTAAGATAAATTGGGCAAGGGGATTCCTTTTACGGATACCGCCCAAATTACTTAGATGTTCCCACGCCACGGCGGGTTCAATAGTCAAAATGGCTCGAGTTTTCACGCGATTTCGCTAGACGCGATTTTCACTGGGGCATTCAATACCCATAAAAAGGTAAGAAGCGATGAAAATTGCAAAACACGACTTAAAAATAAAAAAAAGTCCAACAGGACTTGGAAAACAAGGGATAATAATGTGCATAGAGAACCAACTACAGCAGGTCATATACATCCAGAGAACACGGGGAAAGAGGGAGAGAAATGAGATGCGTAAACCTCTCGTTATGTTGTTCCACAAATTAGAGTATGAAGCGTAAAGAAAAACCGAGTATCATCATGTAGATAGAAAAAGAAAAAATGGGAAACTCCGGACACAGTTAGAATTTCGAGAGAACGGCCCCCGTGGGTACAGCAACCTACAAAGAAAGAAAGAAAGAAAACAGCATCTCACTCCTGCCCAAAACCTTCGGTCTCTCTGCGGGCAAGGGAGCTCATCAGTAAAGAAGCTACATGAAACGAACGAAAACACATACTCGATAGCAAATAACAATTTCGTCTCTAAACTCTCATAATCTTGATAGGGCGGAAGATCCAAGCGATTGAAGCAGGTATGGCTCCTGGGCAACCCGTGCGGGTCACCTGATTTCTCAATCGTAAACCGACGTGGTCCATCCGAACCCTGCAAATCTTTGAAGCCATTGACAGGCACGCGTGAAGTGCCCGTGGTGAATTGCAGCAGGCGGGATTTTCGCTCAGCCGGCCAGGAACGTATGCATTGCCAGAACCATTCGATGACCTGGTCGGTTTTCTCGTAGCCGCGGTAGTCCGTGAACTTGGTCCAGTCGTCCCTAAGTAATCATATCAACACCTCAGTAAAACAGTGGAGAGTAACAGGGAATGCGCACATGTCTATCTCAGACATTCCACCAATCAACAACTCAAGCTCGCGTTCATCGAACACATTTATCAAGTCTCTGGGAATGAGTTCCAGCAGACCCTCCATGAAAGCGTCGAACTGCTCCTTAACACGCTTCGAAATTCGATATGCGACATACGCATCCACATATTCCTTCTTGTTCTCCTCCGTCACAGGGATCTCTTCACCTCCAGGCTTTAGCTCAATCATCACCAACTCGCCAAATCGTTCTTCAGTCGTGGTGAAGGTTTCGTCTAGAACATCAGTGATATCGTTGTCCCTGAAAGAAAGGGCGTCACGACATTTTTTTTGAATATACAGGCGTAATGTCAACTTACAACATCCATACTAGCGAGCGATGAAGGTCTGCATCGACAGCCTCCAAATCTGCCAGGGTCATGTGTTTGCCTAGAATCATTTTGTAGAAACTCGGCACGAAGTATGCATCGAGGAAACGGCGATGAAAGATAGCGAGTCCGAGACAGCGACCGATGAACTTGAAGTAACTCAGATGGTCGGGATTAATCCCGGAAGCAGGGTTGATTTGGAGGGTGTAGTTATCGTGTGTCGAGTATTCGAACAATCCATAACTTGGGTTGAAAATCTCATGTGATAGAAGGAAGAACCATTCTCTGCAAACTCCAGTTAGCGATATTTGACTTGAATTGAGGTCGGAACTCACCTGGAAACACCGCCATAATCCAAACCATCTTCGCCTTCAAAGTTGACCATCAACCGCCGCTTGAGGTCCTCGCCAGTCAAAGCCATAACCGCCCCATAACTGTCCTCCAACACGCGAGTACGTCTAACCTTAACCTCGCATTTTCCAGGAAGCACCCGCATCTTCGGCTGGCTCCTGAAGTATACAACTTTCCGCCTGTAGTCGCGTTTGTACTGCGGGGCGTTATCGTCGAGATTGGGTGGCAATCTAGGATCGTCCCACGACGTCGTCCTGGTGTTGTGGTCAACAAAATATACACGTCCGGTCGATGTGAGCCGCATCTCCCATCCAGAAGGAAGGGGGCCAAGGTTGGGATTAGTTACAGGTCTGGTCACGGCGGAAGGAGGGGGTTGAGTCGTCCGTCGAGGATCTGTCCATGTCGTCGTTCGTGTATGGTGATCAACGAAATATGGTCGACCTTCCGGAGTACGACGCTCTTCCCAGCCGAGGGGTAAAGGGATGTCAGCATAGGGACCAGTCTGCGACGCTGGCGTGCTTGGGGCCGGAGAGGTCGCCGATGTGGATGTGGGTGTGGGGTTTGCGCTTGGAGCGCGAGATGGTCCTTGCGTGGTTGATAATTGAGACGTGGGTCTGCTGGTATTGGGTTGGTTGCCCGGGATACCAAGCTGAGGACGATGCCACGTCGTCTGTCTCGTGTTGTGGTCAACATAATAGGCCCGTCCTTGTGCATCAGTTCGCATTTCCCAGCCTGCCGGCAATGGGTTTCCAACTTCATCGTTCGTAACACGACCGGCAACAGGACCAGAGGCGGAGGCTGGCCGTGGAGGTTCATTTCTAGTTGGAGGGGTAAAGGAAGTGTTCAGAGCCAAATGACTGGTCGTCGGGCGGAGGGAAGGAGTAGACAGCGCGGTTTGAAGAATCCTTGAAGTGTCTTCTTCGACAAGAGGCTGCGGCATAGGATTGGAGAGCCTCGCGCGTTCCATGTGAATAGGATTTTGTGTGGGTTGGATATTCTGTCCGTATTCTTGAGTGGGGTTCGGGGCCACATTGGGACGCTCGTGAGGGTGTGACAACTGGGACGTCAGGGAGAAGCCGAACTGGATTTTACCATACACAGGGAGGTTATTACTGGTCATTGTAAGGTCTCTTTGAACAAGCCCTGAAGGAGAAGACATCAGTCAAGGCCTAAGGTGAAAATGTGGTAATTACCGGTTTGGGTGCTAGCAAGTTGCAGGGCATCCGCAGCAGAGATGTTGTATACACCAAGGAAACCTTGTGAAGAGAAGGTTTTAACTGGAAGAATATTGGATACTGATGGAAGGGTATACCTTGATCACGTTTCTTGAACTTTCTGTGGTCGAAGATTTGGATGGCGATCATGGATGATTGTCGAACTTTGCTGTACTTGGAGTGTGAGATTTAAAGCAATGGAGAGGGAATGAGGACGAATGAAAGCAATGCTCACACATCAAAGGCCTCATTCCATGTGGGGGTCAAGGACCGTCTGAATATAGCCGTTGTGCTGGTTTGCTCGCCGTCGACCGTGAGGACCGCAAATGGATCGGGAAAGCTGAGGAGTTCCCGCTTGACCAGACCGCTCGCACCGTACACTGACCAATGAAAGGAGATGGGTCAGAGGGTCCCGGAAGCAAGATAACCAGGCGGGCTCACGGGTTACTTTGATAGAGCGCTCGGGATCATTCAATCTGCGGAGGTGGTAAAGAGCATCAGAAGCCGGGGGAGAGAAGTGTTTGGCATGGTTACTGCATACCTGCTTGAGCTCGCCATTTGGGTCAGGGAGGGAGTCGCAGCTGGGAACGACGAGCCCTGGAGAGACGGTGGACGTTGGATGGTGTGGAGATTTGAAGAGCTGACTACAGTCACCATGCGGTGACACAAAACCGCTCTGTCCACGTGCTTTTCGATTTTGCACAGCCATACCCGACGCTTTGAACTGGTACCAATAGCACCTACTTCCCAAAATGTCTTTCAAAGCAATCTCTCAAGCGCCTTCGTCTGCTTTTGTCCGAAAAGCGCCCATGGGCCGCTTGGCTGTTTTTCTATTTAGTTGGCATTCTGCAATTTAATTTTTCTCTTCAAATGTCATCCCCTAAATCACTCTCAAAGGTTCACGGACGTCCCATTATCCGTTTTCCTTTACAAACCGATGAACCTAAGTATCGGTCGCTAAAGACACCTTCGGCCGACAAGCTTCTTGGCAGCCTTACCCGCTTACAACAAGCACGCGCCGTAAAGGATCCCTCGACATTCCATAGTGCTGCCAGCGATTACTCGACTGCCATGTCGGCTTTCAGGAATCAAGTACCTCGGATAGCTGGCCTCGATCTGGAAAATCCTATGTATATCTCCGCCCTACGTGGATTGAAACGAAAACACCGACAATTCATGGATTCATTTTTCAACATGGAAAAGCAAATCTGGGATGAAAGGATGGACATTTGCGTTCAATCCTGCAATTCGATGAATGAAATGTTCATTTGGCTGGTTTTTGTTATCAATTTTTTACTCAAGGGGCTACCAAAACAAACTCTGTCTTCATCCAAGCCTAAGGTGTCTGCGCCACTTAACCAGGGCTATTCTCCCTATGTTTCAACCATCTGTGCGCCAACCACGACTACCTGTGATACACGACTGGTTATTACTTCATCTTCTGCAGGAGTCAACTCCGAGGTTCATTCAAATTTCGCTGAAACTTCCAATTCGAGCTCCATGACTTTGGTTGTTGATACTCAACTCCCAAGCATCGACCCCTCTAGGCTGTCTTTCCGCAACACACTCGGGCCATCTATGCCTCGCTTAATGCCTTTGGACCGAGTTTCCACGTTCTTCTTCCCAGTCGACTCCGGCGACCCCGACTCTGATGTCGAGATGCCTCTACCCATCAATATGGATGTGGATGTGACGTTCGACACCGATACAGGAGAGCTTGACAGTGCGACTCTTCGCGCTCTCATCTGTATCCTATCCTCACATCAAGGCACTATGCACCCTGAATTAACCACAATGGTGTTTACCTGCTTCCGCTACTTCGCAACTCCCACCATCTTCTGGTTGGCACTGGTCGAGGAATACTCCAAACAGCGCCCAGATGGCCTAAACGCAGCCCAAATTCGAGTCTGGAAGAACAACGACCTTTTGAGGCGCACTCGAGTGGCAGAGCTTCTTCGCATTTGGCTCGAACAATACTGGAGTGCGACGCACGACTCTGCACTGCAACCTCGCATCCGCGAATTTTTCGATTACCGCCTCCGCTCTGCTGCCATCGATGAAAAGTTGAAATCAGCCATCCGCCACGCAATTTACACGGTACAGGACCGAACTGATGACGAGAGGTTCGCTGAGAAGCTGAAGAAACTTGCGGATCGGGCACAGTTTCTCAATAAATGTAAAAAATACACTCCGACGGGCTTCGAGTTTCCTTTCAACGTGCACCAACACTACCTTTCCACCACTACGGTGCTTTCTTTCTGTTACACGGAGCCTGGAAAAGACGAGTTCGCCCGGCAGCTGAGTTTATTGATGTCGACCAATTTCCGGAAGGTAATCCCTACTGATGCTATCGAGGTCTGGCGGACGCGCGACAAACCAAAAACCCAGTGGAAGTTCGTAGGGGCTGTCTCGAATTTGACGTTGTTCGGGGAGATGTTGTCGATGTGGGTGATCGATTCCATTATCAATTGTTCTACAGGCTCTGAAAGTCGAGTCAGTATGATATGTTTTTGGATCGACGTAGCTATGGTGTGCACCATCATCTTATTCTGAAGACCGCTACTAACGGCTCGCATTTTGATTGTTCTAGTTATGTGATCGATATCGAAACTTCAACGGTGCCGCTTATATCTCGTGTGCAATCCGGAACTCTGCTGTCAGCAGAATGAAGTCAACGGTACTCGTAAGTTGATTGTTCTTAATGAATTCTACCCACTTCTTACTATCGTTCTTTAAATTTTAGGCTGTGCCTAAGGCTAGCAAGATTAAACTGCATTTCTTAGAAAAAGCCTGCCGAACTGAATATCTGAAAACACCCAACACCAAGTGGTTGCCAATTCTTCCCGTAACTGGTCGGTTTCAAATTCTGTCAACATCGATACTCCCAATCCTCACAATGCCCACTTCACAGCTTCCCTGACCAAGAAACTCATCGTCTCGCCGCATACTTCAAAGCCAGCTCCCCTCCCAAACCGCATTCAGTTCCATAGATACTGGATATACATGTCCATTATCATGAGTGGGTTCTAGCATTTCCCCCGTTACTCAGACCTTAACTGAATTCCCTCCGCCTGTAGCTTTGGAAAAATCCCTGGTGCCCTATACCTTCACGCCAGACCTCCAATTCCAGGGATGGATGCATGGCCAATTGTCTCGATTCTTCCACCACAACGCTTCCGAGGGAGAAATTATTTATCAAAGGTTCTTCGAAGAGAGGTTCGTTCAAGTCTGCGCTATTTCTAAATCCCCAGTTTACTGATCCTATTTTCATACTCAGCAAGACCACCGAACCTAACGAAGAGCGGTTGTCCTCCATCGAGATTACTGAAAGCTGGGGTTATATGGCATCCGGGAGAACATTCAAACGGATCAAGTTTCCAGTTGAAATAAGCACGAAATGAATCCGCTCTCCTTCGATTAAAAGGTGTCAGCACCGACATGCAGATAACCAATCCCAGTTCGACGCTCGTTTATCAAACACGGCAGGGGTTGCCGCATCGAGGACACCTAAAAACTTAGTCCAATATATTAATCACTATGTATTTTAAATTTCAAGTAAAAAATACTTTTTTATTCTAAATGCAGGGGCAAGTCGTTTGGTAACAAAGATTTTCTGTAGAAAGGGCTCCAATATGGAAATATCTGGCAGAGGCATGTCCCAAAGACTTTAAACAAGACTTTAAATCTTGGCCAAATCCAATACTTTTCCGAAGATAAAAAGTACAAAGCGCTCAAAGATTTTCAATTCTCACTACAGAATTTAATATTTAAAATATTGAATTCTACTTTGGAATAAGTTTTAAGTGGTCCTGAATGCGGTAACAACGAGAGCATTCTTGTTTTGCCGAATCCATGATCGAAATCCATGGAGTTCATGGAGTTCATGGAGTCACGAGATTTTCAGACAGCTGAGCACGTGATTGAAAACGCGTCAAACGCGTCTCCTAAGTCCTTGCAAAATACACTGCTACACTCCACAGAAGTCCCATTCACTGCCCGCTTTTTGTCTTATCGAAGGCTTGGCATGTTTAATTTACA